>Ga0208669_1000587_pt1 | contig 14276 bp, 21 predicted proteins | sample 21_taG_FD_184095 | JGI IMG/M metagenome (GOLD analysis project Ga0208669, IMG submission 184095) | Marine viral communities from the Subarctic Pacific Ocean - 21_ETSP_OMZ_AT15319 metaG (SPAdes) (version 2) | ecosystem: Environmental > Aquatic > Marine > Oceanic | place: Pacific Ocean | collected...
TGTTTATTATGTAAAAAGAATTCAAGATGCAGGAGCATATACTAACGCAAGTGATACACCTTTTAGATTTGTACCATGTATGATTTCAGGATTATCTTATTACTTATCTATGAAGTTTGCACCACAAAGAACACAGGAGATGAAGTTGTTGTACGAGGATGAATTAGCTAGAGCATTATCTGAAGATGGTTCTGCAGCTAGCACGTTTATTACTCCGAAAACATACTATCCAAATGTATAATGGCTAGATTCGCAAAAGGCAGTAGAGCATTAGCTATATCTGATAGATCAGGCGCAGCATTTCCTTATAGAGAAATGGTAAAAGAGTGGACTGGTGCATGGGTACATGTTTCTGAATTTGAACCTAAACAACCACAACTACAACCACATCCAGTAGGAGCTGATCCACAAGGATTACAACATGCAAGACCTGCAAGAGTTGAGTTTCCTGTACAAGATATTTTACCCAACAACCCATTTACCACAACAGGTGGATCTCAAACTTTAAGTATATCTTATCCTTCTAATCAAATTAACGAAGGAACATCTTATGTTAGATTTCAATCTGTCAAAGAAATAGTAGGAGGTGTTGCAATTGCAACTTTAGAATTAGAAACAACTTTAAATGGTGCAATTAATGATACAGTTAACACTTTAACTTTAACTAGTTCTGCAGCATTTCCAAACGCTGGTTTTATTGTAATAGAAAAAGTAGATCAAGATGCAACTAGTTCAACTTTTGGACAATACATGAATGAAACAATTCAATACACAGGTAACAATACAGGCACAGGAGTTTTATCTGGATTAACAAGAGGAACGGCTGCTCCTTTTAGAGGAATTACTTTTTCTAATACTACAGCAACAACTCACGCAAATGGAGCAAAAGTTTTTGGATCCTATTTAGCGACAGCAATTGCAACTACTGTAGAAGTTGGTCCTACATTACCGAACGGAACACAAGCAACAGAACAACAATTTAATTCTATAACAGTGCCTTTAGTATCTAATGCTGGAAGCACGGCAACAGGAGGCGGTTTTCAGTGTACAATTGGACCCGTTAATGATAGAGGTTAGTTATGGCTGGATATACTTACGCAAACTTAACAACTGATATTAGAAATTACACAGAAGTAGATAGTAATGTATTTACTACTGCTGTTATAAATAGATTTTTAGAAAATGCAGAACATAGAATTAATTTAGACTGTCCTATGGATTCTGACAGATTTCAAGATAAAGCACAATTTGTACAAAATAGTACTTCAGTTACAATGCCAACAAAATTATTATTTGTAAGGGGAATACAAGTTTTTAATTCTACAACTGCTACTACAGACCAAGGTTTTTGGTTGGAAAGAAGAGATCAAACTTTTATATCTGAATATGTTGGAGAAGCAACAGGTCCTTCTGGTGGTTCTACAGGTCAAAATGTTAAAGGATTACCTAAATACTATTCTATGTATGGTGGAGCAACAACAGGTACAAACACTGCTACATCAGGAGCTGTTTTCGTAGCCCCTACACCAGATCAAAACTATCAATATATTATACACTATAATGCAATGCCAGGGGGTTTAGAGGATAATACTGGAGGAACATACATAAGTAATTACTTTCCACAAGGTCTATTATATGCATGTTTAATAGAAGCATTTATGTTTTTAAAAGGTCCAACAGACATGTTGACATTATATGAAAATAGATATAAAACTGAACTACAAAAGTTTGCAGCGATGCAACTTGGAAGACGAAGAAGAGACGATTACACGGATGGTACAATAAGAATTCCAATCGAGTCAGCGCCTCAATAAAATTAGGAGAAAAACATTATGGCAATAACATCAGCAGTATGTAATAGTTTTAAAACGGAAGTTTTACAGGCTCTACATAATTTTACAGCATCGTCTGGAAACACATTTAAACTAGCTCTATACACAAGTAGTGCTACTTTAAATAAATCGACAACAGCGTACAGTTCATCAAACGAAATATCAAACACATCAGGTTCAGCTTATTCTGCAGGTGGTTCAGCACTTACAAGTGTAACTCCAGCTTTATCAACTGACACTGCATGTTGTGATTTTGCAGATCTTAGTTTTACTTCTGCTTCATTTACAGCAAACGGTTGTTTAATTTATAATGATACAAACGCTGATAGAGCAGTTTGTGCAATCGCATTTGGTGGAGATAAAACTGTATCAAGTGGAACTTTCACAATTCAATTTCCAGCAGCAGACGCATCTAACGCAATCCTTCGTATAGCATAAGGAGTAACTCCTTATGGCTACAACTTGGAGCGCAGGGGTCTGGGGGCAGAACGAATGGGGCGATCAAGGTCCTATTGTATTTGAAATACCATCACCTCCTGTTGCAACTTCAAGTGTAGGAAGTGTTACAGCAGCTCAAATTATTCCAGTAGACGTAACAGGACTTCCCACTACATCTTCAGTAGGTTCTCCAAATCTAGATTTAACATCTGTAGCATCTCTAACAGGAGTTAGTACAACATCTAGTGTTGGGTCTGTTACAGCGTCTAATTTTGATGGTTGGGGCAGACAAACATGGGGTAACTCTGGTTGGGGAGTAGAATATTCTGTTGAACTATCTGGTCTTGGTTTAACCTCAAGTGTTGGTACTGTAGACGCAAAAGACATACTTGATGTTTCTTTAACAGGACTTAGCACTACTTCTTCATTAGGATCAATAACCACTACTCAACTTACAATCGCAGATTTAACAGGATTACAATTAACTTCTGAATTAGGAAGTTTTGATAATGCTGGTACATTAGTTGGTTGGGGTAGAAATGGTTGGGGTGAAGAACCTTACGGAGACTCATTTAATAAATTAGAACAACCAGCAGGATTAAGTGCAACATCTAGTGTTGGTTCTTTAAGTTTAGATTTAACATCGGTAATATCTCCTACAGGAGTTAGTGCAACAACTAGTATTGGTTCTTTAAGTTTCGTTATAGATTCTACACCTGTTATAACAGGTGTTAGTGCAACCTCGTCTGTAGGATCAATATCTCCTACAGAAATAGTTATGGGACTTACTGGATTAAGTACAACATCTAGTGTAGGAAATATTTCTCCAGCTGATGTTGTGGGAGTTACTGGATTAAGTACAACATCTAGTATAGGAAATGTAGAAGTAACAAGAACTGAAATTGAAGTTCCTACAGGACAATCTTTAACAAGTAGTGTGGGATCTCTTACACTAGAAATAGGAGTTCCGTTAACAGGGGTGTCATCAACTGCAAGTACGGGATCTATTACACCTGCAGATGTTATGGGATTAACTGGTTTAGAACTTCAATCTACTGTCAATAACACAGGAATAGCTTTTCCAGGGGTTTATGAAAGATTAACACCTACCGTAAGCACTGGTTATACAAGGCTAACACCATCATAATTATGTTTGACTTAAAGATAAATAACTAATATAAATAACGAAAATAAGGAATATAAATAATGGCATCATCATATTCATCAGATCTTAAACTAGAACTTATGGCTACTGGCGAAAACGCTGGTACATGGGGCACAAAAACAAACAATAATTTAAACCTTGTTCAACAATCTGTTGCAGGTTTTCAAGCAATAGACGTTGCATCTGGGGATGTTACACTTGCAATGACTGACGCTACGGTTTCAAACGCAAGAAACATGACTCTAAAGTTTACTGGAACTCTTGCAGCAAACAGAACAGTAAATTTTCCAGCAAGTATAGAAAAAGTATTTAATATAATAGATGGAACTAATCACGCAGGGTATACTTTAACTTTTAAAGTTACTAGTGCTAGTGGTTTTTTATTATGTGAAGGTAATAATTATATCTGTCACGCTGATGGAACTAACATGGTTAAAGATCATGAAACTAGAAATTGGAGAACTATAACTGCAGCAGAAACAGTTCAAGCAGGTGCTCAACTTTTTTGTGATACAAATGGCGGAGCATATACGGTTACACTTCCAGCCTCACCATCCAATGGTGATACTGTAAATTTTGTAGACTCAAGATATACATTTGATTCTAACGCATTGACTATTGGAAGAAACAGTTCTAAAATAGCAAACACATCCGCTGACTTAGTAGTTAATACTGAGGGTGCAGCGTTTGGATTAGTTTATTCTGGTTCAGATGTGGGATGGACATACACGGAGAAATAATATGGCAAATTACGAAGCAACAAAATACAATTTTTCAGGATCAGATCTTACTGGTATCGAAGGTACGGCTACAGGAACTATTTTACCTTGGTCTTCTGGATCAGTACCAACAGGATTTTTAGAATGTGATGGCGCAGCAGTTTCAAGAACTACTTACTCAACATTATTTGGAGTTATAAGCACAACTTACGGCTCGGGTGATGGTTCATCAACTTTTAATGTACCAAACTTAGCTGACAACATACCAATGGGTAAATCTGGAACTAAAGCTTTAGCCTCAACTGGTGGAGCTAACACTGTACCAGTAACAGCAGCAGGAAATATTTCTGGTTCAACAGCTAACGCAACTTTATCAACACCACAACTTGCTTCTCACACTCACCCAGTTAACCCTGGTATGAGAAACCCAGGTTCTAACTCACCTGCCGCTCAAGGTATTACTAACGTACAAGCACAAGGTTCAAGTCCTTTTACTTATACTGCAACTAGCACTGGTTCAGGTGGTGGTCACTCTCATAACATGAGTGCAACTTTTTCGGGTACAGCAGTTAACCCATCAGTATTACAACCTTATTTAACATTACTTTATATTATTAAGACTTAGGAGAAATTATGGCAACTAACGCAAACTGGACAGTAGTATTTGAAGACAAAGCAATATTAAATCATTCTGTAAAAAATGACGGTGGTCATTCTGTAGGATATGTTATAGTAGATGATGCTTTTTGGAGTGATGCTAAATGGTCAAATATTTGGGCTATTCAATATATAGACGATAATTTAGATCATAACGACACCGTAGAATATAGAGATGATACTTCACACGCAACATGGTCTGAAGCAGGACTAGGTGATTTTAACTCTCAATTTATTTCAAAATGGGATGCTGCTCATTTAACTCAATTACAATCTGATTGGGACAATGATAATCACTTTGATGATGAAGGAAATTCTGAATCTGAAGCAGAAAAAATTGCTAGATTAGGTTCAAGACCTACTTCTTATTCTTCTTGATCTGCAACATTAACGTTATTCACCCATGTTTGAATTGACATTCTATCATGAGTTTTTTTTAAATTAGCGTTTACTTTATGTGTTAGACCTACTTTAACCAATACAATAGAATTACCTAAAATAGGTATAAAACCCGATCCAGATTTATCTTTAAACATAAACTCACCTCCCCAACTTTCACCCCATCTATGATTAAAATAATAAGTAGCGGCGTATATTCTTTTATCACCTTTATCATCATGCCACGCAAGATGTTGATTATATTTAAATCTTCTTAAATGACTTTCAAATTTACAATTAAGTAAATTTACAAACCTTTGATGTCTTATAAAAGTGTGGTATTTGTTAAAGTAATCAAGTGGTATATTTTTTCTTTGATTAAAACTTGTAGACATGTTGTCTAACTCCTCTTTATAAGTTCTCCAACTTACTCCTGATTTTTCAAAATTTAAGTTTTTTCTATTATTAAAATAATCTAAATACATTTCTTTGTATAAATATTCTGGTAAAAAATTATGTATCCAAAATAATTTATCTTCAAGGTTAAATGCTAAATTCATATATTAAAATCGTTGTTAATAATTAACGCTGTTTCCCAGTAGTCTTATAAACATTATCATAAGCATGATGAGCATAAGGACCATCTTTATTTACATAATGAAAAAATACCTGAGCCATGCCTTCACCTTTATAAATACCAGGTCTTCCATGTTTGTGATCACAACCTGCATACAATAAACCGTCTCCTTCTTCTAATTCAATTGTTTCTTTTTCTATAATTAAAGGCCAATTATCATATTTTTTTATACAAGCAGTTATAGATATTTCACAAGAGGGTCTATCTACATGATTAAGTAATGTAGCTCCAAATACATAATATCTCCAATAAGTGTAAGTTGGAAATAATTTTAAATTTGAGTTTAATTCAACTAAAGGTAGCTTTGTTTCTAACACAGAACTCATTAAACAATCATCATACCATGCAGGGGAAAAAATTTTATTATATAATTCATAATCTGAATTTTGATCTAATTTTTTATAACAATATTTTTGAAGAACATTTAATTCGTCTTGATTAAAAAAATTTTTAATTATTTTATAATTTACTGCAGCCATGCAACTATACTATACCTTGTTCCTTTCGTAATAGGTTGAATACTATGTGGATACATAAAATTACTAGGGAAAAATACAATAGATCCTTTGTTAAGTTTTAGTCTTTTAATTTCTTTTTCTTTTTGATCTGTAAAAATTAAATCACCTCCTTCATAGCTATCATTTAAATTTATAATAATACTTAAATGTCTAGGAGAGTTAGTAAAATGATCTGTATGAATTTCATATTTTCCACCAGGCAAATATTTTAATAAATCAATTTGATTGATTTTAATACTATCCATTAAAGGAAATTTACTTTTATAAAAAATATAAAGTCTTTCTATTTCTTTTTTAATATAGTTCCAATAAAAAATATCTGTAGGGATGTCAAAAGATAAGTGATAGCCTTTAACATTTCTAACGTTTTTATCTACACCCGATCTAATACTTAAATTTTTTTTTGATTTATGATCTATTAGAGGTATAATTTTATCTATAAATTTAGGACAAACTATATTTTTTATTTCAACAATTGCTTCTAAGTGGTCCATTATTTTAAGTTCATCCATGAAGTTAAAATATATTTACCATCACCAGATAACGGTGGATTACCTCTATGTAAATAAGGAAATCCTGCTGGCCATATAACTATTCTACCTTTTTTAGGTTTTACTCTTTTTGAAAAATGTAAAAATTCTGTTTCTCCACCTTCTTCTACATCGTTTAAATATATAGTATAAACAAAAGCTCTAATAGCATCTATATAATTTTCACCATGCTCTACATGCCAAACATGATATCCTTCAGTAGGAAGTGTTTTTTGAATTTTTAAGTTTGTATAATAAAATTTATCTTTTCCATAACCATCTTTAGCTCCTGTATTATCTATGTAATGATTCCATGCTAAATCAAAATTAACTATCATTGATTTTAATTCTTCCCACCACATCTCCATATTACCTGCTCCAGTAAATAATTGTTGGTCTTGTTTTTTTAATACAGAGGTTTGTTCTGAATGTAGTCTATTAAGAGTATTATTAAATTTATTCTGGTCTTCAAATAATTTGATTGCTCTGTCACATTCTTGTTCTGTAATGTAACCGTCATAGACACCAATAAAATTATTAAAACTAACTGTCTTGTCTGTCATATAAAAAATTCTCCTTTTCTTCGAATTTAAATGATTGATTACTTTGCACAATGTTAAATATTAAACTATATCTATTGGCTTCTTCTTGATGTGCATCAAAACCATGCCATATGTATGGTGGAAATATGTAATAATCTCCAGGTTCAGGGGTTATTTGTATATTTAATTCAGGTAAAATTAAATTAGAACCTTTTGTTAAATATAAAACTCCATGCCAACAAGTATGAACATGATAGTTTAATCTATCCCCTTTTTTTATCTCATTGCCCCAAGCTTCCTCAACTGTTTTTCTTTCCAAAAAATATTTAAATACATCTGGATAGTTATTCTGATGAGTATTTATTAAGTAAGCAAGAAAACTTTGAAAATTATTGTTGTTTACAAAATGATCCCACTTAGTCATTCCTCCTTTTACATTAGTATGATTTTCCATTTTAGAATCTAAATTATTTTTTATGTCTAATATAAAATTGTGAACCACGTCAGAGTATGGATAATTTCCATACATTATATTTACGGTTCTAGGATAAGTAATAGTTAAACTATTTTTAACTTCGTTTAATTTATTATTTTTATTTATAAAACTGATCATTTTTTAATAACATAGTTTATTGATGTTCTCCAATATGGTATTTTTTTTATAGGCTGTGATGTGTGTACTTGAGTAGAGTCAAATAAAATAAAATCTCCGGGACTATATTTAATTATTTCTCCCTCTACATTTAATTCTCCACCCCACTCTTCTGCCCATTGAGGTGTGATAAATCCTACAATACTGTAACAAGGTTCTTTACGATCATCTGTATGAAATTCTGTATAGTGATTATCGTTTTGAGCGTTTAAAGCTATTCTTTTTATATTTTTTTGTAATAAAAAATTATGTTGTTGTTTTAACTGTGCGTTTATTCTATCAAATAAACAATTAAAATATCCTATCCAATATTGATCATTAGTAATAACTTGTTCATCGTGTATAAGAGTAACTCCAGGAAAAGCACCTCTTAGTTTACTTTCACTGTGTCTATTTAAATTCCACATGCTGGTGTTAATTAAACCTGTGTATAAAGAAAAACAATCTTCTTTATTTAAAACATTTTTTATTATTTTTATCATTTAATTTTTATTTATTATTTTTATGTTTCCTGAAACAGTAGTAGTATCAGAATTAGGTCTAACCCAATGTTCTAAATAAGAGGGAAAAACTATTATATCGTTTTGTTTTAAATCAGGTTCATAAGAAATGTCAAATATAACCTCATCAAAACATTGTAAAATATTTTTTGAAGGTGAGTTAAATACAGTATTAGAATTTCCTTTATAATAAATTATAAAAGAAAAATCGCTTCCGTGTATGTGAGCACCTTGATAATCATTTTTTTCATATTTATTAATCCAAATTTTGGTTACGTTAAATACAAAATTTTTACAATAAGGTTTTAAAAGATGACTTAATATATTTTTTAATTCTAAATTAAGATAGTTTATTGATTTTTCATCTAATAAAGTATCTCCATTTAAAGTAGTTTTAACATTTGATTCAAAAGTTTTTTTAAATTTTTTACCAGTTATCTTAAAATTAGATAAGTTTAAATTTTTTACTGCTATAAGATTTGGAAATATGTTGTCTACTTTAATCATTTTTTAATTTTATATTACCTGATACAGATATTCTTTCTCCGTCGGATCTAAAAGTATTTACGTAGTGGTGTAGATTTGCAGGGAAAATAAAAATATCTCCAACTTTAGGAATAAAAGAATGTTCATTAATAGATAATTTGTTAGATCCTAACGAATGTACAAAATTTATTAAACCAGGTCTTGTATTTCCAATATGATTTTCAAATTCTTTTACTAATTTTTTTGGAACTTGTGTATATAACACAAAAGATAAATCATCGTCATGTGTGTGCAAAGGATTACATTCACCTTTGACCATATAGTTAACCCAAGCTTGAATTAATTCTATTTTATTTCCTGAAAATCTTCCTTGATAATGTTCAGCATAGGCATTTACATAACTCTGTATGTATGGAATTACAATTGGAAATAATTTTTTACAATCTATTTGATGTTCCTGATTTATTATACCAGCTAAATGTTGTCTGTAATCATTGTTTTTTTTACTACATAATTTTTTTATACTATTTATTTCTTTTGTAGTTAGATTCGATGAGTATAAAAAAGGACCCCAATGAAAATAATTATAATTTATAGTTCTATCTTTTTTAGACATGTTTTTTATAAATCCTTTCTCATTGTTTATATAAGTAACTTATATCACTATTTTGTAAAGTCAACACAGCATCAGAAAATGTTTCAACTATAGGCCAACCTTTTAAATTAAAAGATGTATTAAGTAAAAGAGGAACACTTGTTTTGTCATAAAATAATTTTATTAAATCATAGTAATTAGGATTTTGTTCTCGTTTTAATGTTTGAAATCTACATGTATTATCTATGTGCACACATGCTGGAACTTCATCAATTGCTTTTTGTTTAGCATCAATTGCAAATGTCATGTATGGTGATTCATCTAACGTATGCATATCTAAATAATCATGTCGATGTTCATATAGTATCGTAGCAGCTGTCGGCCTCCACCATTGTCTACCTTTTATTTTGTTAACTATGCTTTTTGCATTTTTATTTCTTGGATCAAATAACATAGAACGATTACCTAATGCACGTGCCCCCCATTCAGAGTGACCTTGAAAGATAGCAACCACTTGTTGATCTAAAAGTAAATCTACAGCTTCTTCTTTTTTATAAATAATTTTCATAATAAACTACTCCTCCTACTGCGGTACCTGCATCATATGGTATGGGATCTACAAAAAAAGTATATTCAGGGTATTTTTTTACAAGTTTAAAATTGTTAGAACAATTTAAATGATAGCCTCCTGACAGTATTATATTTTTACAATTACTATATTGTTTAGATCTTTCTAATAACTCTACCACATCTTGAAAAGTTTCTTCTTGTGCTTTGTTAGCAATTTCTAAAACATTTTTATCTAAATCAGTTCCTTTATCTTTGTAAGCTGCAATACCCATTAATTGACCATCAGCGTACCCTTCAAAACCAGATAGTTCTACATAATTACGATATGTAAAACCTGCCTTAGTTTGATTTGAAAGAGTAAAATCTACATTATTACGTTTAGTTTCTATTTGCACCGGCACAAAGTTTTTAAAATAATCTGTACATTTATTGGAAACAAATTTATATTTGTTAACTATCTCTTTTTTATTTATTAAAAATATACTTTGAAGAACTTTAAAATCTAAATTAATTTCTGTTTCACCTCCTCCATCAGATACTAATGCTATCGCTTCATCAAAGTTACAAAAGTAATAACCACAAAGAGCATGATAAATGTGATGATTTTTTATATCAAAAAAATATTTTTTATATTTAACTTGTTTTAATACGTGATTAATAATAGGCATTTCTATTTGTAAATGAGTCCTATCAAAAGATGCAAACACTATGACATCAAATGTAATATCTTTAAATTTTTTTAAAACTTGATATTCATAATCATAAACAGCCTGTTCATTTTCCTGTGGTGCATAGTTTTTCTCTTTGTTAAATCTATCTTCTTCATAAAATTCTTTTAAAACACCATCTTCAAACAATGCAAAAGAAACATTATGTGAAATATTTATGCCTAATATCCTGTTCATTTGTGACTTTCATTCTATATAAAACTAATATATAGTATAATTTATATATTTCAAAGGCTTTTTATGTTACAAAAATTAGGATTTTTACCAGGATTTAATAAACAAGTTACACCTACCGGCGCTGAATCTCAGTGGACAGATGGGGAGAATGTACGTTTTAGATATGGTACACCTGAAAAGATAGGTGGTTGGTCTCAATTAGGACAAGATAAAATAACAGGTGCAGCTAGAGGTTTGCATCATTTTGTAAACAAAGCGTCTACTAAATTTGCAGCAATAGGAACTAATAGAATTTTATATGTGTATTCTGGTGGTGTTTATTATGACATACACCCTTTAGTTAATCCATCAGGAACAGCAATTACAAGTGCGTTTAGCACATCCAATGGATCACCTACAGTTACTATAACCGCAAATTCAAATGGTTTTGTAGCAGGAGACATAGTTTTATTTGGTGATGCGACTACATTTAGTGCTATCACTAATTCTAATTTTGGAGCTTCTGATTTTGCTGATAAAAAATTTATGGTTACATCTATCATAGATGGAAATAATTTTACAATCACAATGCCTAGTAATGAAACAGGTAGTGGAGCATCTACTTCTGGAGCTATTACATATTTTAGATACTATCATGTTGGACCTGCAGAACAATTAGGTGCTTTTGGTTGGGGAATACCTTTATGGGGTGGAGAAATATTAGGGGTTGCAACAACAACATTAAACGGATCACTAAGTGCTAATGCTTTTGGTACAGGTGGGTCCGGAACAGATATTACATTAACTTCTACATCAGGATTTCCAACTACCGGTACTAACTTTATTCAAGTAGACTCAGAAGAAATTTCTTACACAGGTGTGGCAGGAAATAATTTAACTGGTATTACTAGAAATGTTAGAGGGACTTCAAACGCATCTCACTCTAGTGGAGCAACTGTTACCAATACATCTAATTGGACAGGATGGGGTTCTGCTGCAGTAAACTCAGATTCTGTAATAGATCCAGGTTTATGGTCTTTGGACAATTTAGGATCAACTCTTATTGCATTAATACACAACAATGAATGTTTTCAATGGGACGGTGATGCATCTAATGCAACAGCAACAAGAGCTACAATTATATCTGGTGCACCAACAGCGTCACGTGATATGTTAGTGTCAACTCCTGATCGTCACTTAGTTTTTTTTGGAACCGAAACAACTATTGGAGATAAAGATACACAAGACGATATGTTTATTAGATTTTCTTCTCAAGAAGACATTACAGATTATACACCTACGGCTGAGAATAGTGCTGGTACACAAAGACTGGCCGCCGGATCACGGATCATGGGTGGTAAATTAGGTAGAAATGCAATTTATATTTGGACTGATACTTCTTTATTTACTATGCGTTTTGTTGGAACACCTTTTACATTTGCCTTTGAACAAGTAGGTACTAACTGTGGATTGATTGGACAAAATGCAGCTGTTGAAGTTGACGGTGCTGCGTACTGGATGTCTGATAATGGTTTTTTTAGATACACTGGTAAACTAGAATCTATGGACTGTTTGGTTGAAGATTTTGTTTATGATGATCTTAACAACACATCTAATCAATTAGTTTATGCAGGTATAAACAATTTGTTTGGTGAGGTTACTTGGTTTTATGCATCTGCTACATCTAACAACGTTAACAGAGCAGTTACTTATAGTTATTTAGATTCAACTGCTAAAAGACCTATATGGTTTACAAATGATAGTAGTTTATTTCCTAGAACAACATGGGAAGATTCTTCTGTATTTGGTTTACCTCATGGAACTCAATACGATCCAGACACAGATACTTCGTTTGATGTGCAAGGAAACACAGATGGAGTTACATATTATTACGAACACGAAACAGGTGTTAATCAATTAAGAGATGGAGCAACTACAGCTATTCCAGCTAACATTACATCTGGTGATTATGATATTACACAAAAAGTTGTAAGAGGAGCAGCTACAAATATGGCTGACCTTAGAGGTGATGGTGAAAACATTATGAGAGTTAGTAGAATTATTCCTGATTTTATAGCACAACAAGGAGACGCTATTATACAATTAGAACTAAGAGATTATCCAAACGATACAGCAGCAAGTTCCTCATTAGGTCCTTTCACTGTGGCGACCAACACTACAAAAGTAGACACACGAGCTAGAGCAAGAGCTATAGCTCTTACAATATCTAACACTGCAGTGGATACTAGTTGGAAGTTAGGAACCTTTAGATTAGATATACATGCTGGAGGACGAAGGTAATGGCTAAAATAGTACAATCGTTAACTAGAGCAAGCTCAGAGTATGAAGAAGACGTAGCACAGTCTTTAGTTAGAGATTTAGATGCTGTGTTAGAAAAATTAAACACAACGTTTCAAGAAGAATTAAAACAGGAAATAGAAGCTAGAAGTTTCTTTTTAGATTAATGGCAGTAGTAAACCAATATAAATTTGCAGGTATAGATAACAGCACAACGGGTAGTGCACTTACGCCATTAGGTGCTAGTATTCCTGCAGTTAATGAAACTATAGTTATTAAATCAATATTAGTTACATCTGCTGGTACGCCTACAGTGACAGTTACAAATAACAGTATTACAGCTATAAAATCAGTAGCATTAACAGCCAATCAAACTAAAGAATTATTAACACAGCCGCTAATAATTGAGGGTGGTAAAACCTTTACAGTACAGTCAAGCAGCTCAGATTCGTTTGATGTAGCTATTAGTTATTTAAACATTAAGAAAGAGGTAACAACATAATGAAAGTATATAACGCTAAAGTAGAGGAAACATACAGACACAAAAAAACTGGAGAGGTTTTTAAGGAAAGAAAAGACTGGGAAATTAAAGGTTACAAAGCAGAAGAGATGGCGCAAGACGTAAAAGTTATCATGCCGCCTCTTGATTTATTCGCTAAAACAAAGTAAAAGGAGATACTATGGAAGAAAAAATTTCAATGAACGAATCTATACAAGCTGGAGCACCTGACATTAAATACAATAGGGGTGATATTAGAATGGGTGAAGGTCAAGATCAACAAGGCATGGAAATTGCGGCAGAAATATGGTCACAAATGGACCCAGAACAAAAAGTTCAGTTTGCTAGTTTTGAAGCATTTTTTCAAAGTGGTATC
>Ga0208669_1000591_pt1 | contig 14236 bp, 38 predicted proteins | sample 21_taG_FD_184095 | JGI IMG/M metagenome (GOLD analysis project Ga0208669, IMG submission 184095) | Marine viral communities from the Subarctic Pacific Ocean - 21_ETSP_OMZ_AT15319 metaG (SPAdes) (version 2) | ecosystem: Environmental > Aquatic > Marine > Oceanic | place: Pacific Ocean | collected...
AGACCACGTTCCCAATCATAAGAAGCACATTGTGCTTTCTGATTCTTAGGTTTCCTATCAGATGAACACAGGGGACAAATCCCCTGTGATGCACCTTCTTTTAGGCTATGTTGATTGAACTCGTCAATCAAAAATCCATTGATCTCTTCTCTATTCATTTAGAATGGTAAGTCAGCTTCTGGTTGAGGAGTTGGAGCTGGGGCTGCTGGAGCGCCATCTCTAGGAATAACATCTACGTTGTCTCCATTGGTCCACACTACCTTTACATTACCTAAATAAGTCTTAGCTGCTTTAGCATCTCTTTCTTCTTTAGTTTGCTCTACAACTACTGGTCCTTGATTACCGAATTGATCAGCCTCATCATTGATAGTAATTGTGATTGGTAAATACTTACCTTTCTTACCCACGAAGATTTTATCTTTAGGGATTTTGTTTAAGTCTATACTTGCTTTAATTATACTTGCCATATTTAACTATTTATTAATGTTACTAAATTTCTAACTTGATCAACACTAGCTCCGGTTGTTCTTCTAAAGTTATCGAAGCTCTTATGGTATGGATGTAATCCATCATTAGAATTTTCGTTAACATAGAAGTTATCGTTGTTAGCTTTGAATTTCTTGCCTGAAATACTACAGGTCTTCATTTTTGGTCTTCCCATTGGTTTATAAGGTTTTGTTAATAAAATATTGAGCCGGATCGAAGTCATCTGTCTTATAAAATAAGTCATATACTTCTATTGCTTTAATCACCTTGTCTTTCCCCGACTCGTAGAATTTAGGTGAACAATCAAACATTCCTATTTGATGCGTCTTTTTGTCTATTGCTATAAATAGCATTTCATAACCGAATAACTGTTGGTATATATAAGCTTGGCTATCGTAATTAAACTTCTTAGCACTCCATTGAAACCTATCTATATCTCCAGTTGTTTTAAGGTCGATAACTAACTTTTCATCGTGATTGATAATATCAGCCTTACCTTTCCACATAACACCTTCGATTTCTTTAATCATTGGTTGTTCATACTCAACTGTTCCTTCGTGTCTTTCAAATACGTCAGAACCTAGTATAAGGTCTCTACATATATCATTAGCCATTATTTTTTCTGTCATAAGGTTTATATTATCTGCCTCTGACTGAAGCAAACACATCTCACCACCAGATATCTCTTTATACTGCTTAGTATTTCTACTAGTAGACTCAACGATCTTAAAACTTGCTAGTTTCTCAGGTTCTAATATTGCTGTATGAAAATATCCACCCATTAAAAAATTAGGGTTTGGCTTAGATGGTTTACCTAGTTGTAACGGGTTGTTTAGTAAGGTACTAATATCTGAGTTAGATAAGTACTGCTTACCAAACGTTCCGTAATAATGTTCATCTATTTTAAGCTTTTGTAATATCTGCTTTTTGTCCATTTAATTCTTTTTTATCTGCTGCGGTTAGTTTATATTTAGATTCTATAGCTTCAATTTTACCACCTGCCGCTATGTATTCTTTAGCTTTTGTTAGTTGAGCTGTTGTTATAGTTGGTTTAGCTTTAGCTTTAATCTTATCTACAACTCCGTGTTTGTTGCCTGCATCAGCATCTTCAGTGTCATCAATTAAGAATAAATTACCAAGAGCATATTTCTTACCGTATGTAGAGGCTGCTCCGAACTGCTGAGCGGTTTGCATACCTTTCTGGTTAAGATCTACACCTACAAGAGCTGTTGCGTGTATAGCGTCTGTACCGTTAGATATAGTAGCCGTTGACAATAGTGTTGGCACTGGATCTGTTGCTACCATCTCTTCGCTTACAGTCACGTAAACTTTATGTTCTAATAAAAAAGGTTTTATCGCTTCTAATATATCTTCTGATTTTCTAAAGTAGTATTTCCCAAAGGAATTATAACTACTTTTCTTAGCTTTCATCTTTGTTTGTATTGTGGCTAAGGATTTTGTTAGTTCTTTCATATTATTATATTTTAGTCTATATTATAATTACACATTAGTGTCTTACTTTTAATTTTATTTATCACTCTATCTTACACAAAGTCAAGCACTTGCGAGTGATCTACGTTCTCAATTAGCTTGTCTACAGCTTGTCTTTTTAGCTGTGAAATTCTAACGTAAGAACTACTACCTTCGATGCCTAAATATTCTGCGATTTGTGTAGCGGAATGTTTATCACAATCAAGTCCGTAACTTAATCTTAGTACTTGATACTCTCTATCTGACAAGTGAGCTTGACACAAGCCTTTTAAATAGAGGTTTAGTAAATCTATATTATATGGTTCAGATGTATCAGGTATTTGATATACCATATCTTCATCATTAGGGTTGGCGTCAATACTTAAGAATACTGAGTTGAAAAACATTTCAACCATCTTTTTATCTTTGCCAAAGTTTTTACGTATTTCGTTTATCTTATGCTCAGGTAATCTTATACTTCCTCTATTAGAGTCTATTTGTCTACGAATACTACCTTTGATTCTTTTTGAAAAGAAAGATTTTAATGTCTTTTCCATATCTTCAGATTCTCCAAGTTTTTCATAATCTAGCTTTTTGACCGCCTGTACTAATCCTAAACTACCAGATTGTATCATATCCATAATTGTCATCACTCCACTAGCTTGTTGGGATGTAGCGAACTTTCTAGCTATATTTTCTACTAATGGCAAAAACTTAATTGTAAGTTCTTCCCTAGTGTATTCATCCCACATTTTACCTTCTAATCTAGCTACAGCTTGCTTGACATCGTTCTTGTATCTTACATAATTCTGTATGTTATATTTCTTCATTTGTTTAATTTTTCGTTAATTCTTTCTTGTACTATCAATCTATCTATAAGTGTTGGTTTATAATCATTCATTAATTCTTCTGGAACATCATTCCATGCACCTATATAATTCTGTACGTTAAACCCTCGTTTAATACATTCAACATATAGTTGAGAATATCTGAACTTAAGGTATAACAGCTTGTTATAGAAGAACTTAACATGACCGGCGCCTAGTTTAAATTTATCAGGTATACCATCCATGTTGTACTTACCTTTAGCAACACAATTTGGTATTCGCTTAATTTCTCTATGTTCCGCCAGTAAATGTTGATTAGTTAATTCAGCTGGTTCTATTCCTACGTTTATTCTAGTCATAATTGTTGGTTTAATAATTTAATTTCTCTTCTTAATGTTACATCTAAGTTTCTATGTATTGTTCTTGTTGAGCAGAAACATACCTCTGCTAATCTCCTGATTGTAATATCCACATCATTATCATGAATACTTAACATAGCATCGTAAACATCGTCTGGCGTTACTTTTTTAGTTCTACCTATTAACTCTCCTACAATACGTAGTTTTTCTTCAACGCATAAACCTGAGTTCATTTTGAATATAACTTTACGTGATTTGTTTTTAGGTGGTTCATCAAGGTCTAACATACTAATTTCATACACCATCTTTCTTAACAAGTCTTCATGTATCGTAAATGTAGTAAATCCTTGTTGTTTGTTAGCGATGACTTCTGCTATCTCTACCAATTGATCTTGGTCTAATTGAGGGTTAAGATACCATATAACTAATAAATGCCACTTAAGAGATTTATATGTAGTTATCTTAGCTTTACTATTGAATAGATGGTAACATTCATACGTTCCATTTTCAAAGAAAAGATAACACTCATTCTCTTGAGTGGGTTTATCAGTTATAGGATCTCTCCTATAAACGATACGTTTATTATCTAGGTATCTGGTATTTCGATTATGTGACATTAGCCTATTACTCTATATTCTTAAGGGCTGTTGTCACAGTCCCCTGGGGTTTTAAAGTACCGAATATAATCCTAGTTTCATTCTTATCGTTACCATATTTAATATCATTAAATTGTTTTATTCTTAATCTTAATTTTTCATCCATATTCTAAAATTTTAATAGCTTTAAATATCTGTTATACTTCTTAAATAACTCTACCTTTATAGGGCTAAGTTGGCTGTGTATAGCATTTTGAAATATCTCTTGTCTTAACTTATATACGTGGTGCTCAACTGTATTCATATGTAATCTTTTTCTAAATATCTTATTCATAATTGCGTATACATTTAAATAAAGGGTGACGATAGCTATTAGCTTTAGTTCTTTCAAAGAAAGTAAACGTAGCTCGTTGACCTATGTAATCATGTATATTATCAAGCATATCTTTCATATCTTTGTAATTATAACCTTTACCAGGTGGACAACCAAACTCTATACCATCATCATCTCTCATAAGAAACTTACCAAGAGTACCCGTACGCTTACCTTTACCATCAACATAACCGATAATAGTAGCTTCGGCATCGGAAAAGTCTTTAAACTTACGTAACGACCATGATCTACCGCACTTGTATATATCGTTAGTACGTAATATAGAGCCTTCGTAACCAGCACCTAAATTTTCTTGGTGGTATAATTTAGCTCTTTCTTCAGAATCAACGCTAAATGCTGGTAAAAATCTAACACAATAGGAATCTCTTAAATTACTTATTAAAAATAAGGCTCTATCATGATAAGTCATGTGTTCCATTATTGTATCGTAACAATGAAATTGTACGTTATCAACTGATTTAAGTCTATCCTCAGTTGTTGGTTTTGTTTTTCTGACCATAGATATAATAGACTCGAAATCGTCTTTAAAATCGTGATTATATAACTCACCATCTAACACAACATTAGGATGTTTTGCAAAGAAAGGTTTTAACTCTTCTAATATATGGTCTATATTTTTCCATTCTTTACCTGTGCGTGAGTATGCTTTTACTTTGAAAGGCGTTTTTACATCTGTAAATTCAGCTTGTATTAAACACCTAACACCATCTAATTTTGGTTGTATAAATGTTGGTTTATTGTAGTCTATTGGTTTGTCGCTAACAGGATATGCTAACATTGGTTTTTTTCTCATCATAATTTATCTATTTTATCATTTATTATATCTATTTCTTTTTTAATCTCAGCACATTCTTCATATTCTTCTTTTTCTTGATGATAGTTTAACTGAGTCATCAATTTAGCTAATTGACCTAATAATTCAGACTCTGTGTCTGCTTTTTTAGTCTTTTTTCTAGGTTTTTGTTTGAATGTGTTGTATATATCATCCATACTAGACGTAGTATACCACGTCGCCTGCTCTCTTATATAAGTTGTTAACAGTTTATCAACAATTATATCTGCTAATTTGTTCATTTCTTTATCTGTCATATTTGTCTATTAATTTTTGTGGTTCTCCCACGAATATACATTTTTCTTTTTCATCATTAAAAGTATTTGTTTTAAATATACTTATCCAAGTACTTTTGTCGTAATCTGACCATATATAATATATATAATCTAGATCACTGTGAATATCTTGCACGTGTTCTATTTCCCAACCACTTAATTTATGGTAATAAGCAAGTGATTGTGCAAGTTCTACACCTAATCCTTCTGGATATCCATCACTATGCACATAAAACTGTGCGTGTATTTTATCTGGGTGTTCACTAAACGATACTCCATCTTCTCGTGTAGCGAATCTAACTTGCGCTCTAGTCGACATAAAATTGTATTTCTTCATAATAAGCATTTTGCATACCTTCTATTAAATCTCTACCACTATGAGTATGAAACCCATAACTATGAGTATGTAACGCACTTATTGGTTTGTCTTCTAATAACAACTGCATTAAAGCAAACGAATCATAGTCTACTTTGTGTGAAACATAGTTTATAGCTTCCGCTAAAGCCTCACAATTATGTCTTGGTTCACTCTCAAGATCTTCTCTTATATATTTTTCTATTTGTTCTCCTGTCATTTCTTTATGTTTTTATAGATATACTCTAATGTTGATGGCCAATCGAGACATCTTTGGTTGTGTCCAAACCATATCCATTTACCTTGGAAATCAGGTTGTCCTCTCCATCTACTATCATCGATCAATACATCACCTATTAGTAAGTCTTTTCTATGTGTTAGTATTAATTTTCTTTTAAGGTATGGAAAGTGTTGTTCAATCCATCTTCTCTTCGCCGCCCACATATCAGGTCTAGACCAAGGTGGTGTTGACGCTATAAATATATCAAAGTCTTCATTTAACTTGATAAGAGCGTCTTTTGCACCTGGTATTGCTTGTAATTTACCATAATCTACGTGGAGGTCGGGTCTGTGTATAGCACAACCACGTTCCTCTTCTAGGATTTTATGTTCTCTACTGAAATCAGAGATCACTCCATCCATATCTATATACATTACTTTCTTCATATCTAATCTAATAATACCATATACGCTTTCGCATTATTTACTTTGAACCAATCTAATCCTCTAGATAGAGTATTAATAATATCTTTATTATTTACACCCATCTCAGAAACTATACAAGCTCCCATAACTAGATCGTACATAGATAGTTCTATATTATTTAGTTCATATTCTTCTCCTGTGAACCTGTTTGCTACAGTTCCACCTTCTTCATAAACAGTTCCATCGAACCATTTAGGTAGTGTTTGTTCTTTTGTTTTACTCATAATTATTTTTCTGCTGTTAATATTTCGACACACTCTGCCCACGTCATTTCTTCTATTTGTTCTTCAGTATAGATACCGAGTTCTTTTACCATTTCCCAAGGACTCATATTATTTATTTCTATATTGATTACTATTTCTTAATGCTTTTTGAGTTGTAAGATTATCTATCTTATCTTGTACTACTTTAATCATTTGTAACCAGTATTCTCTAGTTATGATAGGTCTTTGGCCCATTAGTTTCGCCTCGTCTTGGCTCTTGTGCATTTCTGCTACAAAGTTATCGACCATCTCGTCTAATATAACTCTGTCTTGAATGTCAAATTTTTTCATTTATTTAATTTTATTTGTTAGTGCCCAAGGGTGGATTCGAACCACCTATTTTCCTAGTACTACTACCGAGTTTCGGTTATTGAGGTCCACTAAAACGCTTTATCCCTCTACCGAGTTTCGGTTTGTAGCGACAAGGCTCTATTTTTGTTCAGTACTTACCGAGTCTCATCTCAACAACTCGCCAGCGTACTTCCCACATTACCATAGATTTACTGTTCACCTTGTACTTGGGCTGTTATTAAAACACTCTATTGAGCGGAATTTTCTTCTGTATTATCTATTATCTTAAACTTATTTTCTATTAAACGTATGATAGGTTCTCTTACATAATCACAACTATTAAATTCTATACTATTAGTAGTAATTCTATTATCATAATCTATATCGTATTCAAAGTCATAATTTTCTGTATCATTGAAGTCAAACTCTTCTATACCTTCGGTAACACAGTCGTATATAATGTCCAGTGTAGACTGATTTAACTTTGGTTTATTAACATTGTTTAACTCTATAGTTTTAACATTTAACTCTGTTTGTAACAACTCTAATTTGTCTTGTAAGCCTTTTACTGTAGCTTCTAACAGTTCTTTTGATTCACTCATATTATTATTATTTTATATTTTCCTGATTTGTATTCTTCTCTAGTTTCAAGATACTCCATTGGAAACTCTTGATGAGTTTTGAATGAAGTATATCCACCTGGCCCATCACTTAGTATTTCTATCGTACCATATCCTGGCCAGTGAGGATTATTATCTATATCTAGTATTATTTCTTTTCTTTCTTTAACGTTAGATCTATCTAAGTTAAACCATAATTGTTTTAGTTCTTGTCTATTCATACCATATTCCTCTCGCTGTTGTTTCACCAACTATATTACCACTACTATTTCTCATAAGAGCTTTTCCTTTAACGCTCTTGACAATACACTGTCCCTTTAATAGGCTTTTGTCTTGGTACTTAGGGTTCTTACTGTTTAGTTTTCTTTTTTTCATCTAAATTCTTTATTAAATTTTTTCTATTTATATTACTTCTTATATGACACTTTATTTGTGACGATATATACATTCCCATAGCTATTCCTACGCCGAATATAGTTATTATTCCTATTGTTTCTTCCATGTTATTTTACTTTATATCTATGTCCATCTATTATTATATCTACTGAATTTGGTTTATCTTCTTTCCATTTATTCCAATAAGCGTGTTGCTCGTGAACAAATACATCACCATTTTCTAAATTAGTTATTTGACCACCTGAATATTCAAAGTTAATCATGTCGTCAGTATCTTTACATTTAAGAAAATCACCAAGTTCGTATTCGTATTTAGTTACTTTCTCCATTGTTTCTAAATCATGTTCATACTTCCATTTAGATATATATTTACCGTCTTCAACTTGATTCGCTTGTTTAATATAATAGTTTTTGAGACAATAGAGTACTAAGTATCTTAATCTAGCTACTTCACCTCGTATAATTATACGTCTTTTACCTTCAAATTTATTGTATTTACCTGTCCAATACTGTTCGTCACGTGTATCACACCACTTGTAGTCTTTGAAATACTCTACACTTGGTTCACACTTATTTAGTTGATAAGGTGTATAACCACCGTTCATTCTTCTTACATAACCTGACTGAAACGAACCTACCTCTATATACTTACCATACATTTTGATAGGTAATCTATATATTATAGTACCGTTTTTCTGTTGTTTTTTAGTTGAAATATCTTTCCAACCTAGTAAATCGATAGTATCGATCACTTGTTTTTCACTTTCTAATTTCATATTATTTATTTTCTATTAAAAATCTATCACCATATAGATCTTGCCATACTAACTCTGTTACATCATTATCTGTCCAGATAAACACCTGTTGTAGTTGTTCTACTGTTAATTGACCGAAGAAATAGTTTTCTTCTAACGATTTTTTAGTTACTTGTGGGCCAACAGTATATTTACCTTCATCAATATAGTGATTTATTGTTCGTTTATACTCTGGTTTGAGTCTATTCCATAAGTTTTCCATATTACTTATTATTTTTACGTTCAGAAGCTCTTTTTATTGCTTCTTCAAGTGTTACACCTTTACTATTAGTATAACTACTCATAGCGTCGTTAAGAGTGTCTTGACTATCTTGATCTAACTCTGTGCCATCTTCAAGTTTCCATTCACCATCACAGTCATCACAACCACAATTATTTTCGTCAACACTAATCAACTCGGTCATATAATCACCACTTTCTATTAGTTCTTGTTGGTAAATTATAATCGCTTCTTTCTCACTGAGAGCTTCAACTTCAACTCCACATCTCATTCCTGTACAATCTCTGTACTCAATTTCATACTTCTTCATATTTTATATCTTTATTTGTTTATATTATCCTTCTATTGTCGTATTTAGTTTGTAATTAACACAACATTGTACCATAACCTCTACGTCGAGTCATCTTAGATATTTTCGCTGCGTCACTTTGTGACATTATCTGTATAGAGTTACCAGTCTTGTGGTTAATAAGAGGTGCACAACCATACTGTTCTACAGTTGAACAATTAACACAAGTTTTATAACCAAGATTGACTCGTCCGTCAGGTATTATACTTCCACATTTACAATTCATATTCATTATTTATATATATTATCCAATGGTAATCGTATTTGGTTTGTAATTAACAATTTAATTCTCTAGTAAGATCTAAATTAGTTATAATTCTCTTATCGTCGTGAACCATCCAGTTTATATTATTTAGTTTATGACCTTTTATTTTAGTTAAATACCACTCGATATTTTCACTATCGTCCTTATCATTACCATTCCATCCATCTTTGAAGTGTTCTAAGTTTTTGTATTGAAACACTCTTCCTACTTCATAATCTAATACTGTTATATATTTTCCTTCCATATTACTTATTCAAGTGTATTTTGTGACCGTGTTCCGATAGTATTTTTTCCATTTCGTCCGCCACTAACGAGATCCAGTATATTTGTCCCCATTGTTCTTCAACAGAACCATGAGAATAATCACCATTGTTTTCATCTTCCAACATCATAGACATAACATCATCTAAAGTGTTAAATAACTCTTCTAGTAACTCGTGTCTTACTAACACACTATCTTTGCACCATTCCGACATCACTGTCATTCCTTCGTACTTATACACGTCATTTATAGTTTCAACACAACACTTACTCATTGTTGTCTGTCCATAACTTAATCCACTTAGTAGTAATCCTACTACACTTAATTTAATTCTTTTCATTTTGTTTTAATATTTAGTTGTACCATTTTTCTTTATAAGTTTTTTCATCCACTTATCAAATTCTTTAATCGAGTCCGTCATAATTTCCTTTTATTATATTATTATTTTTATCTATTTCTATACATTCCTTGATCGCTCTTTCCATAGGAGTGATCTCACGTTTTACTTCGTTTAACCATATTTCTTCAGACATTTTATCTACGTCTTCCATAGTTAAGTCCATACCTAGATAACCCAAGTGATGTTCTTGACCAAAATGATCTACCACATGAACATTGTAGTGGGTATTACCTTGATATTTATCTATTATTATTCTTCTACTCATAACTCATCTTTATTTAAGATATTTCTAATTTGATCTTGTACAGTCTCCATCCACTTCTCATAACAATCCGTTTCTTTATTGAAGTGAGGTAAAAACATTAACAAATACTTTTTTAATAATCTTTCATTCATAATTTCTATATTTTATTATACATAACTCATTGTTGAGAACAATTTCTCGTAACATTTATTTTTATCTCTACTCACCATCACTAGTGTTCCAAACAGAACCAACTTGTAATATTTTCCATTAAATCTAATCATAATTTCTATATTTTATTTGTTATACATTAGTTGTAGTGTGAGAATCGAACTCACTTATTTACCATAACTACATAGTTTCTGAAACTCTGTCCATTCACATTATTTATACTCGTTAAATGTGTCCAACTACGAGTGAAAAGAATTATACTAATTCCTTTCCTCTACACACCATCGGTATGTTATTGGTCGCGGTGTAACTCTTATATTTTTCCCAACACGGTAGAGACTCTAATGTCGACTTCATAATCTCGTACACTTTGTCGTGATTGTAAGTTATTTCGTCACCTTTTTTCGTCGTGAAAGTGATCATTTGGTTTTTTCCGATTAAAGACTTTCTTACGACAAATCTTTTACTTTTTAATACATTTTCCATAATTTTTAATTTTTTTAAGTTTATATTTATTTTTATTTATTTATTTCGTTTCGTTATTCATATATATTATCCAATACTGTTCGTATTTGGTTTGTAATATATTATCTTTTAAGTTTATAATTTAAGTCTTTATTATAAGTAAGTTTTGATTTAAAATTATTATAATTAAAGTATGGATTATTATCATAATGGTCGTCAAGAGAAATATAAGTATAACCTTTTATTGAAATAAAGTCTGTAATATATTTATTGAAGAACTTTGGTAATTGATGTAATTGATAAGGTAAATAAGTTTTATTATTTATTTTAAGAATGTTTAATTGATTAAATTTTAATTTTTTAGAGTGCATAATTTTATTATTTTTTTAAATTTATATTTATTTTATTATATTTTTTATAAGAATATATTTATATTTTTATTTCTTACAATTATATTATCCAATTGTATTCGTATTTAGTTTGTAAAAGTATATACATTGTTTAGTTGATAGAAATAGTTAGTAGTTATACCACCATGACTCTTTGTCATTGACATTTTGTCATGATTTCTTCAATAAAACCTTTATTTATTATATATTGATGACAGTATTCGAGTACGAACGATTGACACATTGGAATTCCATCACGTTCTACAGTGTAGAGTGTTTTATTCTTCGAGCGTTTTGTTGTTATTTTATACATAGTTATATTGTTAGTTGTTATTTATGAATGTGTATTCCAAACAGACTGTATTATCTACAGAAAGTTGGAATGTTATTACTATTAGTATATGATTTGTATTTCTTGAAACAATTCATTGAGTCGAATCTTTCTTTGTTACGAGTATAGACTTCGTCATGATTGTAAGTCACAGACTTTCCTTTCTTAGTAACGAATGTAATGACTGTATTCTTTCCGATTAGTGATTGACGAATAACGAATCTTTTAGTAGTTAATTTGTTTAATTTGTTTGACATGTTTAATTTAATTTATTTGATTATTATTTATTTGATTTACATATATATTATCCATTGAGTATCGTATTAGGTTTGTAATATGAAGAGATCGATCGAGTATGGAGGAGAGGAGGGAGGAATACGTGAAAAGTTCTAGTGAAAATGAAATGAATTAAATTTTATAAATAAAAATAAAATAAAATAAAAATCAAAAAAAATTTATCGAAATAAAAAATTTAAAGGGGGGCCCGGCTTAAAAAAATTGATTTTGGAATTTTTAAATTTTGAAATTTTTAAGGAACAGCACACGGGTCCTATATTTGTAACGTACTTTTTTATGTGACATAAGCCTTATAAGTATACCTAGTAATGGGCTAGTGTCACAGTTTCAATATTAGTTAGTTATACTATAGTTAAATAACTTCTTTTCTATGTAATTATTCATAATATGAATTCATCACCTATAAAACTAAAACAGAAGTTATCTTCGTCTGCCGCTAAAAAGAAAGCGGAGAGAGATCTTGCTTATGCTAAATCTCCAGCTAGGAAACGTAAGAAAGCACAGAACCAAAGATTAGATAGAAGAGACGGAACAGTAGGCGATGGATTAGATAGACACCATACTAAATCAGGTGCCGTAAAAAAAGTATCAATAAAAAATAACCGAGGCAATTATGGCCGAGGAACTAAAAACGAATAATTATGCCAGGAAAAAGTAAAAAAGGTGGAGGTTTAGAATCTTCACCAGTATACAAAATGAAAGGATTTTCGGGATTCGGGAATGAATCACCCTTAGCAAAGAAAAGAAGAAAGGAAACAGAAGTACATAAAGACGACAAGGGTAATGTCACATCCAAAACAACAACTACATATAGGAAAGACGGGACTAGAAAAAAGAGTAAAACTATTTGGACTCCAGAAGATGGGAAACTTAAAAAAGCTAAGGGTAAGCCTGGTAAAATGAAGATGAAGAGAACACACTCAGTAATAGTCAAGAATAAGTATGACAAAGAAGGAAACGTTATATGGAGCAAGAACAAGGAGAGAGTTAGAAAAAGTAGAAAATCAGATTTAGAAGGATAAAATAGGGAAACACCCTAAACCAAAGTTATTAACCAAAAATAAAACCAAAAATGACTTACTTGTATTACAAAAGTTCGTATACCACGAACACAACTAAACCGAATGAAAAAACTATGAACCAATGGAAACATCTAGCCACTAAGAAAAACTGGAGGATAACCCAACTTCCTAATGGCTTCTACCAAACAGAATGCTCTAACCCTGATAATGAGGAATGGCACGCTGTTACGAGAAGGGAGACCATTGAAGGTGCTGAAACCGCAATTAATGGAAGCATCGATCATTTCTCAAAGAAAATAGAGGCCACACAGGGCCCAAAAGTAATTAAAACGTTTAAATAATAAAACTAAAACAATGAGCACACCATTTAAAATGAAAGGATCGCCATTTCAAAGAAACTTTGGAATTGGATCACCAATGAGAGAAGAAGAGACGAGCGCACACGCTAAGTCATTACAGGGCCACATGAACAAACATAAGAGATTAAGCGGAGGAGTAGTATCTTATGAAGACGCTTGGAAAAGTATGCACTCTGACAAGAGAGCGAAGTTTAATGACAATTTTGATACTTTCGTAAAGGAAGCTGAAAGTTTTAAAGAGAGCAACCCAGATTACAAGCACGGTACTAAAAAATACAAAAACTACCAAGGTAAATACTAGTGCGTTCAAATAGAACAATAAATTAAAATATTCAAATAATAAAACTATGGCAGGACCATTTAAAATGAAAGGTATGAGTTTTGGAAACTCACCAATGAAACAAGATAAAAAAGCAAAAGTAATACCACAAAAAGAAGGATTTAGACTTATGGCGGGCCAACAAGTTAAAGGCGAGCCAAGAGAATACTTCAAAGTATATAGCGGTGGTAGAAAAGTTAAAATTTCCGAATCCGAATATAACGCTTTAAAAAATAGTTAAACAGAAACACAATTAAATTAAATTAAATGGAATACAATCTACCTAGCGAGATTGTCAAAGACTTGAACTTTGGCGATTCCGCTAAACAACGAATAATTAAAGGGGTTGACAAATTAGCGCAAGCCGTTAAATCGACTCTTGGAGCCTCAGGACAATGCGTTATATATGAAGACGCACGAGGCAACCCGGTCATAACAAAAGACGGAGTTACAGTAGCT
>Ga0208669_1000592_pt1 | contig 14234 bp, 15 predicted proteins | sample 21_taG_FD_184095 | JGI IMG/M metagenome (GOLD analysis project Ga0208669, IMG submission 184095) | Marine viral communities from the Subarctic Pacific Ocean - 21_ETSP_OMZ_AT15319 metaG (SPAdes) (version 2) | ecosystem: Environmental > Aquatic > Marine > Oceanic | place: Pacific Ocean | collected...
TTTCTTGTTCTCTATTGGTTTGATAGCATTCTTTACACTCTGTAAATATTCCTCTACCATTTCAATCTCATACCATTGAACTATACATCCAATCGCGAACTTATTGTTTAATGTAATGTCTCCAAAAAGTGATGTCATACTAACTCTCCATGAAAATGTTTGTATGTTTTTTCCATAAAATAATTTGTTATATTATGTTCTTTCTGATTAGGTATAGAATTAAACTGATAAATCCATCCAACTTTAGTAAATAACAAATCCTCTCCTAATATATCTTTTCTAGGCAAATCACACATGTTAAACTCATAAGGTAATAATTTCAAATCAATACCCTCTAATTGAAGTAAAAAGTTCAACGGAGTTTGGTCTGTACCTGTATGAAATGTCTCTTGTAATTTAACTAAATTATCTTGATTTGTAAAGTAAAAACTTATAATATTTTGAAAAAAGTTTCTATGATTTCCGTTTACTATTTGAAATCCACCATTTATATATCTCCACCAATCTATCATCTTACCACCGAAGATATATTTAGAGTAGTTTTCTATACTCCTAAAAATCCAATCATAACTACCTTCGTTATGAACTCCAACATATTTACTATCGGACATATCAAAAAAGTTAGGACACTCAGGATGAACTATCGTATCAGCATCAACCATCAATATTTGGTCATACTTAATATCATTAGCATCCAGTATATCAAATAAATAATATCTTTGCCAACAGATAGCCATCTTCTGATGTTCTACCACTAAATCATTCAATACAAATAATTCACTATTATTATTATCACACCATTTTTGCCAACTAGCTATCGAGTATTTGTAAGCGTCTCTTCTGTGACTTGAGTATCTACCATCACCTTTCAAATCTATATCCATCAAGAATACTATGTTTTTATATTCTACCTTCGATGTGAATTTACATATAACACCTTCCACATCTCTTAGTAGAGCTCGTGGATTACAATCAGAACCTTTTGGTTCTCCTATTTCTCTTACTATTTCAAATCTATCATCGTTATCATAAGTTGCTATTGCCTCTTTTACACCTTCCCAAGGATTATCCAAACCATAATCATCAAATATCAGTAGGATATCGTCATTCCTTCTACATAAGTTTATAGCATTTCTTATGTCACTTAACACATAACTTATCTCGTGATTACAATCTATAAACACAACATCTATATCTTTAAAATCCCAAGGTGTATTATACACATCCTTATTTAAAAATTCTATATTATCTCTATCCTTATTAATATCCTTAGCAAAATTAATGTTATCAATATTATTCTCACAAGTTATAACCTTTTTAAAAAGATGACTCAGTATTCTTGTAGAGTATCCTTTGCTAGTTCCAATCTCTAAACAAACTTTATCCTTGTAATCATTTCCTAAATATGATATTAAATCCTTTTTGAACTTTAAAGAGGTGGTATTCTTATCTTGTCTTTTATCAGGTATACCTTTTAATATGTCGTTCATTTATAGTTATCCTTTATCATGTCCCAAGTTTGTTTCATAAGATTATTTCTTTGGTCTTTTGGAAGTCCATTAAAACTAAAATTATACCCGTACTTTATAAAAAAAGGAGTTTTGTCTTCATCTAACTGCCAGTTATGATTAAACATATCCTTTCTTTGTAGGTGTGTTAACTTAAAGGCAATAGGTAAATCGATGTTTACATCTACATTGTTAATTTGTAACCAATAGTTTAAAGGTGTTTGTTCATTCCCCCTCTTTACTATTTTATCTTGTAACTCTATTATAGTATCAATATTATCATAATACATTTTCTTAAAGGATTGAAAAAATTCTCTATGATTTTCATTAAACACGATAAAACCTGAATTTACATATTTAGATTGGTCTAAAAAAAACCCAAAGAAATCTCTGTATCCTTGAATACTCTCGTGTATCCACCTCATATTATCGGTGTCTCTCCAAGCAGTAAATTTTCTGTCTGTCATCTCAAAGAAGTTTGGAGTGTCCCAACGAATCATGAACGAACTATCTACCAAGGCAATTTGGTCGTACTCTATATTTCTTTTATCTAACTCGTCAAATACAAATATCGCTTTTTGCCAATTTATTCTAAATCTGAATAAATCATCTTCAACAGGTACTTCAAATGGTACAAATAATACATCATTTTTTTCACACCAATACTCCCAAGTATTTCTTGAATATTGAAAGTATTCAAAGTTACCAAACTTATCATTGTGGTCTACATTCTTAACAGCAGGCCACCATACTACATTTTTTTTAGTCAAGGATATTCTCCAAATCTAAATCGTTAACCACTTTATTATAGTTGACAGATTGTGGTGTAGCCATGTTGGACAACAAACCCCTCTCTCCTTCGATACAATAGTTACTTACTCTGTAAACTGGAGACAAATATCTTATCGTATCTAACAAGTTTTCTTCATACATAAATTTAAAAAATTCATTTAATGGTTTTTCCCAATCTTTCATACTCAAACCACCTTGAGGGTAGTTACCACCATAATACTCCATACCCATGTTATCAGTTTCACCAGTCCTATCTAATTCAACACCTTTATCACTAAACTCACCACCCATTTTTTCAATAAGAGATGTTTTAAAAAAATCAAATGAACCTCGTAAACCACCTGTACCATTGACTATAGCATTAGATATCACATTCCATTCACCGAAAGGTTGTGATGAATAAGCATTAGGACCGTAATTTTTATCTACATACTCAGGCATATGATTTACTGAATAATCGTTTCTTATCAAAGAATCAAATCTACTACTCAATACATCTAAAAATAACTCATCACCTATCAAAAAGTTATCATCATGTGTTAACAATAATATCTCATAATCTCTGTAATTAGGATGTTTTTCTAACCATTGATTGGTTACATTCCAATCACCACAATTGTTTGGTTCTAAAGAATATTGCCAACCCAATGATTCTAATTTTTCTATCGTTGCTATCTCTTCGTATAAAATTTTATCTAAATTAGGTAGTAAACCATCATCCAGTTGTGAAATAATTTTTGTTTTTTCTTCAACAGCAAATGATGGATCTCTATGAGATACACAAAAATAATCAACTTCCCAATCTTCAGGTATTTTTTGTTCAACTATTTGTTCATAAAATTTTAACGGAAAGTGCCATCCACTGGCGATAACAGCAAATTTTTTCTTCATCAATTAAACTCCTTAATGGTTTTTACTATATACTCGACATCATTATCAGATAGATTCTGATGTAAAGGTATGTTAATTGTTCTATCATTAATACGTTCTGAATTTGGTAATTGAGTATCCCAACTATTGTAGTGTTTAATTAAATGTAATGGATAGTATCTGAATGTAACATAGATATCATTATCTACCATATATTTAGCAAACTCATCTCTGTTTTTTAATTGTAACCAGTAAAGATAATAACTGCTCGTACAACCATCAAGAGGCTCTGGTGGTAAAGTCAACCAATCAACACTACTTAATTCTGATTGATATATGTCCCAAATTTCTTTTCTTCTTTTGATAAAACCATTTAGTTTTTTTATTTGTTCTAATCCTATTGAAGATGCTATATCATTAGATACATACCTACCAGCAGTTTCAGCTAACTCTATTTCCCACCAAGTATCACTACCTTCTTTCATGGAGTCAACACCTGATTTATCTTTGTTCGTTAAACCTAAATACCGATACGAAAGTGCCTTATTATAATATTCATCGTTCTGAAAAGTCATCATCCCACCATCACCAGTAACTAATATCTTCATAGCATCAAAACTAAAACATCCTATGTCACCAAGTGTTCCACAGTATTTACCATTATAAGAGGAATATACTGAGTTAGCACTATCTTCTATTATAGCTAATCCCTCACTAGCTTCATATATCTGTTCCATATCACATGGATGACCACCATAATGTAGTAATAAAACAGCTTTAGTTTTTTCTGTTCTTTTTTTAACAATCTCGCGTGGCATTATATTCAATGTTTTTTGGTCAACATCACAAAATACGGGAGTTCCACCATTTCCAATAATAGCGTTAGCACATCCTATAAAATTAATAGTAGGTATTAGAACCTCGTCACCCTCTTTAATTCCGATTAACCTTAGAGAGTCATATATAGCAGCTGTAGCACAATTATAAGATAACGAATATTTAGAGTCAATCATTTCTCTAAATTGTTTTTCGAACTCTAATGTTTTACTAGATGCACCTAACCACTTTGATTCAAAAACTTCCCCTACTGCGGAAAGTTCTTCTTTACCTATTGAATTTGAAAAAATTGGAATCATTTGTAACCTTTATTTTTTTGTTATACACCAGAGGATATCCCCATATTCTTTGTCATTTCTTTTATATTATCTAAAATAATATTTTTATCTTCCATTAATGTTTTAGAATTATCGTAAAGAAACTCAGGATGACATTTGTAATTACCCTGTGACCTACCAACCCAAGCTGCCTGAAAACACCATTGTTCCATGTCCTCTTCTTGAATTTTATTCTCATAATAATATTCATCCTTATACATTTTTAAATCTTTAATTTTATTTGAATCATCAGAAAAATATTTTTTCCAATTCCATATTGAAAAATGCCTTTTTACTTGTTCTTTCCTATCCATACTCATTAACAGATAAACTTGAAAATTAATCAAATCTTTTAATACTCTTTTCTTAGTAGAAAAGTTATTTTCTTTTTCAAAAAAGTTCATGAAATTAATTATCTCATTAGTAAGAACTTTTGAATCCCTAACACATCGTAACCATGTTGCTTCTTCTATAGGCCATAATATACTAGCTAACTCTTCGTCATAGTGATCCCATCCACCACCAGCATATCCATTATTCATATATTCTACTAAGGTTTTATATTCTTTTCCAAAGATACCATCTCCATTTGTTTGACAATACTTAACGAATGTTTCATAAAATTTCATATACTTTAAATCATAAGTTTGATTGTAAAACTTTGATATGTATTCTAATATACCCATACTATGAAAAGCCTGTGTCACCCACCCATAAAGATACATCTGTTTTAATTCATCTAAATCAAATGTATTAGTACCAATGACTATATCTTCCCATTCTTGATGTGTACCTCTATTATGTATTGAAGAATGCCATAAATAAATTGGAGACCTGATACTTTGGATGTCATATTTTTTAATGTAATGAGGATCGTTCATTGGAGCATTTACAAAAACTCCACAGTTATATACATAGACAACAGGTCTTGGAAACAATTCCATCAGTTGTTCTAATCCATGTTTATAGGATTGTAAAGTTTCACCAGGTAATCCCATAATAATTTCAGTATAATTCTCTATCTTTTCATTTCTAAACTTTTGAACTAACTCTCCAAATTTATCAAACTTTATATTTTTTCTTTTGATGATATTAAGTGTATCAGGATCTAAAGATTGTACAGCCAAAGTTACTGCTCGTAATAAATCAGCATCTAGTAACTCTTTAGCAAGAGGTACAATTTTATCAGAAGAAATCTTAGCCCAAGCAGGTCTTATTCTACCAGGATATCCTTTCTCTTCTTTTTCTGATTTTAGTTTTTTAGCCAACTCCATATCTCTGTCAACAAAGATACCAAAGTTAGCGTCACATACATCCACATAAGGTATTTTATTGTCAGCAAACCATTCTATCTCTTCAAATAATCTATCCATCTCCCATTTTCTAACCTTAGTTTTAGTAGCACTACCCCAATCACAAAAAGTACATTGAAAAGGACAACCTCTATTAGTTTCCCAAGCAGCTATGTACTCCACACCCTCAACCGGCTCCACTAAATCCCAAACCATATCAGTCAAATAAGCAGAGGGTAATTCATCTAAATTCATAACTCTTGCTTGTGGTGGTGTTTTAAAATCTCGTGTCTCTAATCCGTTTATATTTGAATAATCTTTATCCTCAATATACTTTTCAAATATTTCTTTAATGGTGTACTCACCTTCTTGATGAACCATCATATCAACCCAAGGATAATCTTTGAAAAAGTTATTAGATGAGTTTTTTGTCCAACCAGTTGGTACATTTCCCTCATATCTCAATGGTACATTGGGACCTCCATATATCACCATACAATTTGGATACTTCTCTTTAACTCTTTTAGCTAAAGCATTTGTTATTTCCCAATTCCAAACATAACAAGAACAAAGAAGTATATCAGGATTTTCAATTCTATCTACATACTCATCCAATTTATTTCTAAAAATAAAAGTTGTTTCAAATTGAAATCTTTTTTCTATTTCCTCATTTTGTTTAGCATAAGCAAATAAAGAAGCGATACTATATGGAAAATGAATAGATTTTCCATACTGATAATTAAATTGTGAACTATAAACTTTAATGTTTTTCATATCTATAAATATACTAATTTTTATTATAAAAGTCAAGCCAATAATTAATCATTTCATCTAACATAGTTTCAAATGTATAACTGTGTTCGAATCCTATTGATTTTAATTTAGATGGATTTCCTTTAAGAACATCTAACTCTTCTGGTCTATAATACTTTTCATCTATTCCGACATAATCTTTATAATTTAAATCTAAGTTAGAAAATGTATACTCACATAAATCTCTGACAGTATGTGAAACTCCTGTAGAACAGACATAATCGTCTGGTTTATCTTGTTGTAGAATCATGTACATAGCTTTCACATAATCTTTAGCATGCCCCCAATCCCTACTAGCGTTTAAATTACCCAACATCAATTTGTCTGTCAATCCGTATTTTATTTTTACTGCTTCTTTCACCACTTTATTAGTGACAAAATTAGTTCCTCGTCTTGGTGATTCATGATTAAATAGAATACCATTACATGTAAATAAATGATACGAGTTCCTATAATTTCTAACCAAGTTGTAACCAAAAACCTTAGAACACCCGTAAGGACTTGTTGGATTCATCGGAGTGGTTTCTCTTTGAAAACCATCCTCGTCTATCGAATTACCAAACATCTCTGATGACGATGCTTGATACATTTTTACTTTTGGACATACCAATCTAATTGCTTCTAATAAATTCATAGTGCCTATAGCAACTGTTTGTGCTGTATAAATTGGTTGGTCAAAAGAAATTCTTACATGTGACTGAGCAGCAAGATTATAAATTTCATCAGGCTCTACTCCTTGAAGAACTCTAACCAATGAAGCCATGTCGGTCATGTCAGCATAATGTAAGTTATCCTTTATGATAGAATAAACATCGTCTAATCTAGCAGTTTGATTTTCAGCAACAGAATTTCTTTTTAAAATACCATGAACCTCGTATCCTTTTTCTAATAATAATTCTGTGAGGTATGAGCCGTCTTGTCCATTTATTCCTGTTATTAATGCTTTTCTCATTTTCTAGCTCCTTCGTAGTTTTCAACGAACCACTCTATAGTTTCTTGTATACCTTGTTCTATTGAAGTAAATTCAAAATCAGGTAAATACTTTCTTAGTTTAGAATTGTCCGATGGCTTTCTATACTGACCATCAGGTTTATCCGTATCAAATATTACTTTTCCTTTGTAATTAAAACCACTTACGATTAAATCAACCAAATCTCTAATCGATATTTCGTGTGATGTACTTAAAATAATCGGTTCAGATTCATCATAATTTTTCAAAGCCCAAGTCGTTAACTCACCTACATCTTTAGAGTATATGAACTCCCTTAATGGTTTACCAGTTCCCCATACTTTTAAATCTGTATTATTTTTCTTAGCAAGATAACACTTATGTATTAACATAGGCATAACATGTCCATTTTCTAAATTAAAGTTATCATTAGGACCATAAATGTTAGTAGGTATTACTGAAACATAGTCAACATCATATTGTTCTTTATAAGCTCTTGATTGAATATCAGCCATTCTTTTAGCATAAGCATATGGATAATTAGAACTGTGTGGTTCTCCTAAATGTATTTTACTCTCGGTTAGTGGATATTCCGCATCATCAGGAAAAATACAAGTAGATAAAAATGAAACTACCTTTTCCACCCCCACTCTCCTCGAAGCTTCAATCACATTGGTGTTTATCATAATGTTATCATAAAAAAACTCACCCTTGTAATTCATGTTTCCACCGATACCACCGACACGAGCAGCACAATGAATGACATGTTTGGGATTTAAAGATTTAAACAATTCTAAAGTTTTTTCCCAATTTTTTAAGTCAACATCTTTTGATGATAATTTAACACTATTGTCTATGTTTATGGTAGAACCAACGAGTCCAGTTCCACCAGTTATAATTGTCTTCATAAATACCTCTCTACATAATCACTACAAATTCCAGCACAACCTTTTATATCAATTGTTTGTAACTCTGGCAAAACACATATGGATTTTTCTGTCAACTGATGTGTTGGATATGTCCAAAGATATCCTTGTGATGTCAAAGTCACATTATCGTTTTGATGAAAAAAACAATGTGCTCCCAAATCTAATAATCTTTTTAAAGCTTCAATATTCTTAGCATGACACCATACTTCTTCCATTTTTAGAAAATCAGTATCAACTCTGTAACTTGGTCTGTGATGTCCTGTCCACCATGTATCTGTATACCATATATCTATCTCTACATCAAATCCCTTATCGATAGCCTCTTGACAATATTTTGGACTATTTTCATAGAATGGATTTTCACCATTTACATTACCTCTATGTGCTATCAATTTCATACATTCCTCAAATCAACATAACCACCAGATTCCATCTCAAGTAACTTAGGTACTATTTTTATAATATCTTCTGCTACATCGTATGGATTTCTAGTAGTTCCGTTTTCTTTACTCTCTATAAATTTACTTGTTTCAGGAAATTCATCTAATGAAACTTTTTCACATAAGTAATCTTGCATCCTCGTCTGAACTAAACCAGGTGCTAAAGAAGTAAAATGGGTGTTTGGTACATCTTTAGAATAAACTGATATCATCATACGCATAGCAGATTTACTTATAGAATATCCACCCCAACCCTTGTAAGTTTTTTCACTAGCACCAGATGATATGGATACGACTTGTTTTACCTTTACACCCCTTTCAAACAAAATATCTAATATCAGTTTATTAGAAAATACATTCACATTCATTATTTGTTGTAACTCTTCCATATTAAACTCGGTAAATGTTTTTATCTCACCTAATATACCAGCGTTTAATATTATCAAGTCAAGTTTATTCTTTCCTTTTAACAACCTATCAATACCAGCCTCGTAGATATGTCGATATAAGGTAATCAAATCTATATAGGTTCTATCTAAACCATAAACACCATAACCATTTTTTTGATACTCCTCTATCAAAGCCTTCCCTAAACCAGAACTAACACCTGTAATTAAAACACCCATTAAAACCTCTCCAATAATTCCTTGTTAAAGTTGTCCCTATCTAAATCAGATACTGTAGAACAGAACTCAGAGAATTTTAACATAGACATGTTCTTTTTTCTAGCTTGAGTAGCATAATGGTCTGTTATACCGAATCTTCCTGTTACTAAATAATAAGGACTAACTGTCTTTTTAAATAAAGATTCATAATACTTTAAGATAAAATCGTTTAGAAGAAAGACATCTTTATCTTTCAAAACATTCTCTAATTTAAGATTACCAGCTCCCTTTCCAAGTGACATGATGGAAGTATCACAGATGTCTATGTAAGGACTTTCAAAACATTTTATGTAATTAAGGTAAGCCTTTCCAGTGTGATTATGTAAATGAAAAGCCGTTTGTTTACCAGCATCTTTTATCATCTTAAATCTTTTTTCATATCTATCTATATCCACATTCAAATCTAAGTGACCATGTGTATCAGCAAAACCAACTATATCAAAATCGTGTTTTAAAACTATGTCGAGAGCAGAATCTAACTCATCATTGGTATAGTTGGTTGTATTAAACATATTAAAAGCGATGTCCAAGTTACTATGTTCTTTTAAACTTTGAGCAAACTTCACACCATCGTCTATCATATCCTTTCTACATGTCATTCTGATTAACTTAATCTCATCTTGACTATCGGTGGGATAATCTTTTAAATCTTTACTACAATAAGAATAATCAATCATAACAGATATGTTCTGTCTTCCACTATCTTTTGTAACTTCCTTTATAGTGTCCATGTTTAGATTAAAGAATCTATTCTTACTTTTTGCTGTCTGTTTCCAATAACCAAGTTCCATTAGATTAACACCTAACTCGGATAACAACTCATAATATTCTTGAGCAAACTCCATAGGCCAATCAAAGTCACAAGTAAAGCCACCATCTCTCAATGTTACATCAATTATTTTCATAAACCCTCGTTGCTAAATTCCAATCATCCTCATCATCAATTTCAATACCTTCAATGGTATTTAATGGATAAAAGTATGGATTCTTACCAGTTCTATTATTATTTTCTTTAAATGTTTTCTTTGTAAATATGAAAAAAGCTCCATTACCCATCACTACAGGTTTTAAATCTTGAGTTTTTTGTACCACATTTTCATCAAAATTTACAGGTTTACCATCAAAGTATGTAAACTCTTTATGTAATGTACAAGCCTGTACCGTATCATATCCTTGTCTTAAATAACCACTGGCGTCAATAATAGTAGATAATTTAATGAACGGAGATGTTACATGTGGTGTAACTATTATCTCGTTTTCGTCTTCAACATATTTATCTAAAAAATTATTAATCATTAATAAAACAGGACTAACCTTGTAATCTGAATCTGTTTCTAGATCTACAAACTTTTTATCTCTCATGTAACAAGTCACCGAAGATTCTTTTAACGAATCATGTAAAGGAACACTGTCGGTATCAATGTAAACATCTTCTCCCTCTAGTTCATCTAAAAGATGTTTATATAAAGGTTTATTACCTAATACTAAAAAGTTCTTACTAGGAAGCCTCTCCGAATCGTGTTTTATTATTATAAAAAATTTCATTCTTCTATAAAAGTACAAATTATAGTTCTATCTTGTAAAGGACTAACTTGGTCACCAGGATCTAATTCTATGAAATGGATGTCTTGCCACTTACCTAACATCAACTTACCTTTTTGTATAGGAATAGTTTCTGAAGTATTAAAAAATAAAGTTCTCATGTGAGCATAAGCGTTTATTCTCTCATCTTGTGGCACATCGGTTCTCAATGATATTAAATCATGTAAATATCTCCTATTATCTGGTTTATGTTTTGGTAGATACTTATCTAACCAAAATCTGATATCAGCATGATGTAGTAATTCATTCTCTAAAACTCTCAAAGAGGTAGTAGTGTGTGTGGTGTAAATGTTTACTATTCCACTTTTACCCCATTCTTTAGCAAATTCAGCGACATCATCAGTAATGATTGTAAATAATTTATCTGTCTTTATTGTAATTTTTGATTTCACTTTAATACCTCTTCTAATTTTACATATTGTAATTCTTTAAAATAGTTTGTATGGTCACAATTTAATAGTTTCACACCATAATTGTCAAGAAGTTTTATTACATGTTTGTAATTAATCCACTCTCTTTTACCAGGTTTTTGAACTTTATCATAAAAATGATTCCAACCACCATCACACCCCAATAAATATATTTCTTTAAATCCAAGATAGACAGCCAACGGAATTGCCAGATTATCAACAGTACTACCACCATAACAAGTATACGCAGCAAAGTATTCAACATCCATGTAATACTCTTCAGTTTTAAGAAGTTTAGACCTATCACTATCTATGTGGTCATCAAATACTCTTGACTTTTCCCAATGAGTTAAAGTATAAACATTTTTATATTTTGAATCTAATTTTATACCTCTACATGTAGAACCTTTAGTATCTATACAACTACCGTTTCCTAACATTGAACAACCATTACCGATAACATAAGTCCCATTATCCATTTTATTATTGAAGATGGTATCGTAATTTTGTTCCATAACAGTCGTATCAGCAACACATAGATAATTTGGAACGAATGTAGGATGTTTTAATATTAAATTAATACCTATGGTTATCTCATTTTCTAACAGAGATAAATCTATTTTATTTAGTGACTCTCCAGTACCCACTATGAAACATCTACTTTTATATGTATTTTTTTCTATCATTAATCTTTTAAAAATCTATCTAAATCTTCAGGTGTCCCCAAACCCCACATCTCCTCTATCGGAAATACTTTTACCTTCTTATCATCACCAATCGCTTCATTGTAAACAGGACAAACATAAAACTCACCATTGGTTCTTATGTCTTTATCTATCATTTGTTCCGCATACTTAACATAATCAGAACCTTTTCTCCAATAGTAAACACCTACTGTTGCTATATTAGATATCGGTTTCTTTTCAGCAACCTCTGATACAAACCCATTATCATCAAGTTTAGCAAATGACCATTTTGGATGAGTAGCCTCAAAAGAAACAATACCACCATCAACATCATCAGCGACCATAGAATACATAAACTCATTAGAATCCCATTCCAAAAATTGGTCTGAGTTTGCCATGACTAATGGTTCATCATTATCTATAAGTTCTTTAGCTAACAGAGTAGTACAAGCAGCACCTTCAGTTATACCATCTACTTGTACTATTTCACAATTATTGTTAGTTATTAAGTTCAGTAAATACTTTAGGTTATACTTTTCATAATGTTCTTTCTGAACTATAAAAATATGTTTCGCATCTATGTTTAGATTTTCAACCACAACTTGTATCATCGGTTTACCATTTACCTCTATCAAAGGTTTTGGAAATGTATATCCAGCTTGTTCAAATCTTGAACCAGCACCGGCCATTGGAATTAAAACATTCATATTACCACCTTGCCACTTTGGTTTAATTTCTTCTTTTTCATTTGCAGAATCAATAACTTTTTGTATCTTTTCATACGATACATCAGAACTATCCTCTACGGCACACAAATACGCTCCACTACTGATAGCACCTTTTCTACCTATATGTGAGTCCTCTACGATTACAGTTTCGTTTGGATTTACACCAACCTTAATCATACATCTTAAATATATTTCAGAGTTTGGTTTTGTATTATTTACATCTTGATTAGAATATAAGAAATCAATATGTTCAAAGAATCCTTTTCTTATTAACTGTAACTTAGCAGTTTCTCTTATTGAGTTTGTCGCACATGCGATATGGTAACCATCAGATTTTAGCTTCTTTAAAATATCTTTAATCCTACTGTCGATATCGAATCTATCTATTATTTCAAGAGTTTTATCTTGTTTTAATCTCCACACCAAATCATGTGAATCTTCAGGTAAACCTTTGAGTTCTGTTAACATAGTTAGTTTTTTCTTAGTTGAAGTTCCGTCAAAGGTAGATAGGTGTTCATCCCTATTGATAACATATTTTTCATCTATGGAACTTAAAGCTTTATTTAATGCTTCATAATGTAATTCCCTAGCATCAACTAATACCCCATCCAAATCAAAAATAATTAATTTAATCATTTATATTTTTCTCCCAACCAAGTGTTGTGTATTTTTCATCACCCTCTACATAATAAGACGATAATCTTTTTTGTCTCAATAATCTGACTATTGACTTGGTATTCATTACATATTTATACTTATCCCTAACTCTCATAGACCACTCCGTATCTTCACCTTCTCCCCATCTTAAACTTTCATTTATTGGCTCTGATATCATTACATGTTTTTTAGCCACCCACCAAGCGCCTGATATAGACATTTTGTTTGTTTTGTCATAGTCGTATGGAACTAAAGCTATGTCGTGGTTAGGATTCCAATTATTATTAATTTTTGGTTCATTACACAAAGGGATATCATCCCAAGCAAACCAATCTCTGTATCTGTGACCATCTTTATTTACTAACACACACATACATAAATCCCAATCCTCCCCAAACTCTTTAAAATTATCATACCAATCGGAATCATACACAAAATAATCATGTGAATATACTATATTATCAAAGTTAGAATTTTCAACGACCATATTTTTTTTCTTAACATACCAATTTTCTTTCGAGTCCTCTTCATTCACTTCTATCCATCTGACATTTTTTTCATGTTTATCATAATCATACCATTTCCCATTACCACCAATAACTATTATTTCATAATTTTCAGATGGTATGTTATTTTCAAAGATAGAATCTATTGTCTTTACGATGTCAATATCAGTAGATTTATTTGAAGTTATTATGCTAAATGTGAATTTCATTGTGTTTACCCATTTTTACTCACT
>Ga0208669_1000595_pt1 | contig 14189 bp, 4 predicted proteins | sample 21_taG_FD_184095 | JGI IMG/M metagenome (GOLD analysis project Ga0208669, IMG submission 184095) | Marine viral communities from the Subarctic Pacific Ocean - 21_ETSP_OMZ_AT15319 metaG (SPAdes) (version 2) | ecosystem: Environmental > Aquatic > Marine > Oceanic | place: Pacific Ocean | collected...
AAATAACGGCGCTGTTTTACCATCTACAACTTTGTTAAACTCTGAAAAATCAAACTCATAACCTAATCCTAATAAATCTTGGTATGTGCTAGCATATTGTTCTGGAGTTAACGTGCCTTTATCACCATCTGGTTTTGTATATCTAATTAAAGACTTACTAGTTGCTAAAGTGTCATCAAAATCTAAAACAGTAATACCTTTTGTAGACATTGAATACTTAGATGTTCTAGAAACATTTATTGATTTATCTAATTTTTTTACACTTTCAACTTTTTTAGTAAGTTTAACTTTTTGCATTGCATCTATTTGGCCTCTAGTTATTTTTCCAGCTAAAAAATCTATAATTAGTTTATTTTGTTGAGCAATATCAGTTATACCATCAACACCAAAATACTCTGTTATAGTCATGTTTACTTCTGGTAAAAAATACATGTTTAAATCTATACGTTGACCGGTTTCTGGATGTACTGCGTAGGCAAGTCTAACAATTGAAGCAAAACCGTTTGGTATGTCTAGCTCGCCACTTATAAGTCTTGGTACAATTAACTCATAATAAACGTTAGGCATTGATTGTTCCATTCCAGCTTTATTAACAATATCGTCGTGTGGGTATTTTTCGCTATTAAGTAGTGGGCCTTGCATATAAGATTTACCGATTACTTTCCAAACAAAATCTACTTTACCTTGCATGGCCGCGGCTAATAATGATTTACCAATTAAATTTTGTGGGTCAGTATGCTCTTCAACAACTTTTTTATCATTAATTACATCACCATTTTTGTATACTGGATAAAAACCAAATTTAGCTAAAATTCTAGTAAAAGTATTTTGATGTTTAGCAGTGTCTCTTATCAACTCAATAAACATCCAGGCGTCAGCTGGTTTACCTTTTTTAGGGTCTAAGTATGATTCAGTTGCTTTAAAAAAGCTTAAAAGCACTTCAAGTTTTTTATTTTCATCTAAAGCATCATAATCTTCTAAATAAGTTTGATCAAAACCTCCACTTACAAATTTATTTGTTTTGTACTCTTTTCTTTTACCAACTTGCTTGGTATCTGTTGCTGGTATTAACTCGTCAAAAACTTTTACTGTCTGAAAAACTCCACCAGCTTTGTTTTCACCACCGGTAAGAGTGCTTCTTAATATGCTTCTAAACTGAGGGTGTTGTTTTAAAAAATCTGTTACAACCCTAGTAGCGCCTTGTAATATTGTTTCGCCAGTTGGCTCTCCACTAATCACAAGATCTGCATTTAAATCTCTTGTAGAGTATTCAACTGTTTCTCCTTTAGAGTTTTTTCTTTTCTTTTTTATTAATGGTGCTAGTTTGTAATTAATTATATCACCTAGCTCTTCTAAACTTAACTGATAAGATTTTTTAAAAGCTTGAGAAGATTCTTCTAATGTCACTTCCGGGTTAAGCGAAAACATAACGTCAGATTTACCGTCTTGTATGCTTCTTATAATATCTCCAGTTGTTTTGTCATTTTTAGCCAACTGTTGTCTTACAGCTTGATTTGTTATCATTTTACCAGTAAGATTTGCTATAGCTAAAACTCTTGCGGATATATTTCTGTCACTACGTGTTGGCTTACCATCTATAATACCAAATGTTTCTAAAAATTGTTTTTTAGTTATATTGTTTTTTTCTTGTATTGCTAATCCAGATGTACTACCTGTTTTAGCTGCTTTTGCTCTATCTGTCTTTGTGTAAAAAGCTTTTAACAAAGTGTTAGGAATACCTGTTGCAGTACCACCGGTTGTTGCACCTTCTGGCAGCATTGCTATTAATAAATCTGCATTTTTATTAATAAACATTTGTGCGGCTTGCAATTCTTTTTTAGTTAGATTAGCTAAACTTGTAATTTTTTTAGGAGCTATACCAAACAACTCGCCTGTAATTTCAGGTATTTGATTTTTTAAATTTTTAAAGTTTACATTTGAAAGATCTAAACCAGGAACAATACGCTCTATAGCTTTTGCAATTTTTTCTGAAACTCCCAACCTATCAGCTATTACAATTTTCTTTTTTCTAGGTTTAGTTTTAACTTCAGTGACTACTTCTTCTGCGGTAACACCTTTAGCTTCTGTTACGTCTTGTGTAAACTCTTCACCTAAAACTCTTCTTGAAGCTTCAATAGCTCTTGCTGGTAAAAACTTGTTTATATAAGCAGCTAATGGTACACCAGACTCTGGCTTGTAATCTCTAATTAAATCTAATATACCTCTTTGTCCTATTTCTATTTCACTCATTAAAAGCTCTCTATCAAAATTAGGCGCGTCTCTACGTTTTTCAACTATTTTACTAACTATAGGTTTGAATTTTTCAATAATTTCAAAAGCTCCATCTACGCCTTTTTCTTCAAATATTTCTTGAACTTTTTCAGAAGCTTCTTTAGAAAATTTAGTTTTTGTTTCTCCACGTTCTAAACCTAATTTTTTTCTTCTATCTATTCTTCTTTTCTGCAGCGTACCCATTTCGCCACCCTCATAACCTTTTAAAAAACTAGCTAAATAAACCGCAGCATCTTTAGGTGTTTTTATTTCATAACCTTTGTCAATATTTATTTCACCACCATCTACAGACGGTAAACCAAAAACACCTCTTAAAACGTTTGGTATACTAGGTGTTAGTTTTAAAAGATTAGCTTGCTCTTGTTTATTTCTTATAAAATAACTTTGTATTTCTTTACTGTATTCGTCGTAAAATATATCTTCGCCTTTAGGAAACTCACCTTTAATGTTGTAATTACCTAAAGCTATTTGAATTTGCACGGCTGATTTATGTGCTTTTGGAAAATTCTTTTCCATGTAATCAAATAAATTTTTACCATAGTTTGTTATACCAGCTGTGTCAAAAGCAAGTGCGTCTATAGCATGACCTACCTCGTGTGACAATGCTGTGCCAGCTAGTATATTACCTTCTTTAATAGCAGCATCAGCAGCTTTTTTATCTCTAACTATATATTTATCACCAATAATAGCAGCGTTAGCTTTGCCACTTCTAACAAGATTTATAACTTGATTAGATTGCGATTCGTATTTAGCTAGTATTTTTTGTATTTCTGATTTTTTACTTTCTTTAGATCTTGAAGATTTGTTTACTTTATCAATCTCTTGTTGAGCTAACTCGTCGTAAGCTTGCATTATTTCCTCTTGAAGTACGTCATCAGTTGGGGCTGCAACAGTAGTAATATCTTGCAATCTTACATCTTGTAGTATTGAAGCTGCTTTAGAATTGTCTTTGTTACTAATAACTACATTTTTTGTAATATTATTTTGTAAAAGAGCTCCAATTTGATAGTAAAGATCATCTTCAGCTTTTAAATTTCTTCTTTTTCTTTTTTCTCCTTTTTTTGTTTTAGAATTAGAAAAACCACCTTCTCCGTATAAAATTGATTCTACTAATTCTACAGCTCCAGGATTATTTCTAGCAATACCAACTCTAACATCGGCTAAATAATTCTTAAACTCATTATAAACAGCTATTGCTTGCTCTTTGGCTGTAGCATTTTTTAACTTTGGATTTTTCTTTATTAATTCTTTTAATATTTTCTCGCCTCTAAATCCTAAATTTTTAACACTATTAGTAAAATCAACTTTGCTTAACGCTTCTTTTTTCATTTGAAGAGCGTTGTTATATTTTTGAAGAAAATCCATTTGCTTGCTTGCGGTTCCAAAACCAGACTCATCGGTAGCATCTAAACTAGCCGCGTAATCTAGTAAAAGTTTGTTTACTCTTTCATCGCTTAATGTAGGATCAATACCTGCTTGCGCAATCAAATCATCTAGAATTCTACCACTTATTATAAGGTTGTTTAGATCTTTACCTTCTAAAGACATAGCACCAAGTTCCATTTCGCTACCTAACACTCCAAGTTTGTTATACAACAAGTCACTTCTTTTTGACATTAAACCATCGTAAGTACTTTGATAATCAACATCGCTCGGATCTAAAGCTTTTAAGTCAGCGTCAATACCTTGTAGTTCTTTTTTAATTTTATTGTATTCTGCTTTTATAGGTGCAGTCGCCATTTGAGTCATTACTGTAGAGTACGTTGTTCCAGTACCAACCATTGGACCTGAAATAATAGCAGCGTCAATTGCAACTTTTTTTCCACCAGCAATAAATTCTTTTGAATCAAAATCTCTGTTAAGTATATTAACGTCAGCAAGAACGTTAGAAACATAGATTAATTCTTCTTCAAGAATTTCTTTAGCAACACCTTTGCTTATTTCTAAAACACCACGTAACGTTGCTTCGGTGTTTTCCATAAATATTCTTTTTGCTAAATCTTTAGTTGGATTTGCAAATCCACCTACAGCGTTGGTAAAGTTTGAAGCACCTATATATTTTGTAAAAAATCCTTCTGCTACAAAAGCAGTGCTAACAGACCCAAACTGCTGCCAACCGCTATAGTCATTATCTGCTATAAACTTATTTAGCTCTAAACTTATTTCTTGATATTTTTGTTTTGGAATTAAATTTTTGTGTTTTTCTAAATCATTTAATGTTTGTTTAACATCTTCAACACTATCTTCTAAGTTTTCTAACTCAAATCTTTTTTCTCCACCACCACTAAAAGCAGCCACACCAGCAATTGTCCATTGAGTAGCTTTTACCCCCGCACCTAAACCACCAGCAATACCAGCAGTAGCAAGACTTAAAGTTGTAATAGCACCATTATCAGCATAAACTTGAGCGCCATACTCTAAAAATCTTCCTTGTGCAATAGCCTCTCCAGCTGTTAAATCAAAAACACCACCATATTTTTTATCGTAACGCTGTTGGATTAAGTTTTGCTGTTTTATCGCTTCGTCATTGCCAAACATAACAAAAGGTGATAAAACTAATTTATCCCAACTATCTCTATTAGCTTGTCTAAGCCTACCAAAAACACTACGGCTTTTTGCAGCAACTTTGCTAAATTCACCCCCACCAACACCTAAAGATTTTTCTTGTGTAATTATATTAGCGTCTTCAACATCTAAATCGTTTGATGCAGCCAAGTACAAACTCCTGTTTAAATCTACAGTGTGAAGCCAGTCGTTAATTAAATTAGTATATTTAGAAACTTGCTCTTTGTTAGAACCTTTAAGAGTGTATATTCTTAAGTTTTCATCAAAATCAATACTTGTAACACCATTTTCAACAGCTTCTTTAATAATATTTTTTTGTTGTTTTTCTAAAAGCTTTAAATCATTACTTTGTTTAACATTTAAATTTTTTCTTTGATTTTCTAAAAGAATTTTTATTTTATTTCTTTCAACATCACTATTGTAAGCGCTTGTTCTAACAATGTTTTCTAGGCTAGGGTCATCGTATAATATTTTTTCTATATTAGTGTATGTTCCTGTGTTCGCGTCCCAAGTAGGTTTCATTTCAAAAGCAACTTGTGCCTGTCTTTCTAATTTAAGAGTGTTGTGCTGATCTTCAGAAAAACTGCTTTTAGAATAGTTATACATAAAGTCTGATATACCGCCGTTAAGTTCAGCTGTTCCTCTAAAAACCTCTTTACCTTCAATCTCATCAAAAACAACATATGTTGAGCCAGTATAACCACCTGTTTCTTTTGTTATTTTTAATCCAATTTTTTGATACATTTTTTGTAATCTATCAAAACCTTTAACATTTCTAATTCCAACGCTCGACGAGTCACTTAAGTCTGGGTCATAAGCATTTGGCGCCCAGTCAGTATAAACACCTACATACTTGTTTTCATTTTCGTATCTATCTTCTGCAAATTTTATAATTTTAGCAATTTGCTCTGTAACAAGTTTTTTACCACTGCCAAACAAAACACCACTAATACCCTCACCACTTGTCATTGGCTGAAGATCTATTGTCATTGCATCCATACCTGGTATTTTAACAATTGACTTATCGTCCCAAAAAAGACCAGTGTCTTTAACTACAACATTACTATTTGGTAGTATTTCTGTTACCCACTGGCTAAACTCATTTTCATTATACTCTGCTATTTCATCAATGTTTGTAGACTGGTTTTTATATACAAGTTTGTTTTTGACTTTCATTGCGTCATCACCAGTAAAAACATTTATAGACTGGTCTAAGTTTTTAATTGAAAAAGACTCTTGCTCAATCAAACCTTTGCTTTTCATTATGCCCATAAAATTTTTAAAGTCAACGCCTTGTTGCTTAGCGGCTTTTTGTAAGTCTTCTAAAGTGTAATTATCACCATTTAGCTCAAACATTATTGTTTAATTTTCTTATTATTCCAACTTATCCATTTTTTATAATCTTGATCGCTAAGCTCTGTCCAATTAACACCGCCATTTCTAACATCTTTAAATTCGCCGTTATCAAAAATCCTGTATTCTTCAGGAATATTTAAAGCTTTTTTCTCTGCAGAGTTTAATTGTAAACTGGACGTTTGCATACCTTTATATCCAAGGTCAGGCCTTAAAACTCCTATTTCCGATGCAACTTGATCTTTAGTTTTTACAACCCAATCTGTTTTTGGAGTAACCCCATCTTGTTCATAAACTGTTTTACCGTCTTTTTTAATTACATCTTTTAAATAATACTTGCCATTTTCTTTTTTATAAAGAACTCCGTTCCAAGCTTGATGGTTAGGAAAATCTTTATTACTGTTTAAAAGGTTAATTGAATAATTTATAGCTTCTTTTGATACAGCTTGCTTACCTATTGTGTAAGTTCCACTTTCGTTGTTTTTGTTGTTACGCGCTGCTATGTTATTGTTTAACACAGCTCTACCGTCATTAAATTTAGACCTTACGTAACCTTCCAGATAAAACTCTGTTGCTAGTTTTTTAGCTGTATCATAATCAAAGTTTTTACTATGTATATCTGTTAAAGCTTCAAATAAAACAGTTTTATTTTGAATACCCGCGTCTAATCCTAAGCTTTTTAAAATAGCAACCATTTCTTTATTATCGTTAGTTTCATCAGCATCAAACATTGTTGCTAAAGCATCGTAATAAGAAATCTCTCCTTCAAAACTCTTTTTTGTAAGATTAGAAAACTTACCGGGCGTACTCATTAAAGAGTTAACAACATCTATTGATGATTTTTTAACATCTTCAAATGATTTATTTATGTTTTCTTCATTAAAAGCAAATTTTGAAACATTGTTTCCAAGCTCACCTAAACCAATTCTAGGAGTGTCATCTTTGAGCTCAATACCATCAAACAAGTCTGTTACGCTTTGAAAACCACCGCCATTAACACTAACCTCTAACTTGTTGTTTTTCCATTGAAAATTTAAATTTTTATAGTCATTATCTTTGTGCCATATTTCTTTAAAAACATCGTAAAAACCAGCGTTAGAGCTTTGGATATCAATACTACCGTCAAGATAAGCTTGGCCAAACTTTGAAAAACCAGCGGCTAACCCATTAATCTCAGTAGCTATTTGTTCTATTTCAAACATAATTTCTTTTTCCTTATCAGCATCTCCATAAACAGAAAGGTATTTTTGTTTTAAATCTTTTAACTTTTGCACGTTAGCCTCGTGCATACCACCTAACTGCTCACTAGATCCAGATAATCTTCTTAACATGCTTTCTACTTCACCAGCAATGCTATTAAAACCATCATCTTTTGCTTTTTCTTTTTTGCTAATAAAGTCAATTATACCAGTTGTAGTTTTTGATATTATACCAAGTTGAGCTTCATAAAACGGAGTTTTATCAATACCTTTTCTTGATCTTGCTTCTGCTAAAGACGCTTGTATTAAACTTTGATCTGCTGCCATATTTTATTTTTTTTAATTGGTATTAAAATTTCCTGGTGTTTTAATACTTCCATCAGCGTTGAATGTTGGAAAAGTTGTTTTACTTACTGTACCTACGATATTACTAATAGCTTCTGCGTTTGCACTTGCCGCAGAAGTACGAGCGCCCATGACATTTTTCTGTGACTGCGCGTAAGCTTCATTAGCACCTGTGGCTTGGCCAAAACGCATACCAAGTATAGTTGACTCTCTATCAACGTTCATGTTTTGTAGCATTTGATCGCCCCGCTGGACATTTAATTGTCCTTGAGCAGCCATTTTTTGGTTAGCAGCTTCTTGCTGACCTATGCTAGCTGATATTCGCTGTGTTTGAAGTTGACCTTGGTTTGCTAAAGCTTGGGCAAGACCCGCTATACCACTACCACCCGCAGCGCCTCTAAGGTTTTGCATTATATTAGCTCTTTGCTGCTCACCTCGCTGCGCTTGAAATTGTGCTTGCTGCTGGTTTACAGTTAGATCTTCAAAAACGTTCTCAGCAAATGGGTTTCTAAACTGTTGTGCTTTGTACACATCCATCTGTTCATTTAGAACTTTTCTCTGCTCTTGTCTTTCTTCAAAAGCTCTTTGAGCCTCTGCTTGAGCAGCTCTAATATTTCTTCTACCTGCTTTAGCAGTAGCTATACCTCCTATTACAGAAGCAGCTAGTGGAATCCACCAAGCCATTAGTTATTTATTTTTTTTAAATTCATAATGTATTCTTTATCTATTTATAATTACACTCTTTATGTGTTATTTACTACTTTGAACCACCTCTGAGTTAACAGAGAAAAGCTCAGCTTTTGATGTTGAATTGTTTTTCATTTTAACGCTAGCGTAGTAACCTGTCAAACCAGATGTTTCAACAGCATTGTTTTTAGAAAATAACAAGAAATTAGCTGTCGATGTTAAATTAACACCACTTAAACTTGTTGTTACAGTTATAACACTAGTTTCTCTATTAACAGCACTTACAGTTCCTATTTCTACAATAGCTCCTAGCTTATCAAAACCGCCAACAGCGCTTATAGGCGCGTAATAAACTTTGTCTAACACGCTTAATGATTCGTTTAATGTTGTATTACCTAATGTTATTGTTGCCATATTATGATACTGTTAATATACTATCTAAGTTTATTGTTATTGTGTGATCTGTTGTTCCAAAGTTGGTTATAGCAAAGTCAAACGCTAAGTTTGCGCTTCTACTACTACCTGTAAATGTAAGCACAGTGTCATCGTCTAAACTTTGTGACGCAGAAAGAACTACTGTATCACCATCTGTAACGCTGCTTACAGATATACTGCCAGTAGCTGAATTTATACCTTTACCACTTACAGTTGTTGTGCTACCAGCTTTTATACCGGCCGTGCTATCAACGTCAATTGTAGCGCTACTTACATCGCCATCAACAAGAGTTGTAACAGGTGTTAGTGTTGCTGCATTTAAAAGAAAACCGTTATCGTTTTCTTCTAAGCCTAACACTTCAAACTCGCAGCCACTAATAGCTTTACTAGTAGAAGAACCACCGTAAGTAAAAGTAATGCTAGCATCGTCAGCCATACCACCATCACCTTGAGCATCTTGAGCAACACTAACAGTTACTGTTTTGTTTTCTCCATTTATAGATACTACTCGTGGAGCGCCAGTAACGCCAGTGCCTGTTAAAGTCATCCCTTCAACCAAATTATTTACATCATCTAAAGCAACAACTGTTCCAGCTGTTTGATTGCCGTTTTTAACTTTTACAACACTTGATCTAAAATCAAATCCTGTGATACTCGCTACGTTAGCAGCGTAACCTCTTGTAAACGTAAAAGAGTTTGCACTTAAAGCAAAATCAAAAGAAATATTTTTTTGCAACCTTACAGTAGAGTTTCTTTCACCAACAAACGTTGTTGTCGCGTATTTTGGACTACCAGAGTAAGAGCCGTCGTATGAGGAACTTATAGAAGTTAGCGATATAGTAATTGCTTTATATTGGTTTATCGTAAAAGTGCTTTTTAAATCGTCTGTAGAATCTTGAATAACACTGCTCAACGTTGTTCCTTTTGATACCACGGGTGAAAGCTCTACGGTATAAACATCGTCAGAACTTACGTTTGGAAAATGCAAACTGCTAACAAAAGAACCGGTAGAGCCTATTGGCTTATCGCTTAGTTGTGTTGCTGGCGTTGTAAAAGTTGTAGAAGAAAAATCGTACGTCTTACTGTCACTGCTTCTAGTTACTTTTAAATTAAAACGCGCTGCGGCATCACCTTTTACAGCAAAACTTCTAACACCACCGCCAGAAGCAATATCGCTTGTTTCAAGCTCAAAAGAATTAATTTGAATAAGAGCGTTATTATACACATTTGTTGTTAGATCTAAAATTTCTTGAGTTTCATGGCTAAACAAAATTAAATCGCCAAAAGAATTTACAGTGTTTGTGCATTTTATTAAAAAAACTTTTGAAGTGACTCTATTTTTAGAGTCTCTGACAACCGTCTCTGTTATATTGTAAGCAGATTTGTTTGTAGCTTTTAGTTTATACGTAGGTTCTTTAACATAATAATAACTAGTAGAAGGTGTAAATGTTACCGTTGCAATTGTTGTTTCTACACCGCTATTAGGCGCTAAAACATAGTTAGTTATTGTTTTAAATCCAGTAGTTGTTGTGCTTGCGGTTACACCGCTACCAGCAGATATAGAAACTGTATGGTTTGTATCTACTGTCGTACATGTGTTTAAATTTATTGATAATGCCATGTTATATGTCTTCTGCTGTTATTTTACCTAGTCCTTGCACAGTAAATTCACTAGTGTCTAAATTACTTAAAGCTGTAGTATCACCTTTTATGAAATTAAACCATTTACCTTCTTTTTCTATAAACTCGTTTATACTACCAGTTTGTTTGTCTGTTGCTATTGTTTGTGCTTCCCAACCAGCAATATCAGAACCTATATTATAATAGTTGTCTGTATCACTTAAGTTTTGAAGTGTTTTAGACTGCGTGCCTTCGTAACTTAATGTCTTGAAATTTTTTATAATATCTGCACCATCGTTTAAAACCAATGTTACGTCAGAATTGTATTGAGCGCCGTAAAAATTATTGTAAGTTGTGTTTTTATGATGTAGCCAAACTTTTGAATTAGTTGTACTATCTTGAACTGCAAACGTGTAGTAGTTGTTTGCAACACTTAAACCTTGATTTGGTATAAATGATTTAAAACTAGGCCAACCTTTAGCTTTTTCGCTAAAAGAAACCGTATAATTTGACGCGTTAGATATAGTAACGTTATACTCTTTTTTGTCGTTATCGTAACTACCTAATACTTTTGTAGCGTCTTTTAAGTTGTCTTTAAACCAACTTTTCATACCGTAGTCAGAAATAGGCGTTAAACCATCCATTGACAGTCTAAGAATTGTACCTCTTTGTTTATCTGAAAAATAAACTCTATAGTTGTAAGCAGTAAAAGATTCTGGGTTTTGTGATATACCATAGTTACCAGCAAAAGGTATTGTTTGCCCTAAAACGTTTTCAGTTGCTGTTAAGTTTGTATTGCCATCAGCGTTAAAAACAGCGTCTTTATTTGCTAAAATTCTTAAAGATTTATCTTCACAAAGTGTTAGTAAGTCTGAGTTTCTAGTGTAAAGTTTTTGTATACTACCATATTCCGGATTTATGTCTTTAGTGATTTTTTCCGCAGCTATAAACTGACTAGTATCATTTACACCGCTAGTTGAGTTGTACAACCCAGAGTATATTAAACCGTATTTTCTATGCTCTTCGTTGTACTCTCCCTGTAGTGTTGTAGACACTATAGCGTTTTTATCAACAAATACTTGGTTAAAATCATCTTTAATTCTATTAGACTCTACACCATTACCAAAGCTATAACAGTTAAACCAAGGTAGTTCGTGCTGCATGCCGTGGTCACCAACACTTATAAAATCACTAGCTTCGTAATAAATATCTAAACCCTCATCTGTCTTAGGTTGTGTTTCAAACACCGCTGGATTTGATGATATTATTTGATTTTCTTCGTCTAAAGATGGTTCTAAAAATTCAATAAATTGTCTAGTGTTTTCATCCATTTCAGTAGCACTGTTAGACGTTGTTCTATTAAGAGGTTCATAATTACCACTAAAACCAGGGCCATCAGTATTTGTAGATCCAGCAGTAGCATTTTCAATTTCCATTATCCAAGTAACTCTTCTGTTTGTTGCAAGACCAAACCTTGTTAACTCTTCATCAACAGTGTACTGACCGTTAATACCATCAACTAAATGCGTGGTAATTGGTGCGTTACCTGAAATTCCACTGCCAAAAAAACCTAACTCACCACCATTATCTTTAACCGCCATTTCAATATTGCCATCAAAATATTCATTATCATTTCTTATATTTGAAGCGAAAATAGCGTTAGTAGGCGCAAAATCTGTCGTGCCAGGATAATAATGACCTGCTGTTCCGTGTTGCAAACCACTTGGCCCTGGATTTGCCGCAATAGCAATTGGATATTCGTGAGCTGAATTACCTAAATGACCTTTTGCAAAAGGCCAAGGTGTGTGGTTATACCTTCTTTCTTGTTTTATGTTTGTTATTTTATATACAGTTTCTGTAGCGTCGCCCGAAAACCTAAAAAACGATCCAGCACGAAGTTTTGACACAAAAAGCTGCTCTGCGTTGTGATTATCATTGTTTGGTGAACCAACAGACCACGCGGTACTGTATGCGCTAGGAGTTTCAATATCAGCAAGCGCAACGTTGGCTTGAGTGTCTGTAGCCCATATTTTAGCGTAAGATAATTCCATGTAAAATTTACCGGCCTCAAAAAAACTGTCTACAATATTGTCATTAGATGTTGCCTCGAAAATACCTCTTCCAAACCTTTCTGGTAAGTTAGTATCGAACTGGCCATTACCAACTGTTCCAATACCACCAAGTCTAGCTAGATCTTGCCTTCTCGTAAAAGAAGCGTTATCAGCGTTAAAAGTACCTGTGTTGTAAAAATGGTTCCAATGGCCTGGATCTTGAAAAGTACCGTTATTTGGATCTTCGTTTCCAAGCGGTTGAGTTCCACAATACCCAACGTTATCTATAAAAAAGTTTTTTCTTGTTTCGTTATTGTCTGGTGTAGATGTAAAAGTAAAACTACTATATTTTAAAAACTTTAATAATCTACCCCATTTGTGAACAGCATACTCTGACATTACAAGATAAAGATCACTACCATTGGTTCCACTTGGAGCATCTTTCACAACACCTCTACCAGTAGAAAAACTACTATCACCAGAAGTGTCCCAAAAATAACCACCTTCAGCCGCTCCTATCCAAGGATATTTTGTACCGCCACCATGCGCAATACTCCCGTGAATAATACCAATACCTTGTGCGACTGGATCGGCATCATTAACTTTAAGCCTAACATCGTTGCTACCACTATTTCCACCGCTTGCAGAGTCTTTTTGATATCTAGTAGCTGTACCAACACCAATACCAACGATGGCATCGTCAGAAGAGTAAAACGCTTCAGACCTTGCGGCAATTGCAAAGCTTGCTTGTGTTATAACAGCTTGTGCTAAAACAAATTGAGATAAATTATTATCTAGCTTTAGTTTTACGAAAAACTTACCAGCAAATTCTGGTCTATCTACAAGAATTGAAGTAGCAGCGGTAACAGTAACACCAGTATTAAAGTTGTTACCATCCATAATCCAACTAGAATCTTGATCTGTTATTGGGTTTTTTAAATGTAAATAGTAAAAGTCAATACCATTAACATCTTTAAGCTCAATAAAACTAACCTCAAGCCAATCAGTTCTTATGTTTCCACCATCAAAAAACCTTAAAACTAAATTTTCTAAACCATCTAATGGCGGGCAGTTTTCGTCATTCACCCACCTTGGTTTTCTTATTGCTAAAACTTTTTGATCATCAACAGGTCTATAGTTTAAGTCTGTAAAAACACCATTTAAAATACCGCTACTTGACGTGAGACCGTCTGCAGTACCAAGCTCATCTCTTGTCTGTCTAATATAAGGTGGCGCTTCATTTTCAATGCCTAAAACTTTGTACACAGCGCTTTCGCTTTGAACAAGACCAGCATCTAATTGTTTTTTCAATATTAGATAAGTTTCTTCTGTAATTTTATTTCTTTCAAACGAAGGAAAAGAAACCCAAGCATTACCATCTGAAGAACTGTATATTCTATCAACAGCTAAGTTGTAATATTCTGAAGAGTTTTCTTTTACAAAATATTTAAACTTATGAGCAAAAGAAGGTATTTCGTTTTCAAGTCTAACATTTAATGAATTTTCATTGTCAGCGCTATATTTTCTAACTTTTACAGAAGCAGATTTGCTTGTCAAAACTGGTGTTTGTCTACCAAACTCATCAGCATATACAACACCTACTTGATAATTTCTTTGAGATTTTATAGATTTTTTATTGTTG
>Ga0208669_1000596_pt1 | contig 14179 bp, 16 predicted proteins | sample 21_taG_FD_184095 | JGI IMG/M metagenome (GOLD analysis project Ga0208669, IMG submission 184095) | Marine viral communities from the Subarctic Pacific Ocean - 21_ETSP_OMZ_AT15319 metaG (SPAdes) (version 2) | ecosystem: Environmental > Aquatic > Marine > Oceanic | place: Pacific Ocean | collected...
CCTAAAGCTATTGCCAGAGCAGTTGGGTCATCTGTAACAAACCCCTGTCCTGTCATATATGTATTTAATTGTGATGCATTAATATATTTAGTAGTACCTGCATCATCTACTATTAATTTATCTGTTGTTGCTAAAGTTATTCCTGTTCCATCTGTAGCACCATCTACTTGAACTGCTGCTGCTGAAACTTTATCTGCTGTTGTTATTGTTGATAATTTACTATCTCCAATACTTCCTGCTAACTTAGCTGCAGTTATTGAACCTGCTAACATTGTATTATCAACTGCACCTGCTGCAATTGTTGCAACACCTGTATCAGCTATAGTTATATCTCCAGATACAACATTATCTATCCATTTAGATGTTCCTGTATCATAAAATAATAATGCTCCATCTGCAACACTAGTAATGTTAGTATCAGTTAATTCTGATAATTCATTAGCTGTAGCTACTTGCGAAGTAACAAAAGCTTTAACTGATTGCTGACTAGGTGGTCTAGTAGCTGAATCAGTAGCCATGTCATCTTCGTCAATAAGAGTAAGAGCATTGGGTTGATTATCTACATATGCTTTGATTGATTGTTGTGTTGCTAATTTAGTACTGGAATCAGAAGCCATATCATCTTCGTCTAATATAGCTGAACCAGATACTCCTGTATTGATAACAGGACTTGTGAGAGTTTTGTTTTCTAGGTTTTGAGAACCTACAAGAGTTGCTACTGTACCATCAATAGCTATGTCATTTGCATTGGCAGTAATACCTGTACCACCAATAACATTAAGGGTAGCACTTCCAGAAACTGCACCGCCTGTTAAACCTGTACCTGCAACAACTTCTGTAATATCACCAGTTGGTACTGTTGCTACTTGAGTATCTACATAAGATTTAATTGCTTTTGCAGAAGCTAAAGTATCATCACTTCCAGATACACTTGATAGTGCAGTATCTAATACACCAGAAGCTAAATCTGCTACTTCAATATTTGTAATACTGTTTCCAGTACCATTTGCATCTATTGTTTTATTTGTTAAAGTTTTTGTATTTGAATCTGTAAGTACACTTGCATCTGCATTAACAGTAATTGTAGTTCCAGAACCTGCAGTACTTATTAGTGTTCCACCTGCAATAGTTAAACTTTCACTATCTAAGTCAACATCTAATGCACCACCAGTATCACCTTGTAAGTCTAAATCTTGTTGAGTAAGTGAAGCTGAAACTGCATCTACATAAGCTTTAATACTTTGTTGTGTTGCTAAAGCAGTTGCTGAATTTGTTGCAAAGTTATCTTCATCTAATATTGTAGAAACTGTTGCACCACTTCCTACTTTTAAAGTACCAGATATATCTGTATTTGCATTAACATCAAATGTTGTTGTTGCTACAACTATATCTGTATCTGCTGCAATATTTAATCTACCATCTGTTGATGAATTAATTGATATTGCTGAATCTCTAAATAAAATTTTCTCATCTGTACTTAATAAAATATCATCTGAGAATTGAAAGTAATCTTCATCTTCCATCCATGAAAGAACACCATCATTACTTGTTGCATCAAATGTTACTACAACATCTGCATTAACATTAGTACCAAATCTAATAGCATTACTAAATAGTTTTGATATTGGACCACCATCACCATTAGTTACTCCATCATGTGTATGACCACCACTAGCAGCAAAAGCAGCTTCAAGTGCATTATATTCATTATTTAATAATGATGCGAATATAGTATCACCATCTACAAACTGACTTTGTCTTAAATATACTGCCATTTATTATGTCCTTCCTGCGGGAATGAAATCTACATAAAATCCAGATACAGTATAAGGGAAAGCTGTACCTGTACTTCTAACTCTAAAGTTATTAGTAAATCCACTACCAGTTAGTGTTGTTTTTTGTTGTGGAAATAATGTTCCACCAAAAAGTGTTGTTCCAAATGTTGCCCCACTTCCAAACTTAGCAGGAGTTTGTAATGCTCCCAATGCTATTTCTTCGGGTTGAGTTACTTCGCTACTTTCAAAATCATAACGAGTTTGTAACTTTAAATTATCATTTGTTCCTTCTGAACGAATACTTGTTTTAATATAGTATAAAGTTTTTCTAATACCTGCATCACCATAATCCATATCTGGTGTTTTGTATTGTGCTACAATATTAGAACCATCAAAACTATTTCCACTATCGTGTTTAAATACAAAACCACTTTCATCTGAGTGAAAAAGAACTTCACTTCCATCTTCTGATGTACCAGAGTGTGCTACTTTAGCGGGAATACCTTTTGTTTGACTCCACTCATATACCCCTGCACCTGTAGAAGATATTTTAAATGTTCCTATAACTCCGCCTTGAATATTGTTTGCACTACCACTTTTAAAATAAAATAATCTGTATTGACTTTTTTCTCTAATAACCATACTAGCAAATCTAATTGATGATAAGAAAGGCATTACTTCATCTCTGAATAATGGCATTATCTTTCTACTAATAGAACTTAATTCTATATCGTCAATTCTAGCTGTTCCTGCGATAGTTCTTAAACCATCTGGTGCTAAGAAAATTAAATCTCCACCTATCTCTTGAACTGTATTACCACTTACGCATCCAATGTTTTTTGTTACACCCGATACTGTAGGAGTACTATCTAATCCAGATATTTGAAATATACTTGTTTCACAAAAAACAATAAGTTTATTTCTAAAAGGTTTTATTGTTTTTACTTTATCACCAACATCTATTGTTCCTGCTGATGAACCTGTAAAATCTTCTGGTTTTAATCTTGTACTATAACTTACTACTTGTGGATTATCTGCATCTCCTGCAACAATTAATCTTTCACCAAATATTGTAGCAAACTTAGATTTTTCTGGAGCAGACCTTCCTACTTCTTTAAAGAAATAAGTATGTGTTCCACTAGCTATATCTATTTTTAAATATGCAGGTTGATTGTTTCCATCTACTATAAATAATTCACCATACTGTGATTCACCTTCATACAAAGCAAACTTACAATCTGATTGACTGATTCTTGCTATTGCTGAACCACTTGCTAATTGTGTTGCATCTGCTCCATTCTTTTTAATAGATTGACTTGAAGCTGTTGCTACAAAATTACCATCAACTGTTAGTGATGTATTATTTGTAATAGACAATACATTAAAAATTTCATTGTTAATTTTAATGTCATCACCTACTGCAAACTGTCCAGTAAAATTTGTTCCACTTCCTGTTACAGTTGGTGAACCTGCTGATACTGATACTGTTCCTGTCTTAGTTATATAAGTATCTTTATTTACTTGTGTCCATGTTGTTCCATTTGGACTATAATAAATATTTGAACCTTGACAAGCTACGACTCCTTTTGCGTAACTATGAATACCTTCTATGTTTGCACTAGTTGTATCTGGAGTATTAGTACCATACTTAGCAAAACCATTTATTCTTCTATATCCTCCATGGATTGAAGATTCATAGTTTTCTAAAGTTGTTGCGACTCCGGGTGTTCTAAATAAAGTATGTGTTGTACCTACTAAGTCTAATCCACCTTCGCATGTTACTGATACACCTTGTTCTGCCATTTAACAATTCCATGCTCTTAATGATTTATTAATTCTACTATTAGGGTCTCTTGCTGTTTTTGCTGATGTAAGTTTTTTCTTCATGCCTTTCATCCTCGCACAGAAGGATGCCCTTCTTTTATTACCAACTTTTTTACTTGGTGCTTTTAAATTTCCGCCTGTTGACTTATTGTAAGATGCACGACCTTTTGCATTTAATCCACCTTTAGGATTCTTACCTTCTTTTCTTTGCCAAGCTGCTGTCTTCGCCATTATATAACTCTTGTTCTATCGTCAGTCATTCTATCTGGAAAAGGTTCAATTAATTGTTCTCTCATTGTTCTTAAACCTTTTTTATATTCTGCGTCAGCTAGTTGTGATTGACTTATGTTATCTTTAAATTGATGTACATAATATCTTGCTCTTGCAAGTAATACTGTAGTATATTGTTGAGGGAATACTACTGTATCTCCATGATTAGTTAATTCTTCTGGTTGTGAATATGCAAAGAAATAAACTTTGTATTTACCATTAGGTATTGGTGATAAACCAAACTTATCATTCTTTGGACTTCTAATAATTCTTTGTGGAATACCAAATGTTTGTGTATTACTTTTATCTACTGATTCAGATATTGCATAATGCTTACTCCAAAACTCTGTAGTAATAGGTCTTAAATTTCTTATTTCAAATGGTGCTGTTTTTCCAGATACACCTTCTTCTGTTAAGACTACATTCTCATAATCTATAAACCCATAGTCATTTGTAATGTTAGTTGAACTTGCGTTAAATTTGTACCACCTAGTTCCAGAGACAGTCTCAACTGCAACATTTCCATAATAGTTATTACTTGGGTCACCGACTGCTAAAAAACTCCATTTATCTTCTGCGTTACAAATATCAAAGTATGCTCTATTGATTGCATCTTTTAAATACTTTTGTATTCCTTTTGCATTTGCAAATGAAACACTTGACAGTTCTACTTCATTTAATTCTCTTACAAGAGTATTTGTTAAATCTAAAAATGTTCTGAAGGGTGCTGCCATTTAATTCTGTTTCTGTTAATATTATAAAAGAGAGGGCGAAATTAATCGCCCCCTCAATATTAAGATTAGTCTATAGTGTAGATTGCTTTAACTAAAGCATCTGGTCTAAGAACTTGTCTTCCATATACATGAAGACCTCTAACGATATCACCGAAAGTGTCGGTGTCTCTTAAAGTCTCAATGTTTAAGATTGACTGTGCAGTCGCTGTTGACGAGATATGTCCCGCTAAACATTGACCTGTAGCATTTGAAGTTGCAGGTATGTTAGAAGATTTATACATTTGGAATCCTCTAATTGAACCAGACGCAACTAAACCATTTCTTACACCGCCATCACCTTGATTGAAATCAGATGACATTAGTTTAGAATCAGTACTTGCTAGTTCTTCATAGAACTCTGGTTTTGCAACAAACCATCTTTGGTCTTCTGGTACTTGCGAGTCATCAAGAAGTCTAGCCATTCTAGCCATGATAGCTAAAGGGCTAAGTTCTGAACCGCCATTACCCATATCAAGAGGGTTAGCTTGTTGGAATGTAGTTGAAGCTGAACCACTTCCATCACCACCAAGAATGTGGTCTGGAGATGCTGATACACCTGCGAACATTGCAGTTAATACTTCTGCATCCATTGTGTTCTTAAGTGTGTAAGCTGCACTTGATGCACCAACTGATGCAAAGTTGATATGAGAAAGTTTTTCCTCGATATCATCAACTATAAACTTAAAGCTATTTGCTTTGTCAATTACAAGAGTAAGTTCTTGGTCAGTTAAATACTGCTTAGTAGTACTTGCTGCTCTTGTATAAGCCGCAACTGTGATTTCTGGTTCTTTGATGATTTTTACTGTATCACCGAAAGCCGCAATCTCACCTGCGTAGTCTGTGTTTGTTATTGCTTCGATTACAGAAGACTTTCTAAAGAAGTTTTGAATCTTCTTCGAAAATATTTCTGGTACGAAGAACTCATTTTGTTGTCCACTAGTAGTATCAAAGTTACTTAGATTACTATTAGAGGCATTTTGAAATACCGCCATGATATTCCCCTTTCTTATTGTTAAGTTAAGTGATTAACAATGTGCGGTCTTTAATTTAGTAAGTCGGATTACCAGAACCTCTGCTTGGTCTGTTACCCATGTCATTAATGACACGACCTTCTGACATAGCATCAGTTATTGATTTTTCGTTCTTATCAAATTCTGACTGCGACATTGCCGCTATTTGAGAACGAGTCCAAATCTTTTTAGAACCATAGCCGATTTCTTTGCTGTTTTTAACTTTCACCATTTCTGATGCAGCAACTAAGTCGCCAGATAATTCTGGTTTAGATTTTGACTTGCCGGTATCCTGTTTGAATAAGTCTATTGCTCTTGAAGCAAGTTCCGCATTTGTTGCGTTTCCATAAACCCATCCCTTAATCGCTTCGGGTTGACCTTCCGCCCAGTTATGAAAATCATCTGACTCACGAATTTCTTCAAAGTCTGGATGTAATCTCGCTAACCTAGCTTCTGCTTTTTCTTTGTTAACAGTTTGATTTAATTCCTTAAGACCTTTAATCTCTTGTTTTAAATCTTCTGTTTCCTTAGAACTTCTAAGATGTGCGACTGTCTCCACAACACCATAAACATCTGGGTATTCTTTCTTAAAAGCTTCGATTTCCTCGGCACTCTTAGGTGCTTTGTACTTAGGTCTATTAGTTCTAATCTCTGCTAATAGTTCCTCTTCTCTTGACTTAAAAGAATTAACCCGACCATCATAATGTTTCTTGAGGTCGTCATATCTTTTTTTGTAGTCAACCTTTTGATAAGGTTTGTCAGCTTGTTCTTCCGGAGTATCTTCCTCTGGTTCTTGTGACCTCATTGTGTCAACAACAACTTTTGGTTGGTCCTTCTTAACCGCCATTGTATTAGCATCTGCAAAAGGTTCTTTTGCGTTTGCTTCTACTTGTTTATAATCAATATAATCCTTTTTAGCATTATATGGATTTGCTTCTGTTTCATTACTCTGCTGAGTAGCTTTACTATTTAGTAAAGTGTCTGCATTACTTTCAACCATTTTTAATCACCTTTCTTGTGTTGGGGTTTTGCGTTTTGCAAAAGTAGCCGATATAGAGTGCCTAGGTGATTGCCCGGGTAGCTCTATATATTATACTTATTGGCAGATAATAATCCACCATTCGCCATCATGGGTTGTCCAGATTCCATTTGAGAATCTTGAACTGCCATACTGTTATCATACTCTGCTTCTGCTGATTTCATCATCTTTCGTAGTCTGTCCACACCAAGTTGCTTTGTAGCTTTTGCTGTGAATACAAACTCACCATCTGATAACATTGCAGGTATAGAGTCTGAAGTTCCTGTTCCCGGTCCATCTACTTCGCCTTCACCGGTAAATTCTTTTGTAGTTAATTTGACAATCACATCCATAATATTAGGATGCATTTCAATAACTTCTTCTAATAATTGTTCTTCATCTGAAGTTAAAACAGAAGTATCAACTTGTGCTTCAACATTCATATCATTATCTTCACTAGGTGTCATTGCATCTTCCATTTGCATTTCCATAGAAGTTTCTGCTTCTGGTGAAAGTTCTGGTATTGTCATACCTTTATCTTCTACTTCTCCACCTTCTGCGTAAGCTTGATAACCTACATCTTCTACTTTACCAAGTCTAGGGTCACCACCCATTAAACCACCTGTTGCAGCTTTTTTAATATTTGCTTTATTCATAGTAATTTTATTATATTGTAGTTCACCTATTCGTTCTTTGATTTTAGCATCTGGTTCATTTGCATTTTTCATTGCACTATAAACTGCTAATGCTCTGTTGTAATTATCTTCTACAACATCACCTGCTTTATATCTTGCTCTAGTTTTATCAAATAATCTTAATGGAGTTCCTTCTCTTACACTTTGTGGTGTGTTAGTATCATACAATCCCATAGTAGGTGCATCATCAGAAGCGGGTTGCATAAACCCATCCATTTGATTTTTAATTTTACTAGTAGCCATAAAACTATTTTCCTTTTTTCATTCCTTTTTTCATCATGCCACCATACATCATTTTTTTCTTCTTCATCATTCCTCCACCCATCATTTTCTTTTTAGGTGGTCTTCCTTTTTTAGAACCATAAGTTCCTTTTCCCATTGGCATATTATTACTCCTGTTGTTGATTAAGTTTATTAGTTCGTTCCAGTTGGATTAACTGTTCCAGTAAATTCCATTTCCCCTGTTTGCGGTACACTTCCTGTTCCGATTGTGCCATTGCCAACTCCCGAGTTGTCTGGGCTTGGAGTGTCAGTAGGTACTCCTTGAGGGGCTTCCATTGGGGACTCTGGACTATCTGCTCCACTAGCTTGTGTTGTTCTTGCATTCTGTAATCCTATAATCTTAGCATATATTTCTGCTTCATTAGGGTCATTGATAACTGTCTCTGGGTCAAGGTCTAATGTATATGCTAGTTCTTTTATTAGTTCCGGAATCTTTACGAATGGTGCTATCGAAGGATTCTGTACACTTTGTAAGAACATTGTCAATCTTTGTGACCTTACTTCTTTTTGCATTAAAGAAGATGTTCCTGTTGCCTTAACTTCAAGGTCTCCCTCTATTGCTAAGTCTCCTTCATAAAACTGCATGTTCCATTGGAAGTATGCTTCGCCTAAAGGTTTTAATAAGAAATCGTCTAAATTTTTTACGACAGTTTTTATATTTAAGTTTGCTGCTGATAATAACATTGACATACCAGAAGCTGTTCTTGTCATACTTTGAACACCTGTTTGTCCATGTGAGTATGAAGGTATTCCTGTTGACTCATCTGCCAACTGTCTAAACTTGTCAAACATCATCATGTTTTCAGTTGATGTGTTTGGAAACTTTAATCCATGAATTGCTTGACCCGGCATACCTGCTTGTCTTCTAAATATCTTGCCCGGATATACATCCATGTTTTGTCCTGCAACTAATGCTGACTCATCAACATCAAATACAAGTGAACCCGACAATGCTAAATTATCAATTGCCATTCTTGCATGACCATTCATAATTTGTTGAGCATCATTCATATTTTCTGGTACACCTATACCAAAGAAACTATATGGATTCTTCTCATAAGGAAATGCATTGTATGGTATTCTGTAAGGTTTAAATGGATTGACTACCATTCTTAAAACTCTATTCTCAGTTACCCATGCATTAACTTGCATTTCTTTCTCATCATCCATTCCTTCTGGAATAGGAATCTGAGAGTCTTCTAAAACTTTTTTATCTACACAACCCCAAAACTCTAGTACTTCAAATCTATCTGTCTCAGTTGTGTTTGAGTTATCTTCATTCTTAATTTGAGTTTCAAATGTTCTGTTCTGATAGTTAGGACCATCTTCTAAAGTTTTTAATACTTCTTCTTTATCAAAGAAAGGTCTATCTAATAAATCTCTTAATTGATTTCTATTTAGTTTGTGTCTATGTACAACATATTCACACTCTTCAATATTTTTTGCATTAGGGTCTGGATAAAAATCCCATGCACTTACAAATTCTAATCTAGGAACTTTAACTTCTTCTGGTGTATAACTTCTTGTACCATCTTCATTCTTTACATATCTGTGTAAAGTTTTATTAAAAGTAAAAGGACCTTTGATAATTCCTGTTCCTAATAAACAAGATTCAAATATTGCACTTCTTAATTCTTGTGACCCACTAGACTCATCAATCTCGTCATGGATTAATTTTTCCATTCGTCTTGCTAGTGTAGTAGCAGGTCTTATTTGTGCCATCTCTGGCAATGGAGCAGAACCTTCTTTAACAGCTTTGTCTCCTAGTTCATCTTTAAGTGAACCTAAAAATTCTTTATCTTCTTGTAGTCCAGTAAATGTTGCACCCTTTGGTAACTCTCTACCATCACCTTCGAATCCAACCAAAGACATTTGCTCTGGTGACATTGATGGTTGTGATTGGTCTGGTCCACCTTCTATACTTGGTCCAGAGTTTTGTAGGTTCTCTCCTACAGGATTAAGATGAGCATATTCAGCTACACCTTCTGGTACTTTTGTTTCTTCTACTGATATTGGAAACTTGTTAGCAGAAAACAATACATCTACTAATTGTCCATACGCAGCTAAAACTTTTGTCTTAGTTACTTTTACAAAGACTCTTGACTTCTCATGTTCTCTAAAACGAACATTCTTATAGTACTGACCTCTATAATTATGAAAAGCTTCTAGCCATCTGTCTTCATCAGATTGCCTTGCTCTTTCCGAAGTGACAAACTTTTCATAGACATAGGAAGCTAGTCTTGTAGCTTCTTGTTCTGTTTCTTGTTTGTTTTCGTCAGTTGATTCGGGATTGTCTTTATAGTCTGCCATAATTACTTATACCTTTATTATACACCTACTTAGGGTTATTGTCAAGTCTTTTATTAAATTCTTATCATTTTCTTAATTACACTTCTAGGATATACATTTCTATCCCCAAAAGATACCTCACCATTATCATTTTGGTAGGAAGCAAAGCTATATACATACTTATCAGTCTTCTTGAATATATAAGCTTCGGTGTTAATTGTAGCTACAGACATCTTAGAAAACTCATTAAAATCAGTAATCGAACTATCACCAACGATATCTTCCCATACTATTAGGTATTTGAAGTATTCTTTATCACCTATTATAATCGAACTAGTCTTCTTTGCCATTTCTACACCATTCTCTAAATGAGTCTTCTGGTCCTCCCATATCATTTAATCTGAATATCTTTGGGGCTTTCAAAACATACTCAACATTCTTTTTCTTTTTATGTTTCAGCATATCTTCGTAAGACATTACCTCATCATATTCTTTGCCGGTTGTTAAATCTTTGAAAGTATATACTGGCATACTACGAGAAGTATTTCTTTAACATACTAATTTGGTCATCATACTCAGCTATTATCTTTAATTCTTTTTCTATAGTCTCAAGTACATCTGGGTGTTCTGCTACACCTGCAGGGTTCTCTAAGAATATGTCAATGTTAGCTTTGTGTTTTTTAATATGTCCTTCTGCGTGTCCTATCAGACTTTCTATTATCTTTGCTCTCATTTTTGTATTTGCTAAAAACATGTTGCTCTCTATCCTCACTTCATTTTCATATGACATATCATTACTATGTTCTTTGTAATTATCATATGTTCGTTTCTCTTTCATCTTTAATAACCAAATGTAGGGTCAGATGGTGTAAATCTTTTAATCTCTCTCATCTGACTATAAGCTGAAGACTTTTGTGGTCTTGACATAATTAAATATCTAAGTGCATCATATGCGTGGTCTGATGCTTTAGTATCCACATCCTCGGGCTTATTAGGGTCAACAGGAATACTTTGTAATTCTCTTATTAAATTTACACAATTAGAAAATATTTGTAGCTTTGGTCTGCCTGTTGTCTTGTTTTGTTTTAGATACTCATGTATCTGTATCTTTCCTTGAATTCTATTTTTATCTGCAGGTCTCAACTTATGTCCTGCTCGGACCAATGTTTCTCCGACTGTTGGTCCTCCCACACCTGTCTTGTTCCAAGCGGCAGTATCTAATACTCCTTGAATACTTTTGTGGTCTTCCTTTTCATATTCTGTTATCATGTTAGATAAGTCTTCACCTGTCAAACCTTTTTTATAAAGTTCTCTATAGATAATTAGTGTGTCATCATCTGGGTCTATCGTTGCCCATACACAAGCAGATTCGGCAGCATAGCCATAATCAATTCCTTTATACTTAGTCCAATGTACTGGAATTTTAAAAGGAGGTATTACATGTATCTCGGGATTGAACTCGACAAATGCTGCACCTTCTGCTACATCCCAATTACCATCTAGTAATTGTTTTCGTTGTATCGGAGGTAACGATTCCAACATTTTTTCATATCGACCATCTTCTGATAGATAAGGATTATCTTCTAATCGTGCAGGAATAAACTTTCTTGTAAGACCATCTGGTCCTTTAAATGATTCATTAGGAGGATTTGGGTCGAGGTATCTTTTTCTCACCCAATGTCCACCAACTCCACCGGGGTTTGCAGTACACCGAATATAAGGTTTTATTTCTGGGTCTGTTGTTCTTAATCGTGATTGCAAGTATTGAAGTGGAAACTCTGTTGGGTATTGTGTTAATTCATCAACACCTATCCAACTATAAGCTTGTCCTTGATATCTGTACACATCTGCGTCTCTATCAAGATATCCAAACTCCAATGTAGCACCCGAGGGAAACTTCCATACCTTTTCTACTTCTCTGAACTTAGCACCCGGAAAAGCTTTGGTATATAATTCTCTGGACTTGTCTATTAATTCTCTTAACTCTGGCATACTTCTTCTTAGAAGTAATGCTCTGTGTGTAGGTCTATGCATGAACCTCAATGGGTCAACTAACATTGCATAAGATTTTCCTCCACCTGCTGCACCTCCATAGAGAACATCTTGTTCTCCAGCAGCTAAAAAATCTGTCTGTGGTCCATCATTCGGTTTAAAGACTATGGACTCTTTGTTTTCTTTTATAAAGTCTCTAACTTGTTTCGGTGCTTTATCAAACTCTGATTCAGTAAGAACTGTATTTTTATTGGTAGTTTGTTGTCGCTTTGGGTCAACCGCAAGTTCAACCTTTGTTAAAACTTTTTTCTTTTCGTTTAAATTATTTCTTTTCTTAGCTATCTTTCTTTCGAGTTTAGCTAATTCTTTTTCTTTATCTCTTAATTCTTTTCTAGCTTGTAGCTTTGCTTTAGTCTCCATAGACAAATGTCTAGGGGCTTTAGAACCTTTAGGTCTGCCAACCATTATACTTCCCTTTTGTCTAGTAATCCTTTTATCTTAGATTTATCAACTATCTTCTTTAATCCTACATAAGATATCTTACGACCAGTCTTATGTTCTAGTTGCTCAGATGCACCTCTCAATGATAGTGAACCATTCATTATGTGCTTCTTTGTTTCTTCTAATTCTTGTAACTGTTCCGGTATTGGTTCAAGGAAACCTTTTTCTTCTGATTCTTTGTATCCAAATGGTATAGTAGATGTTTTTCTTTTGGTCAACATTATGTGCCTAGACTTGGCTTAAACTCCTGTACTTTAACTTCAATACATTGTGCATCAATATAGACACCTACAAATCCTGCTTGTTCGGATTCTTTCTTCATAACTTCTACTGCTACTGGTTTATATATTTCACATTCTGCTATAGAAGTAAAATACATTCCTTTTTGATAATACTGCGGACTTGTTGAAGTACTAAGGAATAGTAATAAATAAAATACTTTAGTCATCTTCAACCTCTATTGGTTGTGCGTCTATAATAGTTTCTTTCTTATCTGGTAGGATAAAAATTCCGCCACTATGATTGTGGTTAACATTTAAACTTTCTCTTTTAGCAACACCAACTCTATCCAACAATGTCTGTGCTGCTTGTAGCTTTGCGTTAACTTGTGGAATAGGTTCATCACTTTCTAAAACCTCAACTAACTTCTTTGCTGCTTTAGGTGCTGAATGGGCTAGTATCGTATTAGCTGTGTCGATAATCTCCTGTCGGAGACTTTTGACAACAGCATAATAACTAGTGTCCTCATAACCTGCAACTTGAAGTGCCGCTTTTATATCTCCTTGGGCTTCGCCACTTAAAGCATCTAAAAACTTTTCTTGTTTCTCAGTTAGGTTTCTGTTTTTGTTGGATTCTGTTGTTTGTAAAAAACTCATACTTCTTATTATACACCTCTAGTTAACATCTGTCAAGTTTTTTTTTCTCTTGACAAATCCGCAGAGGGGTGTATAATTATATATAGACTGCCGGGGGCTATAACACCCCTATAATACTTTTTATAATATTTAGCCCCGCCAAAACCGGTGGGGTTTTTTTATGCCTGTAACGCACCCCCAACTAGTTAACACTATAATCTGATAATTTTGTGTGAGTGTTATATATATGTGGCGGGTAGGGGCTATGGCACTTGCCCATGGGTTGCATAGATATCTTATTTTAGCCACAATTTAAAAAACAAACAATTGCCCTATTGTATAATATCAATATACCATAGATTTTATTTAATGTCAATAGAAAAAATAAAAAAAATTAAATTAAATTTATCTAGTTAACAAATATAATTTAAATATCATATCTATATATTATATTTTACTTACCTATATAAATTCAAATAATTCAATTAAATCAAGCTTTATAATAATTTATAAAAATAATTAAAATAATACTTGACTTATATATAATACTATGATTTAAAGTAATTATATTAACTTAATAAAAAGGATATAAAAAAATGATACAATTAAATAAACTTTCAAAAATCAAAAATAAACATTTTGAAAATGAAACATTAACTTATGATTTTGTAAATAAGTTAACTAAAAAAGCTAATAAATTTGGTTATGCTGTATTCTATAAAGTATCCCCAAATCATCAAAATATTAGTTATAATCTAATTGAAAAAATAACAGTACCATTAAATAACTAATATTAGTTAATTAAACTATAAAAGCCCCGCCCTAAAAAAGCGGGGTTTTTTTATATCTAAAATATTAGTTATATTAAATATATCTAAAAAATATATATAATTCTT
>Ga0208669_1000597_pt1 | contig 14174 bp, 13 predicted proteins | sample 21_taG_FD_184095 | JGI IMG/M metagenome (GOLD analysis project Ga0208669, IMG submission 184095) | Marine viral communities from the Subarctic Pacific Ocean - 21_ETSP_OMZ_AT15319 metaG (SPAdes) (version 2) | ecosystem: Environmental > Aquatic > Marine > Oceanic | place: Pacific Ocean | collected...
AAAGTTGTTCAAATCCCTTGTCACGAAGCATAATAGGAGGATAGAAATATGGGAACTAAAAATACTGATCTAGTAGCAAATTTCGAAGCGTCTCCTTCAGTTGCTAACAACTCTGCTGAATTACATGGCGTTTTAAGAACAGCTCATGGAACTGTAGAATTAGCATCTGGCGATAGTGACGATAACGATATTGTTATGTTAGCACCAATTCCATCAAATGCTGCTGTACCAAGTTTATTTATTGGTTCAGACACATTAGGTGGATCGTGTACTTTCAATGTAGGGATATACACTTCAGCTGGCGTAGTTAAAGACGAAGATGTATTCGCAAGTTTAGTAGCTGATGCTGCTGGAATGGCGGATGTTCGTTTTGAAGCTGCTAATATAGATACAGCTGGACAAAAGATGTGGGAATTAGCTGGAGACAGCTCTGATCCAGGCGGATATTACTATGTAGCGGCTACAATGGCTGCTGATGGTCAAACTGCTGGAACTATGTCTTGGAACATTTCATACGTTGTAAATTAATACAATAAAATTTTAGGCGGGAGAAGCGAGAGTGGATCCCGCCTAGAGTGCATGACAAAAAAAATCGATAAACCAAAACTTGTATTACACTTTAAGAGTGGCAATCATATTTATAGATATGTTTTAGTTGATCGATTTAAACACGACAATAAAAACCACTTTGGTTTTGATACGAAGCAAGAATTAACTGAAGCTGAAATATTTGCTTTAGTTAAACCAAGAAAGTTAAGACGCAAATATATAACCAACAAATAGGAACACTAAATGTTAAAAGGCAAAAAAGGTAAACCAGCAAAACCTAAAAATAAACAATTAGCAGCTATGTATGGTAATAAAAATAAAATTACCAGAGGCGATGTTATTGCAGCAGCTAAAAAAAATAAAGGGAGAGCATAATGGCTAAACCTGGATTATATGCAAACATCCACGCCAAAAGAGCTAGAATTAAGGCGGGTAGTAAAGAAAAAATGCGTAAAGTAGGAACTAAAGGCGCACCAACAGCAGCAAACTTTAAACGAGCTGCTAAAACAGCAAAGGCATAATAAATGGCATCAGTAATACAAATTTGTAACTCTGCATTAAATCAACTAGGAGCTAGTTCTATAACAGCTCTTACTGAAAATTCTAAAAATGCAAGATTATGCAATGAAAGATATGAGACAGTACGAGACGCAGTATTTAGATCTCATCCCTGGAATTGTTTAATTAAAAGAGTTCAATTAGCGCAAGATACTGCAACTCCAGCGTGGGGTTTTTCATTTCAGTATACATTACCGAGTGATTGCTTGCGTGTATTACAAATTAAAGATTATGATGCTGACTATAAAATTGAAGGAAGAAAATTATTAATAAATGAGGCCAATGTTTTTCTAATTTATTCTGCACAAATAACTGATGTAAATGAATTAGATGTTTTATTAAGAGAAACAATATCAGCTTATTTAGCACAAGATATTTCTTATGCCATTACTTCAAACTTACAAGTTTCAAAATTAATGACAGAAAAATATACTTTAAAATTATCAGAGGCAAGACATACAGACGCTAGCGAAGGATACAACACAGATCCAACACTAGGTAATACAGATCAAGTAATAACAGACGATTTCATAAACAGTAGATATTAATTATGCCTAAACAACTTTTAAGCATACCGAGCTTTACGGCTGGGGAGCTTTCATCCTCTATGGAGGGTAGAACAGATTTTGCCAAATATTTCAATGGCGCAACAAATATAGAAAACTTTGTTGTATTACCTCACGGGCCAATTACTAGACGGCCAGGAACTTATTTTGTATCTGAAATAAAAACTTCATCTGCTAAAACTAGATTAATACCATTTACATTTTCAACTGAACAAACTTACGTTTTAGAATTGGGCAATAATTATATCAGATTTTTTAAAGATAGTGGCCAAATAGTTGAAAGCAATAAAACTATTTCTGCAATAACAAAAGCCAACCCAGCTGTAGTTACATCAAGTAGCCATGGTTTTTCTAACGGAGATTTTGTAAATATTTCTGGTGTTGTAGGAATGACAGAAGTAAATAACACAACTTTTAAAGTTGCTGACAAAACTACTAACACTTTTGAATTACAAAATGTTGATGGTACAGATATTAACTCGTCTGCTTTTACTACCTATTCATCTGGTGGTGTTATTAATAGAATTTACCAAATCACAACTGAATATACTACTGCACAACTTTTTGATTTAAAATTTGCGCAATCTGCTGACGTGATGTACTTATGTCATCCCGATCACGAACCCATGAAACTTTCGAGAACGGGGCATACTTCTTGGAGTTTAGATGAAGTTGATTTTGGTATTAACGGGCCATATTTTGATGCTAACTCTACAGATACTACTATTACTCCACAACAAACCGCAGCTGCTACTGGCAAAACTTTAACCTTATCTGCAACTACGGGTGTCAACAATAATCAAGGATGGCTTACAACAGACGTTGGAAGAATTGTAAAATTTAATGGTGGTACTGCAAAGATCACATCACGAACAAACTCTACAGTAGCCGTTGCTACAATCGTTGACGCTTTTACCAATACAAACGCTACAAAATCTTTTCAATTAGGATCATTCTCTGACACTACTGGTTTTCCATCTTCTGTATCTTTCTTTGAGCAACGATTAGTTTTTGCTGCAACTAACGATCAACCTCAAACAATCTTTTTTTCAAAATCTGGAGACTATGAAAATATGTCTGCTGGAGTAAATGATGATGATGCTATGGTTTACACAATCGCATCAAATCAAGTTAATGCAATTAAATCTATGAAGGCTACAAGAACTTTAATTGTAATGACAACGGGTGGAGAATATTCTGTATCTGCTGGTAATAGCTTTGCAATTACACCTACAAATATTTCAATCGTAAAACAATCTAACTATGGTTCAGCGGGTGTTGATGCTTTATCTATTGGTAACGCAACTATATTTTTACAACGTGCTAAAAGAAAAATTAGAGAACTTGCTTATAACTTTGATACAGATGGTTACGTTGCGCCAGACTTAACTATACTTGCAAATCATATTACCGAAACTGGCGTAGTTCAAATGGATTACCAACAAGAACCTCATTCTGTCGTATGGGCCGCAAGAACAGACGGAGTTTTAGGTGGATTAACTTATAATAGATTAGAAAATGTTGTCGCCTGGCACAGACACATTATCGGTGGTAAATCAGATACTACTAAAAATATTATTCAACAAAAAATTTCTTTTACTGCTAATTCAACAACTGTATCAACAACCAACAATACAATTACTTTATCATCCCATGGTTTATCAACTGGCGATCCAGTTTATTATAACGCTGCATCTAATGTTATTGGTGGATTAAATATTTCATCGCTTTATTATGTTATTGCAACAGATAGTAATACAATCAAACTAGCAACAACTGCTACTAAAGCTACTGCGGGAACAGCTATCTCATTTACTTCAGCTCCAAGCTCAGACACTACTCAATTTATTTATCAAGGCATAAATATATCATCTAATTTTATTTATTCTGTATCTCATGGATTTAAAACTGGAGATATATTCTATTATGATAATACGGGTACAGCTATTGGTGGATTATCAGAAAATGTAAAATATTATATTGAAAAAATTGATAACAACCAATTTAAACTTTATTCCAATAAAACTTTAGAAACAGTTGTTAGTTTAACTTCAGCTCACACTTCAGAACAAACTGATAATATTTTAACTCATGCTAAAGTTGAAAGTGTTGCAGTAATTGATGGCGATACTGATGAAGATCAAGTTTATATTATTGTTCAAAGATGGATAAATGGAGCTGTAAGACGTTATGTAGAATACTTTACTCCATTTGATTTTTCAGAAGATGTAACTGCATTTCATTACCTGGATAGTGGATTAAGTTATGTTGGCGATGAAACATCTACATTATCTGGTTTAAGTCATTTAGTTGGAGAAGTAGTTGATGTAATTGGAGAAGGTTCAACTCAAACTTCAAAAACTGTATCTGCTAGTGGAGAAATAACTTTAGATACTGCAACTGAACAAGCTAAAGTTGGTTTATTATATTCTTCTGATTTACAAACAATGAGATTAGATGAAGGTTATACAGAAACTACACAAACTAAAACTAAAAGAATTTACGATTTATCAATTAGATTTCAAGATACAGTAGGAGCTAGCGTGGGGCCAAATGCAGCTAACTTAACTGCAATAGATTTTAGAGCCTCTGGATCTCCAATGAACTTACCTATTCCACTATTTACTGGAGATAAAACAATAGAATTTGATACGGGTTATGGAACTGAAGGATTAGTTTATGTTCAGCAACCCCAAGCATTACCAATGACTATCCTGGGTATCTATCCTAGATTGGAGACTGAAAGTGTCTAATATAGAATTTGTACCTTTTGAAAACCAACACGCACAATTTATTTTAGATCAAGGATTAAATTCTCAATTATTAGAGTTAAGACCCGAACATAAAAAATACGCTTATTATCTAAAAGAAATTGGAATGTCGTTTACTGGAATGTTGAATAACAAACCCATAGCGGCTGGCGGAGTGTTTCCACTCTGGGATGGTGTAGCCGAAGGGTGGGTCTTGGCTACAAAAGAAATAAATAACTTTCCAATAACATTTTCAAAAGTTATTAAATTAAGAACTGAAATGATGTTAAAAAATAATTCTATAAGAAGATTACAAACAAGCATTAAAGCAGATTGTGATGTTGCTATTAGATTTGCAAAATTTTTAGGTTTAAAGGAAGAAGGATTAATGAAGAACTACGGGCCAGATGGATCAGATTTTTACAGATATGCGAGGATTATAAAATGAGTTTTTTTGGAGATATATTTGCGGGTAAAGCTGAACAACAAGCAGCAAACTATAACGCAGCAGTAATAGAACAAAATAAAAAGATTAAACTTGAAGAAAGTAAACAGATCATGTCTGTTCATAACGATTTTAATCTACCAAGATTTGATGCAACAGTTGAAGAAATACAAGGTTCAACTATTGTAGGTTATGCAACAAGTGGTGTTGCATTAGAAGGTACTCCAGTAGAGGCTCTCTATCAAAACGAATTATCATTACAAACAGACAGAGATATTATGACTTTCAATGCAGAGAACGCTAGAGACACAGCAGAGAATGAGGCAATTATGATGCAAGCTGAGGCAGATCTACAAAGATTTAGAGGTAAGGTTGCTAAAAAAGCTAGTTACTATGCAGCGGGTCAAAGTTTGTTAAATACAGCATCAACAATGCAAGGAATGGGATAATGGCAATAAAATTATACAAATCACAATTAGAACCAACTACTAAATCATCCAATGTAGAAAATAGAGCGTTTGTAAGTATGCAAGAGGCTGGATCTATTGGTAGAGCCTGGAAAGGCATGGTTCGATCTGGCGAAAAACTTTACGCTAAACATCAAGATATTAAAACAGATAACGAAGTTTTAGAAAAAACTAAAGAAGTTATGAATGGTTCAGATAAGTTTGAAGGTTTATCTGCTACAAAATTAAATGCGTCTAATATGAATGATCCAGATGCAGCGGGTAAAGTTTATAACGATGCCTGGCAAAATGTATTTGATAACGTCAATAGTTCTTTATCAGGCAAAATGGCTCAAAGAAAATTTAAAGCCTGGATGACAAAACAAAATATTAAAGATGTTAATGCTATAAAAAATTCATCAACAATAAATATGATTAACACTCAAAGAGTAAATACATTAGATGAAATAGAAACTCTTAAAAAAACTGTAATATTTGGAACTGAATTAGAAAGTGGAATAGCTGCAAAAGATTTATCAGATAAATTAGCATCACAAAAATACGCAGAAATTTTTGGAGAAAAATTACAGACTGTTATAAAGCAAACTAATAACGAAATAGCGTTTATTGGTTATAAAAGAATGCCATACACACAAAAAGATGAAGTGTTAGCAGCAGCCGAAAAAGATAAAAGAATTACCGCAAAAGATTTAGTAAAATTAGAAAAACATTTTAATACAACTCAAACAACAGAAAACAATGCAAACAAAGTTACTGTTGCTAGTATGAAATCTAATTTAGATGCTGGTATATTGTTTACAGAAGATGAGTTTAATTCAGCAATAGCAATCGCTACACAAAACCAAGATGAAAAAACTTTACTTAAATTAAAACAAATGGCTACCGATGCGCCAATTATTGAAGATTTAAATACAAAAACTGTTGCTCAAATAGAAGAAAAAATAAATTTTTTTACATCTTTTAAAAATAAACAAGGTGGTATGACAACAGAAGAAGCTAACGAATTGAGAATATCACAAGAATATTTAGCAGCTTTAAATACTTCACTTGATAAAGATCCATTAGGTACTGCTGCTGACAAAGGTTTAATTGCATTATCTGAAATTAATTTTGAAGATATATTAAATGGTGGAGATATGTCTGCGTTTGTAGAAGGTGCAACAAATAGAATTGCACAAGCTGAAACTGCATCTAGTTATTATAAAAGAGAAGTTAAATATTTAACAGCAACAGAAGCTAACACTATGAAATCTGTATTGAATAATGCTGATACAGCTGAACAGATAATAGCTTTATCAACTGGTATTACTAAAGCGTTTGGAGTGAAAGCAGATAAAGTATTTAAACAAATTTCTAAAGACGAAAGTATTTTTGCTCATTTGGGTGGTTTAGTTTTAATGAATGATGGAGTACCAGCTGAAAATGTTAAGTTAGCAGCCGAAGGTTTTATTATTTCTAAAAGTGAAAATTTATCAAAATTATACAAAATGTCATCAACAGACATTAAAAGTACAAATATAATTAAAAAATATGCAGAAGTTTTTGTAGATAGTTCTGAAACTTTAGACAGTACAATAGAAACAACTAATTTAATTTATGCTGCACAATTAAAAAAAGAAGGCAAAACTGTAAATAATTTTACAAACAATTCTTATGAAAAAGCATTCCAGATGGCAGCTGGTGGTACAACAGTTGATGGTATGGTTTTAGATAAAAAAATGGGTGGTTTCGATCAACAAAAAGGTAAAAATATGGTTCATATTCCACCTTGGTTACAAAGAGGAAAATTTAATAATGTAATTGAAATGTTAAAAACTGATCCAGAGTTAGTTTTAAAAGCATCTTCAAATGGTAAAATGGCAATATCGGTAGATGGTGTAGAATTTAACAATATATTTACTAATGAAGATCCTTATTTTGTAAGTGTTGGTAATGGTAAATATAAAATTGCAAATGGCGATAATCCTAATACTGGATCTGATCCAGAATATTTACTGAATACAGATGGTGGTTATTTTGTAATTGATATTAATAAAATCAAAGCAGATATAATTACGGGATTAAATTAATGAGTATTTTTTATAATGAAGATACATCTTTACAAGTAAAATCTAACGAAAGTTTCTCAACTGGCGAAAGAACTGGTTTTATGGAAAATGCTAGTTTAGCATATAAAGCATTTCGTAGATCAGAAATATTTACATCTGAAGGTAACAACCAAGAAGAAGAATATATTAATATTGTTGATATATTAACTACTGCTGGTCATGCAGATATTGTATCTCCGTTAGAATTACAGTTTGATCCATTAGGTTCTGGTAACATGGATCCATCTGAAATCAAAACTAGAGATCAATTACAAAAAGAATTTTGGGAAAAAGTTTCATTATTACAAACTACAGATGAAAATTTAAAAACAAAATTAACGGAGGCTGGTTTAGATAATTTTGAAAATATGCAAAACACTATTGCATCTAAAACTCAAAACGCCTGGAGAGATTATACTGAAGTAAACGAAAGAGCTACTACTGCTGGTTGGTGGGGAGGCATGGGAGGTATGGCTGGAGGTGCATTTACAGATCCTATTATGCTTGCAACTATACCAATATCATTTGGTTATTCTGTACCCGCAACATTTGGTAAAGCTGCTCTTAAAGTTGCATTAATGGAAGGTATTATTGGCGGTGTTGCAGAAACAGTAATACAGTTAAAAGCACAACCATACAGAGCAGAGCTTGGTTTTGAAGATGCTGGTTTAGAAACGGGTATTAAAAATGTTGGAATGGTTACAGCTGCATCTGCTGCTTTGTCTCCATTATTACTAGGTGTATTTAAAGCATTTGGTAAAGGTGTTGATGTTGGAAAAAAGTTTTTACACAAACAAAAACCAGAAGATTTACAGACTATTTATAAAGAAATGGGGGAGATAAATCCCAAACTAAAAGATAATGATTTAACAGAATTTGAATTACCGAAAAAAGATAGTCCGTTTGAAGATACAGCTCCAGCTAGGGTTGAACATAACGAAAGATTAGATACAGCAGCAAGAGCTATTGAAAATGGAGAACCCGTTGATTTACCACCATTAAGATCTACACTTGAAACACCTACACCAACTAAAATAGAATTTAACGATCTAACTGCAAGCAACCCAGCTATTAAAAATACTTATGATGAAGTTAGTAATATTAAAAATAACATTGATGGAGAACAAATTGCAAAAACTGGAGAAATAGAAACATTAAAAACAGAAATAAATCGTTTAGAAAAAATTGTTGAAAAACCAAATAAAGTAGAAGTTAGAGATTTTGTTGTTGCAGAAGAAAGTTTAAAAAATGCAAAGACAAGATTAAGAACACTTACAGAAGCTCCAAAGGTTACAGAAGTAGAAACTGTATCAAAAAAGTTTAATCAAGAACCAAGCAAATTAGCTGACAATCAAAATAATGTAAGAGATTTTGATGTACCTAATGAAGCAACTTACAGAAATCAAGCCTCTAATCTTGAAGGATCTATATTTGATGTATCTACTTCTTCTGCCATTAAAACGGAGGCTGGAACTGGTGCAGCAGCTAAAACATCGCCTAGAGTAGAATTAGATAATTTCCAGGATTTATCTTTAGCATCCCAAAAAACAGCAGCTACTCCATCATCATCAGTTTTAGCAACAGCTACAACTAATCCACCACTTGTTCGTGGTTCTACCATTAATAAGGTTGGAGATACGAGTGCCATAAGTAATAAGTTATTATATCATGTTTCCAATGATTTCAACGAAATCATTAACACATTATCAACAAAAATGAATGATGTTAAAAAGGAATTACAACCTATAGCAACAAAGTATAATGGCGATTTAAAGGCAAGAATTAAAGATAAGGTTGAATTACAGAAAAAACTAGATGATGGATTAAATCCAGAAAGTATATCAGATTATTTAGGCACAAGAATAACAGTAAAAACTATTCACGATGCACAAATGGTTTTAAATGATTTAAACAAAACTGTTAAATTTATACAAATAGATGATTTTTTAAATGATGCGGGTAGAGCTGGTTCTGAATATAGAGCAATTCACGCACAAGGATTAACTAAAGATGGTTACACTTTTGAACTACAAATAAGATTAAAAGAATTAGAAAATTTAACAGAACAATCTCACGCTATTTATAAAAAAAGAAAATGGGGAATGAAAACAGCTACTATGGCTGAATGGAATAAAATACTTGCAGATGAAAAAGCTATTAACAAAAAATTAAAAGATAAATATTTTAAAATAAAAGACAAAGAATTTGCAAGATTAAAAAGCGGAGATCCATTAGATCAGCCAATACCTTATGCCGTAAGAATAGACGACAATACTGGAGAAAGAGTACCATTAACTGTAACTGCTAGAGAAGTGTTTGAACAAGCAGCTAAAGATGAAACAATGTTAAACAGATTGAAAGATTGCGTATGAGCCAGTTTAGAAAATGTATTATTAATGGTGCTAAAGAAGGTTTGATAAGTCAAACACAAGCTCACAAACTACAAGATATGTTAAACGAGTTAGAAGATTATTTTACATATAAAAAAGGTTTAGATAGATCACAAGCTCAAAGAGCTGCTGCTAAAAAAACTTACGATCAATTAAAAATAGAAAGCGCAGAAAAATTAAGAGCTACATTACTACAAAGAAAAGTAATGGATCAAATACAAGATAGATTATTAAATTACAGAAATAGTAATGGCGAAGTAGATATACCAAATGCGGTTAGATCTATTTATGCACATGATAATTATTCTAAAGAATTTAGTATCGAAAGATTAGTTGATATGGAAAGAGGTAAAGCTCACTCATTAATGAATGAAGTTTTAGATCAGCTTGCTTATAAAATGGGTGGCAGACAAACTAAATTACAAAAAACTAATCTTAAATTAATGATTAGAGAATTAATGGGAGAAAATACTGGTAATCAAAATGCTAAACAATTAGCTGAAGCCTGGAAACAAACTGCTGAACATTTAAGAAAAAGATATAATAGTTTTGGTGGTAAAATTTTATCAAGAAAAGATTGGGGATTACCACAAATACACGACACATTATTAGTTAGATCTGTATCTAAAGCAGATTGGATTGATTATGTTTTACCTAAATTAGATCTTGATAAAATGACAGATGAAAGTACGGGTTTACCATTTACAGATAAAAGTATTCAAAAAGCATTAAGTCAAGTTTACGATAATATTGCAACAGAAGGTATGGCAACTTTTAAACCTGGCACAAATTCTTATGGTAAAACTTTTGCTAATAGAAGAACCGATCATAGATTTTTAGCTTTTAAAAATGCAGATGCCTGGATGGAATATCAAACAAGATTTGGTAATCCAGATCCATTTGTAACTATGATGGAGCATATTAACGGCATGAGTAGAGACATAGCTCTATTAAAAACATTGGGGCCAAATCCAGATGCAACACACACATTTTTATTACAAAGTATTAAAAAACAAGCAACACTAGATACAGTTGCAGAAGCTCAAGGTAAATTTAAAAGAAAAAAATTAATACCTGGTACTGAGCAAGATTACGCAAATTCAATAGTTGAAAGTATAAATAATTTATATGCTTATCACAAAGGTACTTTAAATCAGCCAGTTAATGCTTTTTTTGGAAATACGTTTGCTGGTTTAAGACAAATCTTAACTTCAGCACAATTAGGAGGAGCTAGTATTATGGCTCTTTCAGATTTTAACTGGTCAAGAATAACATCTAAATTTAATGGTTTACCAGCATTTAAAGCTAATCAATATGCCACAAAATTATTACATGATGGTATTAAAAAAGATAGTTCATTAAGTAGAACTGCTATGAGATTAGGATTAATTGCTGAAATGCAATCAACAGTAGCGGGAGTTCAAGCAAGATATTTAGATGACATTGATACACCAATGTTAGCAAAAAGAATTTCAGATGTAATTTTAAGAGGTTCTGGGTTATCTCATTTAACTCAATCTGGTAAATGGGGTTTTGGAATGTCTGTATTAGGAACGCTTGCAGATGAAAGCGGAAAAGTTTTTAATAAATTAAATCCAGATCTACAAAAAGCATTAGGTAAATATGGAATAGATGATGAGGCTTGGGATATTATAAGAACTACTAAATTATATGATGCTGGTATTGATGAACCATCTATGGCTGGTAAAGGTATAACTTTTTTAAGACCAGATGATATTCACGCAAGAGCAGATTTAGCTCCAGATATAAGAGAAGATTTAGTAACAAGATTAATGAATTTTGTAACTTCTGAAACTAACTTTGCTGTACCTACTGCATCTGCAAAAGGTAGAACAATGTTAGCGGGTAGTACCAAAGCGGGTACTGTACCTGGAGAGTTTATGAAATCAGCTTTAATGTATAAAAACTTTGCAATTACATTAGGCTTTACTCATTTAGCAAGAGGCTTTCAACAAGTAGGTTTAAAAGGCAAAGCTAAATATTTAGTACCAATGATTTTAACGGGTGGTGTTATGGGAGCTTTAGCTTACGAATTAAAACAAATAGCAGCTGGTAAAAAACCTACTAAACCAAAAGATATGGGAATGAGATATTGGGTAAATGCTTTAATATATGGTGGTGGTTTAGGAATATTTGGAGATTTTTTATTTGCAGATCAAAATAGATATGGTGGATCTATGGCTAAAACTGCCGCTGGGCCAGTAATAAATTTTTTAGATGATGCAATACAATTAACTATTGGTAATGTTATGCAGCTTGCAACTGGAGAAAAAACTAATGCGGGTAAAGAGTTTGCTGCATTCGTACAAAGATACACGCCAGGGTCAACACTCTGGTACACAAGGTTAGTATTTGAACGAATGATTATAGATACTTTAGAACGATTAATTAACCCAGATTTTAATGCAGATAATAGACGTAAAGAAAGAGCTTTAAAAAGCCGTACTGGACAAGAATATTGGTGGTCTCCAGGCGAAATTACACCAAATTAGTTATAGACAATATAGACTTTTTTAAATAAAGAGAAACATAGTGTAGGATTTTCATGCCTACAAATTATTTTTCTCACAACCAAAATTAAAAATTATGACGATTAGTACAACAACTATTTTGAATTCCTATAGTGGTAACGGATCCACGACTTCGTTTGCATACACGTTTCCGATAAATACGACTTCTGAAATTACAGTAATTGAGAGATCTGCTACTGGAACAGAGACAGTAAAATCTGAAGGAACGGGGTCAACAAATTATGGTATAGCTGACAATGGAGCTAGCGGTGGTACAATTACCATGGTTACAGCTCCCGCATCGGGAACTACTTTACTTATTAGACGTAATACAGATTTTACGCAAGAAACAGATTATGTAGCCAATGACCCGTTTCCAGCTGAAACGCATGAAGATGCTTTGGATAAACTTCAAATGCAAAACCAAGAGCTTGAAGAAGAATTAAATAGATCATTAAAAATTTCAAGAACTAACACAATGACGAGTACCGAGTTTACTACGTCTGCGTCTGATAGAGCATCTAAAGTTTTAGCATTTGATAGCTCTGGAGAATTATCTGTAACTCAAGAATTAGGTACTTTTAAGGGAACAGATGCAACAACAACGACTTCTGCTTATGTTCAGAGGGATATAATTAAATCAACTACGACAGCACAATTAAACAATGTTTATATTTGTGTGGCTGATAGTGTTGTTGGCGATGTTTTAACAGATACCGATCATTTTGCATTATTAGTAGATGCTGTATCAGCTGCTACGTCTGCAACGACAGCTACGACTAAAGCTACTGCCGCTGCAACATCCGCAACAGCTAGTGCAACATCTGCTACTGCAAGTGCTAATTCAGCAACTGCTGCTGCTTCGTCTGCATCAACTGCTTCAACTCAAGCATCTAACGCATCGACTTCAGCTTCAACAGCTTCGACACAAGCCAGTAATGCTTCAACGTCTGCTACCAATGCCGCCTCTTCGGCTACGTCTGCTGCATCATCGGCTACATCGGCAACCAGTTCAGCATCGACTGCTACCACTAAAGCTTCAGAGGCTAGTACCTCTGCGACCAATGCTGCTTCATCGGCTACAGCCGCTTCAAGCTCTGCTTCGACTGCTACGACTAAAGCATCGGAGGCAAGCACATCGGCTACCAATGCTGCAAGCTCTGCATCAACCGCTTCTACGCAAGCAACCAATGCCGCTTCATCTGCGACTGCTGCTGCAACAGCTCAAGCAGCTGCCGAAGCTGCGGCTGATAATTTTGATGATACTTATCTTGGAGCTAAATCAAGTTTGCCATCAGTAGATAACGATGGCGATGCTCTCACAACTGGAGATCTTGTATTTTTAACAACTGATAATTCACTTTATGTTTGGACTGGATCTGCTTGGCAAAAAGCTGCTGCGGACACAACATCATTTGCAACAAAAGGTTTTTCGACAGCTATGTCGATAGCTTTATAATTTTAACTAGGAGGAAAATAAATGGCACAAGATTTTGAAAGAGTACACTCAAGTTCAATATCAAATTCATCTGGATCGCCAACATCTATATTAACATCTAACAGCGATGATGCTTTAGTATCAATTCGTTGCGTTAATAAAGGTACATCTGCTGTAACTGTAACTGTTTTAATAAACAGCTCAAGTACAGATCATTTCGTAATAAAAGATGCACCTTTACCAGTTGGAAGTTCTTTAGAGCTTATTGATAGTGGATCAAAAATAGTGATGCAAAATACAGATGTCTTAAAAGCTTACGCAGATACTGCTTCAGCAGTAGATGTTCTTGTAAGTTTTGTAGATGCAATCAGTACATAGGAATAATTAATAATG
>Ga0208669_1000601_pt1 | contig 14158 bp, 29 predicted proteins | sample 21_taG_FD_184095 | JGI IMG/M metagenome (GOLD analysis project Ga0208669, IMG submission 184095) | Marine viral communities from the Subarctic Pacific Ocean - 21_ETSP_OMZ_AT15319 metaG (SPAdes) (version 2) | ecosystem: Environmental > Aquatic > Marine > Oceanic | place: Pacific Ocean | collected...
CAGTATGCGCGGCCGACATTGTTACTGTGGTAGCGCCATCGTAAGCTATAACTGTAGTTGGAGTTGTTAAGCTAACAGGTATATCTGTATCTCCTTGCGACTCTATAATCATACCAGGTTTTATTAAAGCGTTTGCGCCTCCTAGGGTTAAAGTAGTACTAGAACCAGACGTTGAAGCAGTTGAAGTAGTATCTCCAGTGTCGTGAGCAGCTACAGCCGTACCTACATACTCAGCGTTTTCAGTGTGGGGAATTTCTGCTGTAAGCTCTCCTAAAATATTATCTGCCAAAAACTGTATGGCTACTATAACCATACCTTTTGGTGGTCTAAGTTGAGAGTTAGTATCAGTATGCGCACTACCTAATTGTCCAAATTGATAAGCGACTTGTGTTGAGTTTTGTCCCATAATTATTTTTTTACTTTTTCAAATGATCGCCCGCCAAAATAAGCACCGATCACTGTTATTAATACTATTTGTAAAAGATTTATATAAGAGTCTTTTACGTTAAATTTTATTGCACCCGCGTCTATAAATATTAACAGCATGGTGCATACTATTAAAAAAATCAATACCATCGGTCTTACGTTTTTACTAAGCCATGAATCTGATTTTAAATCCGCCTCCCAACGAGATGTAATGTTTTTTTCCATTTCAATCTCGTAGTTAGCTACTAATTCTTTTATTTTTCTTTCTGCCTCTAGTTTTTCTTCAGCAGACGTATGTAGATTGTCTACAACACCACCTATACCTTTAACTAGTTCTGCAGCTCCTCCTGAAAATAGTTTTCCTAACATAATTTAATTTTTAATATCCACCTGTTGAACCAGTATAAGTAACACTAGTATTAGGCCCTGTTGTTGTTCTACGTGTACTAGTACTAGTTCTACCTCTTGTCGCTACTGAATGATCAGAACCACCCATATAACCAGTAACACCTTGATAAACATGCGTGTGATAACCAGTTAAATTATTTGCAGCAGCCCAAGCCAAAGCCTCGTTAGCTGTAGTGTATAATGGTATTCCGCTTATTGTAGTTAGTATTGGCATTTATTTTGTTTTTACTTTTTCAAACGAACTGATACCAAAACATCCCAATGTTACCCATACAAATGAATTGTATATTACTTCGTTAATTACTAAATAAGCTTCTTCGCCTGCAAATAAAAAACTAGTTACTAAATCAGCTATAGCAAACAAACACATTACTATAAATGATATAAATCCTACTACGTTCTTTTCGTTTATTTCGTTTTTATCTTTAAATAAGCTCCACATATTAATTACATTTTGTTATCACCATTGTTAGCATCTACTTCCCAAGGAAAATCATCTGTACCAGCTTCTTTCCACTGCCCTTCTACTAATATAGAATCAATACCATTAACATCTTTTCTTGGGTATTTTTTACCATTGTACATTATGTGATCGTCGTTATAAGTCAGTTTGCCAATCTTAATATCAGTGGCATGTCTCATTTCATGAATTATAACTTGTCTTTCATCATAACTACCAGGTGTTAACTCATCACTTATATATATACTACCATCCATATTGGCCTCACCCATTACACCTGTTTGTAATTTTTTTCTTATAATTGGCACGCCAGGTATAGATACGTCAGAGTCTCCAGACTCTTTTCCAAATCTCATCTTTTTTTTAATTTCGCCGTTTATAGCGTAATTATCTTTTTCTTTACCTAGTTTAAATGCCATTTTTTATTTTTAAAATCCAAAAACTTTAGAACCCCAACCCCCGCTTTTTCCTTTCATTAATGCTAATTTACCCATACCTTGAGCTTTTGCTCTTTCGCTGTTTGTGTCGCTATTCATAGCACCTTGTGTTCCTTCTTTGTTTTCATTTTCAAAAGCTGCTGGTGGATGTGTATGTGTTTCGTCGTGTTGCTTATCTTTATCAATACCAACTTTTTCTACTGCTCCACTAGCCTCTCCCTGTGCTGACATAGTATTTTTAGCTGTAGCTTCTTCTTGTCCTTCTTTTTGTTTTTTAAAGAACGGATGATCCCCAAACATTTTTTCAAAAAATTCGCCTTTAATTTTCGCCGGCGAACGTTTTGTTCTTCTACGCCCATGCATATATCTTCTTGTTCTCATCGGTCTTTGTCTTTTATCATATCATCTATAGCTTTATTGTAAACTTTATCTGTATATGATTTATTCTTATAAAATACACTTCTTTCTGAAGTGGGTAAGTCTTCCTTACCTAGTAAAATTCTATATATCCTACTAATCATTTGAGAGCATTTCCACGAGGTTTTAAACACAGAATACATTATAGTTGTTCTATTTCTGTGTCTCCATACATCGATCCAACCTTCTCTTTTTAATCTTTCCCATCTTGCTTTATCCCACGAGTATGTATAAACTCCGTTGATAAAATCGTTTCGTGTAAATCTTCCTTTACAATCTAAATAAATTAATAATTCTAAGTCTGCATCTTTTAACCCGTAAGTTTTACAGACCCACTTTCTAGTGAGCCTGTAATACTTAAGGATATTCATATCACGCAGATCCTGCGCGGTTAACCTCATTAAGCTATAGTTAACTCCATATTTGTTACACCAGCTTTTTCTAAACCTGTACCGACAACACGGTTTTGTTTGTCCCAAGCAGTGATAACACGACCTCTTTCGGTAATATTAGCATTACATATTTCGTGTATATATTTAGCAATAATTAAAAATTCACCATCAGCACCAGGGTGAGTTAAAATAACTATATCATCAGCTGCAGCCCCATTAGAAGCTTTGAAAGTTATTTCGGTTTCCGTGTCAGAATGACTGTGAACAGATAAAAGTCTATCAGCTCTAAAACAAGCCTCAGTACCTTCCGTAGGTATAAGTGATATAGTTACTATATCGCCAGTTGATAAAGTCACACCGTTAGTACCATCAGCTGTTTGCTTTGCTATTCTTATAATACCACCAGTTTGAAGCGATTTACCAGTAGCATTAATTTCTATAGTTTCACCAGCGTCTACAGCGCCACCGCTATAAGCAGAACCACATTTAGTAGTTTGATCATCTGCAAATGTAACTTCAACCTTAACCTCTGTGTCAGCTGATATATCAAAAGCAAATTCAGTGTTAGATCCTGAATCATCTAACAAGGTAAAGTCTTGATTACCACCATAAGCACCAGAAACTGTTGTAGTATGTAGTCCTTGTTCTCTAAAGTATAAAAAATTTGTTTTCATAATTGTATATGTTTTTAGTCAGCAGATGTAATAGCGCAAGCTGTTACTCCTGAAATGTTAAACACTGAGTTCTCTTTATCTGCTACAACCTGAAACGGACTGTTGTTTTTTTCTGCATTAATCATACTAACTAAAGCATTCATAACGTTTTTGTGATCGCCATCAGCATGTGTTAGTACAACTTTGTCTTCAGTAGTGCCTGTACCGTCTCTTGGCACAAAGTTAATTGTAGTTGTTGTAGCTGATGCAGCAAAAATATTTGTTACAGATGATGTTGGATACATAGCAACTTCTCCAGTTGTGTTTGGAGCGCCTGTATCGTCTGGGTTACAAAAATATAAGTATCTTTCCATAATTAAGTTATATTTTCGATTGCAGTGAAAGGATACATATAACTTTTGTTATCCTTGTCTGCAACAATTGTTAAACCTCTAGTACTTGATTGTCCTGCTAGTGCAGCTGCTAGAACTTCAGCCGCGTGTTTGATTGATGAACTTGTTGTGTCCACCGTTAATGTAACGATAGCAGCGTCAGCGCTACCATCTTCTTTCAAAAAATTAATGTGTATAGAGTCAGCGTCGTCATCAACCATGTCAATACCTAGAAAATTTCTAACCGGGTAAACGCCACGCTCATTGCCATCTTTTGCGAAATATAACATATGTTCGTAATTTGCCATTTTTTTGTTTTGTTAATTAATAATTTGTTTTATGTTTTGAGTTTAAGGTTTATTGTTTGTGGTTTAGGCTTAATCTACTAGAACAACGTCACCATCACGAATAACTCTATAAAGAGTATCTTTCCATGATATGTCGTGTCCAGCATGTTTATCGTAATATATCGTATCATTATCTTGTAATCCCTCTACAAGATTTCCACACGATATTATTTTTGCTTTTATATAACGATTATCTACATCTGTATCGTCAGTCATTATGAGACCAGCAACCTTTTTAGGTTCTGTCTTTATTTTATCTACTATTATATATCTATTTATTGCCTTCATTCATTCTCATGTTTGAAATTACGCAATCCGCAGATATAATTGTTGATACTACGCTTACTGCATTTTTAAGAGCAGATTTGGTTACAAGCACTGGATCAATAATACCAGACTTAATCATATCAACATCTTCGCCAGTTACAACATCTACACCTAAACCTTTAGCGGGCCTTGGCTCTACTTGTTCTAAACCAGCATTTTTTAATATAGTGTGAAAAGGAGCTGTTATAGCCTTAAATAGTATATCTTCACCAACACAACTACTTTCTAATTCTTGTGAAGCATTTAACAACGCTACACCACCACCTGATACTATACCTTCTTTTAAAGCAGCTTTAGTTGCGTATATTGCATCTTCAACTCTATCTTTCTTTTCCTTTAATTCAACCTTTGAATTTGCGCCAACTTTTATCATACCTACTGAACCTGATAGCATCGCTAGTCTTTGTTGGTGTTTTTTCTTTAAAAAAGGGTTTTTATCTTCCTTGTCAATTAACTTTTGTATAGACTTAATTCTTTCTTGTAATTCTTTTTCTGGAGTATCTATAGTTAGCACGGTGTTTTTGTCATCAGTTATAGCAGAGTGGGCTTCACCTAAACAACTTATATCAATCAAATCAAGATCATCACCCAATTGTTCGTTTATGACAGATGCATTTACTAAAAAAGCAAGGTCAGCAACTGTGTCTTCTTTGGTTGGACCAAAGCCTGGTAAATCAATTATATTGACTTTTATATTACCTTTTACCTTGTTCATTAGAAGTGCCGCCTTAACTTGCTGATCAACTGGCGCTACTATAAGTAACGACCTTTTTGTTTTTATTATGTACTCTAATACTGTTTGTATTTTTCTTATGTTTTGAATTTCTGATGATACTATCAATACTAATGGGTTATCAAGCTCTGCTATTTGCTTGTCCTTATCAGTAATAAAATGTGGGGATGTGAGTCCTGAGTCGATTTGTACGCCATCTACAATTTCAACGTATGTTTCTTCAGTTGGTGACTCTTCCATTAACACCACACCATCTTTACCTACTTTAGTATAAGCTTCTGCTATAATCTCACCTAGTTCTGCATCATTATTGCAACTTATTGAACTAACAGATTTAAGCATATCGCCCTCGATCTTTACAGAAACCTTATTTAAGTAATCGTTTATTTTTTTAAGACCAGAGTTAATTCCATCTTTTACCTCTCTAGTATTATGGTTGTTTTCACTAACTTCTTTTAGTAGTGATTCAGCGAGGACGGTAGCTGTAGTAGTACCGTCACCTGCTTCTCTCACTGTATTTCTAGCAGCTTCTTTAATAAGTGTTGCACCCATATTTTCAACCGGGTCAAATAAGACAACAGATTCTGCTACTGTTACACCGTCTTTTGTTATGACCGGAAGTCCTCTGGAATCTTCGTATATTACGCATTTTCCAGATGCTCCTAAGGTTGATTTTACTGCTTTGGCTAGTTTTTCAACACCAGCTACTATTTTATTTTTAGCTTCACTGCTAAAGCTTACGTCTTTAACAATTTCACTAGCATAATTGTGTTCCATGTATTAAATTAAATTTGATTAAATTGTACTTCTTTAGAATGTTTTTACTACTTTTGGGCCTTTTGTAGCATCTAGTTTTTTAGAGAAATGATCAACGCTTCCGTCAATTGCTGCCTCAGCACCGTCTATGGTTTCTCTACGTGTAACATCATGCCAATTGTTATCTTTGTCTGGATCGTTAACTTCTGTCTGGTAAAATCCATTTGGAAGTTGTGTAATTCTCCAGTTGCTTTTATCAGCTAGATGTTTCCACTGGTTAATAGTTTTTTCATTAGGTTTAACATTGCTAGTCGTTGTACTAGTCTTGTAGTATAAGTAAGTCATTTTGGTTTATTTTTGGTTAATACTTATTGGTATAGGGTCTTTCCCTATTTTTATCTATTATATGATTGGTACTCCTTGACGAATTTTTTTCTAGCCGCAATTTTAGCTGCTTTTTTCTTAGCTTCATCAGCTTTCTTTTTTGCAGCATCTTTCTTTTTTTGCGTCATTTTTTGATATCCTTTTACCATTTGTTGAGGAGTTGCGGTTGTTTTTTTCGCTGGCTTTAACGGTCCACTTGAACTAGCATCTGCTTCATAAGATTTAACGTTAACTCCACGTTTTTTTGCTCTTAACTCTCTTTTACCTGCTTCTATAGGATTGTACTTTTCACCAGGTCGTTTTGCTCGGTGAATATCTTTAGCCACTCCTTTGGTAAACGTAAAAGCGTCACTTATTTTTTTACCAACACCTTTTATTTTATCTCTTGTTGATGCGCTTGGAATTAACTTTTCCATCAACCCTTTATCTTTCTTAACTGGAGATTTTTTGTAAGCTTTTGTTGGAGAGTCTTTCTTCATTGCCTTAGCAGGAGAATCTTTCTTTATAACACCTCTACCTATTAAAACATCTTTCTTAGTAATTTTACCATCACCAGATAGATCTTTCATTTTTCGCAACGCTGAAGCATGTCCAGCCGTACCTTGTATCGTACCCATTTTGGCTGGGCTACCTTTCATTTTGTATGCCATTTTTATTTTTTATATTTATTGTTTAGCTCATTCTTCTGTTAGCGTCTGCTAATTTTTTCTTTCTTTTTTCTTCTGTTGTTAAATTCTTTTTTTGAAGCTCTGGATTGCTAGCATTACCTACGCTTGTATCGTTAACTTTAACTTTCCAATTACTATCTTTTTTCTTTTTTACTTTATTCTTTTTTGCAATCTTTTTAGCGCCTTTCTCTGCTTGCTTGTCTGCTTTTCGCCTATCTAGCATTTGCTGCTTAAAAGCTGCTAACTCACGAGAATCTTCTTTCTTTGTTTTTTTAACTTTAACTAGTCCAGGAAGCCTGTTTTTAGTTCCTTTAACTCTTTTTCCTTTTAACAACTTAGTAGGTGATTCTTTTGAAATTGAAGCTTCTTCAATAGATTTAGGTCTACCATCAGGCATCGATGATTTGTCCATAGATTTATTAAGGCTTAAAGCTTCTTTATGAGCAGCAGTACCTTGTATAATTGGTTTTTTTCTTTTAAATGCCATAATTTATTTGTTAATTACCAAATCTAACGTTAAATGATTCGGTTGGATTTCTAATTTCTTTTTCTTTTGGCGTTATTGCTTGTGTAGCTGCGTTTGTAACAACATCTCTTGCCGATCCAATAGCTGCTTCTTTTAATTTATCCCCCATTGTTGCTTTTTTAGCTTTATCAGCAACATTACCAGCGGTATTTGCAGTTTTACCTACAGCTTCACTTGCTTTTTTGGTGGTTTCAGCAACCTTACCAGCTGTTTTGCCTACTTTACCAGCTACATCAGCTCCTTTAGCAGCAACCTTACCGGCTGTAGCCCCAGCTTTAGCCGCTGTACCACCAGCTTTAGCACCAGCTTTAGCGGCTTTACCACCACCTTTAACAGCTTTACCAACCGCTTTAGCTCCTTTACCAACAACTTTACCCACAGTCGCAGCAGCTTTACCAACTCCTTTAGCAACAGTGCCTAAAAGTCCTAAAAATTCTGCAGGAGAATCTTTTTTTAACATGTTAACACCACTTTTATCGTAGTTGCTACTCATTTTAGGTTTCATATCGAACTCGTTTTTACGGTTTTGTCCGTAAGGAGCTCCTTTCATTTTAAATGCCATATATTTATTTTTATTTATGTATTATTTTCCTTTGACTCCTTTCAAGTCCGCTTTAAATCCTTCTGACGATGCTTGTTTTGCTTGTGTTGCACCTGGTTGAGCTGCTTGACTAGCATAATCTCCACCGCCAGATGCTCCTTCAACGCCAGATTTCATAGACTCTTTCGCTTTTTCTCTTAGAGCTTTTGTTTTTTCTCTATTTTTCGCGGCAGCGCTTGCTATAGCAGATATACCAGACGCTATAAGTCCTATAAATTTTGTAGGTGCGCCTTTTCTTTGGTTTGGCCCAGGTAGCTCGTGGCCTTTCATCTTAAATGCCATATTATTCTTTTTTTGTTCCGTTACCGAAATTACCTCGGTTGTTCTTTATAGATACTCTTTCTGTTGATCCATCTGATTTATGATGTATGTCAGAGTCAGATTTTTGACCTATTCTTTGATTTTGAGCTTTTCTAGCTTTTCTTTTAGTAGTCATTGCTGCTCGTTTATCACGAATAGCTTTCATACGTCTAGCGGTAGGCGTTAGGTTCTGCATTACATTTTGCCAGGCATCATCCTAGCGTCTTTTATAATTTGCTTACCATGTTTTGTTTTAGCTAGTTTACCGTAACCATCGAATACATCTTTAGCACCCATAGCTAAACCTACAGGGGCAACGGCTCTAGATAAAATCCTAGCCCCTACTTTTTGCAATCCTTTCTTTATTATTTTTTTTCCAACTTGTTTTGCACCCGCTTTAGCAACTGCTCCAACGGTTTCTCCCAGGTCTTTAGCTGGTGATTTTTTTACAAATGCTCTTAATGGTGTATTTCTATTTCTCATACTAGTATGATTACATGGTAAAAGAGTAATTTACACTATTTATACAATATACCGTTTCTAATATATATAGTACCTTTTTTTATATACTGTAATTCTCTACCCAACAAGTCATAGGCCTTGCTATTTATTGGTAAAGCTTGTATCTCATTAACATGTGTAATAATGTTAACCACTTGCCATGATCCTTGTATAAGTACTACGTACTGACAATCACTACAAGACCACTGTGGCGATATATCATAACAAACCTTTACAGTATCAAATGGACTTACTAACGGAAAATAAGCAGTATCACCGCTAGCAGAGTAACAAGTGGTATTATCACAAACACCCCATCTGAAATTAAGGCTGTCTGAAGAACTATTTACACCTACCACTGTAAGTATACTACTATTACTTATACTATAAGACAAAGAGTCGCATAGCGTCTGTGCGTTTACATAAGTGCAGCATAGTAATATTAATAGTGTTCTCATATATATATAGTCACACGGCAATAGCTATTTGTTAAAAGTGTGACAATTGCCTGTTATTAGTTATTATTAATAGGCTAATGTCATATAAAAAAAATATTATATATTTTGGGGTGTAGCGTAGCCCCCCTCCTCGTAGCTGCGCTGCTATCTGCAAAACCGAAAATTTCAAACGGGCCCCGCCAAAATCTTAGAAAACGCCGTCATTTTCTTAGTCAAACGCATTTTACAATATTTCAAAACATTTTAGATATTTTAAACTTTTCACATATCACTAACTAATTACGATATTGTTTGGATAATATAAATGTAAAAAGAAACAATAACAATAAAGAAATACAATATGAAATTATTCGAACTACTATTAAATACAATATACATAATAAGTCAATCAACATTAATAACTTACTCAATGTATGTAGCAGTAATACACACAGTGTAATTACGATAGCAATTGGATAATATATATAACAACTAAACAATAACAATATGAAATTCGAACACGAAATCTAATTGAATTGACTCGTGAAGTCAGAGAGTCGGGGTAGTGGGTGACGACTATAAATATCAACTAAACTAAGTATCTACTTTAATACAATGTAAATACGACACTAAATGGATAATATAAATAACTAAATAATAATAATTAAAATTAAAAACTATGTCAAAATTAACTAACACATTAACAACTAAAAGATTTGTAATCAGAAAAAGTCTAATTGGTAAAAATACAGTAATTACTTTTACTAACAAAAAACAAGAAAATGTTTCTTATAATCATGATGAAGTATATAATACTCATAAAGAAAAGTTTGACTCAATGAATTGTTTTCAAAAATACAAAAGTTATACTAACTCAAATGCAGTACCAGCTTTTTGTAGAAATTTACAAACAATTACTGAATAAGTAATTAGTAAATTGTTGAGAAGTTTTAACTACACGTGAAGTGCTTATTAGCGTGCAGTGTCTCAAACTCGTAGTTCCACTTGTTTAGCGAGTTATAAAAAATGCGAATGAGTATCAGTAGTAAATGGTAATATCAATGCGATATGTGAGTTCGATTCTCACCACTACTACAATTAAATAAATAATCAAGTAAAATATAGAATTATGAAAGTAACGTGTAAAAAAACAGGTAAAAATATGACTGGTAAAGTTATAAATCAAATAGAAAAATCATTAGAAAAAGACTATGGTAAAATAGTAACCGTGTCAACTAGTGATCCACATTTATTAAGTAAAGAAAAATATGATTTATGGAAGTCATATAACGATGGAGAAATCACAATATAAATACGAATAGTGTTGGATAATATAAATGTAAACAAATAATATGTCAAGAAAAATAATAATAAGTAAATATCAAGGTAATACCCACTATAGTATTCATGTAGTCGATAGTTTCAGTCAAGAACATCACTTAGGTTTCTTCAAATCATATATAATAGATGATATTGAAAGACAAGCTGAAGAAATATGGTCAAACGAAATAGCGCCAGAAGAAGATTTACTTGCAAACGCAATAGCGAACTGTATAGAATTAGATATAAAAGCAGGTAGAAAGCCTAGTTTAGATTAACAAATAATAATATGAAGAAAATAACATTAAGTGTAGCAGCACTTTCTCTTGCGATAAGTGGGTTTTGTACAAATCCACCAACAAATAAAGAATTAGTAAAAGAAATATCGTTAACTACTGAAGATATGATTGAGTCAATGAGAATAGGTATTGTAGAAGACAAATTTAACGGTTTTCCTGTAGAAATGGCAGAGATATACGTACATAATTTACTAGATGTATTAAGTAAGTTAGAAGATATACAAGCGAACTTAAGTAAAGGAGAATATTACTCAAATAATTGTGAAAACTGTGATGAGATAGACTAACACAAATTAAATACGATACAAGTAAGATAATTATATAAAACAATAAAACATGAAAAAAACAGCACAAAAATTTGTACACTATGCATTTTTAACAGTACTATATAGCTTTGGCACATCAGTAGCCGGACTAATATTATACTCAATAGTATTATCAATATCGAATATTAACTTTTAAATTTATAACATGAAAAAACTAATCGGATTACTAGCGGTAGTAGTATTACTATCAAGCTGCGCAACAACTTACTGTCCTTACGCAGCAAAAAACAAGCGAACAAAGAATCTTTGTCCTGCTTATAGATAGAATGGTTGTAGCAAGGTTCGAGTCCTTGCCTATTTACTAAAATATAAATTATGAAAAAAATAACTAGAAGTATATTGGCATTAAGTATTATGCTAAGCTCTTGCTCAAAAGAACCAAGCTGGGCTAGAAACTACAGCCAACCAATATATGCAGATCAACCAGTTGGTATACAAGGTGGTGGAAGTATAAGTTGGTATGAAGGTATGAGCGAGGAAGAGTGTATAAAAAAAGTAAAAGGATTTGATTCTTATGATCCTACTAAACCGCTGTTTTTATCACCAACAGTTTACGATTTAAGTCATAACGACCATGATGATATATCAGTAAACTCACCAAATCCTGACTATATGTATTTTCCACATATAATAAATAGTATGTCTGATTACTGGGGTTGGGACTATATAGATGAATTAAAAGCGCTAAGACAAGAACATGGCGCAGAAGGAACACAAATGTTCTTGGATAAATATTTAGATGGTGATAGTACTATCGGAATGAAATTAAAAAACTTTTAAATAAATAACTATGAAAAAAATAACATTAACTATTGGCTTGATAGCAAGTATGTTATCAGCTAATGCGCAAGACACTTTGTGTACATATTTTAACGGTAAGAATGTTTATCATTTTGATTATCAAGCAGATACAATAATAAGTACAGACAAACAAACAACTAAATTTTATGAAATTAATTTAAAATATGGTGAAACATTATGTTTAGATTTCAGTGATAACAAATCAAGAGTAAGAAAAGTAATTACTGTTTTCTTTGACGGTCAGTCTGTAGAGCAAGTATTAGATAGTAAAGATGATGTATACTACACCAATGTAGGCGTGACTAAAGTGCTAGTTGGTAGACCTAAATTAGCTATAAAGTTATAATGGGTGGTTGGGTAATATTAATATTAATTACTATGATGCTTTATGGTGCATTAATAGGTAGAGATTAACACAAATCAAATACGATCGCTAACAGATAATATAATCAAATAAATATATAACATGCAAAATACAATTAAATTCTTAAAACCAGACATGGTTACTGGTAAACAAAAAATCAAACTAAACGGTATAACTTATAAGCCTTATACTATATGTCAACTCGCTGACACTAAATTCGGTGAAGTAGATAAAGATGGCTTCTCTGTAATCACTGACTGGTTTAACTACAAAGGCTTTACTTATGTTGCAGTGTAAGTGTAAAAAAATAATACCTCAAGGCCGAGTTAATCTTGGATTCAAAGTATGCGTAGACTGCTCCACGACCGAGCAATATGGTTGCGCTCCACTTATAAACCACAAGACCGGTAATTCCATACAGATAATGTCCAGCAGTGACGCTGCTCGCATATCCAAGATGACTCAGCGCAGAGGTTATGGTACAATGTTAGGGTAATACAAAACAAATACGATCACTAATGGATAATATATATAAATAAACAATATGAACAGAGAACAATACAACAGCGATCCAAGATATGCTAAAGTCCTGGAAACCATGGACTTACTAGGTATAATGGATATCACTACAACTAGACAAGCAAAAAACGGTACAATAGTGTGGAAGTTACCAATCAAAAATAACTACTACAGAAGCAAACCAAGTTGTATTGAAGTAGCTAGTTTTAACACTGGTTATGTGCGTAATCAAAACAGTGGTTACAGTAACTATCAACTAAATAAAAGGTGTCAAAGTGAGCCAGAGTATTTTAAACTGGCTAATGGTGATTACAGAAAGTTTGAGACAAGAGGTTGTAAACTAATACCAGTAGAAATAGATAGATTAGAGTATTTGTTAAAGTATTGTGTTAGAAACTATTACATTAAAACCGCTAATCAAGTACCAGATGGAGATTTTGTACCTAAATGGAGATTAGATAATGCAATTGATGAGCGTGACAACCAAAGTTGGAGAACTAAAGTAAAAGATTTGGAAAATAAATTAGCAACAATAAAAAGAATAGCAGACTATGAGACTATTTAGAAAAGAGAAGAATAATATAGAAAAAAACTTAGAAATTTATGAGCAAAAAGAGAAAGCTAAACAGCAAGAACCCAAAGTATTGGGACAAAAGCCAGTTAAACGAACAGGAAGAAAAGAAAAGAGTACTAGCTTGTACAACTCACCACGGGTGTAAAGTGTATGCTGTATGGTATAAATAGTGTGCGCGAGATGTGTAGGTCAATACACCGGCAATCGGATTAAGTACAAGACTGTCTTACTCGCATGACACTAGCTCCTTAAGCGATAGCAAGGAAGAACAAAGATCGATTTAGTCGAGCCTTGTGCTGTTGGGAGCGGAAACTAGGTATGGAGCGTAAACGTTTTCACGAGCGCGCGACTACTGACGAGTATGAGGTTCGATTCCTCACTAGTTACAAATTAAATACGACAAGAGTTGGATAATATAAACAAATAAAATTAAATAACATGGACAAAGACAATGTAGAACTGATAGAAGCAACAGTAAAAGGCTTACAAGACAAAATAGGTTCCCTTAATATGGAACTAAAAGACAAACAAAAAGAGTTAGAAGATGCTGGTAAACCAGTTATATCTAGTACAGTTATGAATGTAATAAATGATGCTATTAATTATGCTGTAGAAAACTATGACTTTGATAATAAAGACCAATATGAAGTGGATTTCAGTCTTGATTATGATAGTAGAGTACAAGCAGAAACTATTAACCTTACAGATACATATGAGTTAGTAGAAGCCATAGTAGTTAATGTAGAAAAACAATTTAAAATAGAACAAGATGACGAAACTAACGACTAAA
>Ga0208669_1000607_pt1 | contig 14106 bp, 16 predicted proteins | sample 21_taG_FD_184095 | JGI IMG/M metagenome (GOLD analysis project Ga0208669, IMG submission 184095) | Marine viral communities from the Subarctic Pacific Ocean - 21_ETSP_OMZ_AT15319 metaG (SPAdes) (version 2) | ecosystem: Environmental > Aquatic > Marine > Oceanic | place: Pacific Ocean | collected...
TGTTCAATTTTTAGCATCAGTAATTAAAGAGAAAGTTAATTCAGGAGATACTATAATAGACTTAAGCGCATTCTCTGACTTCTCCCCTGAGACCCCAATGAAAGGCTATAGGACGACTGGTCAGGCACCGTATGAAGCATTCTTAGATGTTATGGCAAAGACTGTAGATATAACTACCCCTGAGGACCCATTAGAATACTTCGTATCTATGGAAGGTGAAAAAATAATATTAGGTAAAAAGAAAAGCGTCGATTCATCGCGCTCAATTGTTCTATCATATATGGATGGAATAAAAAGTATAAATTATACTCACAGGGCACCTGCTACAACAGCAGTAGGTGTAGGTGGTAACGGGTCTTATGGTACGTTCGTATATGGTAACGCACCTATGGGACGCGTAGGAACCACATTTACTAGTGATAAAGAATACAATGCAGAGGTTTATGAAGAAGCTCTTACTACTATAATGAAAAATTATGTAGAACAAAAAGAGATATCGGTGGACATTAGCAGAGGATTCTACATAGGCTTAGAGAGTTTGGTATACCTTTCGGTATCAGACAAAAATCTAAGAGGTAATCATAGAGTAACTTCTAAACGTATCTCTGTTACCAATAACGACATCACCTGCACGTTAGGTTTAGACAAACGTAAACCAAGACTTGGTGATTACATCGAAAGGAAAATAACATTAGGAGGATAAGGAAATGGCACACGGAATACCAAATGAGGAATGGACAGAAAAAATTAAAGATATAGGACTAAAAGGTTCTGCGAAAGTACATAAGGGGGACCCTTTCAAAGGGGTTCTTATGAGCGGAAGTACTTCCAAGGGAACGGATGCGGTACGCAAACGTTCGTACAGAAGTGATATGTTCGGATACACTAATGACGAATGGCAGATATGTCTAGATATGGTTGAACTTAGACGTTCAGGACATACGTACGGACAGATAGCAAAACATCTAAATGAAAAGAATATCCGAACAAAAGCGGACAGATTATGGAATTACTTTACAGCTAGATTTGTGACGCTGCGGACGGTTCAAGCTCTAGCATTGAAAGATACTGATTCAAAATATATCGAAGTTCTTGATATAAATTAGACCAGCCTATCTTGGCTGCACGTTCTTCGAACATTGGGTTCAAGAATGAATCTGGCAGAGGGAATAGATAGCGAAGTTTTTTATCGCCTTCCCACCATTTAGAATTATCTACCCACTTACAAGTCCAAGCAAGTTGATACATAGTTATCTTTACGTTGCTTAGGTCTTTCCAACCTGAATACTGCCATAGCCACTCGGCTATTTCTTTTGGACTCATACGTTCCCATATGTGCATATAACTTATCAGTGGCCATTTGAGACTGTGGTCTACGTGGTCACAATCAACTACACGTTTGAATATAGTTGGCATACGTTGGTACACTTTGTTTTCTGCTGTAGGACGTTTACTGTCTGAGTTGAAGTCAGGTAAGTCTTCTAGTAATACACCTATGTCATTAGTCGAACGTTCGTACTTATATACTACATATGTGTCACTATAGTGAACTTCTGGGAATGTATCGAACGATATAAGGGGAACATCTAAGTTCATTCTTTTCTTTACTGTTTGAAAATCATCTCCATACTTATACGGAACGGAGAACATATTTGAACCTAAGTGTTTACAGAATGAGCGAAGCATCCTTCTCTTCGTGAACATTGCACAGTCTATCCCAGGGGTATCGTCGAAGACAAGTCTCTGCTTGACCTCTGGTGTACTTATCTTATAGATTGTATAAGCTAAGTCCTGCATATTATTTAAAGCAGTATGTTCGTCAATGTTTTCTTCAAACACTAACTTAAATATAAGCTGAACTCCTTTGCTACCAGATGCTTTAAGTACTGGTTCTACGTGCAAGTAGTTCTTGATAGTATCATATAGGCCGCGTGCGGCAATCAAAACATTCCTATCAAAACGTTTAGTATCTATATCTAATACAAAGAGGAATGCATTTTCGTCTTTATATTTAATTGACCTCAACCAACTTCCTTCAGTAGGTTCAGGTATAACATCATTACTAAAAAAGAATCCATCCTTTTTAGGTACTACGTATCTCAGTTCATCTGCGCCATCGCAGAACGTGAGATTTAACTCATCAATTGTTGTCATTTCTACTCCTATGGATTACAATTCAGACATATCCAAGTTCCATCGTATTTCACTAAGAATGCTTTCCCGTCGCATCGATAACAGCGTACTGGTCTTTTCATATTTACACATCGCATTTATCTCCACTACAGGCTAGTTCCTTAGCGCCCGAGGTATTATCACTCGTTTCGAATTTCGGTAGTTGCTCATAATCAATTGCTTTACTTATAATAGAATTATATTTGCTTTCAGTTATCTCTTTATATGGGGCTAGTTCGTACTGACCACCATCATAAGGCAGAAAAGATACACCATTAATAATATTCCAATTTTGATATACCCAGTTACCGACTTCAAACCATTCATCATCTTTAACATATACAGTAAGAGAAGCATTGTGTTCACACCAGTTTTCTTGTATTCGTTTGTATAACTCTAATTGTTCAATCGCTCCGATATCTTTCCTAGTAAGACTATCATCAGGAGAAATAACAGGAAATTCACAAACATACGTTGTAGCGAGTCCATCCTTTTGTCCGACCTCGGGATAGAAAGTCACTCCCTGCTCTCTCATCATATGATAAAGCGGGTCAGTAGCGGAAATTCTATACCGTCGTAAGTAGTATCTGGAATAACGTGGGTGCATACCCGATGCTGAGTTAACTAATTGGCTAACAGTACCACTTGGTTTTATACAAGTTACTGCCTTTGAATGTTGAACTCCTAATGCGTCAGCTCCTTTCCTAGAAATGCGCAAAGCACGCATTTTAAGCGCGTTTAAGGCCTCCGATGTCAGTGCGGGTAGGTTATCACATACTCCAGTCAAACTAACTCCTAATAGCCTTTCTACGTCACAGTTCTTTTTCCACTTAGGTCTCAAGTAAGGGAAGTCGGTGAACGTTGACTGAATGACACCCATCCACGCTGCAGTTTCTACCTTGTCTAATAATGTATCTAAGTTATCATAGTCCTTTACTACTACTTCAGATAGATTACAGAACTCTTGGTCTCTTAACATTATCTCTCCACAGGGATTAGTACCTTCAATCATATTACCATTCCTTCTCTTAGGTGCAGCATTGCGTGCTCCATCTAGATTGAATATACCTCTCTCGCCTGTTCCTGACGCAGCTAGTGTTGCCCACTCTTTAAGGAACTCTACTGCTGTAGGTTTAGATTCATATACTGCTGAGTTATTCGCCATAGCTCTTCTTAGAGGGAATGGCCATATCTTAGCATCCCTCATCTTCTCATCATCTAAGTCAGATAATGATATCTGCGAACTTCTACGAACTCCCCCTGACACGACTATCTCTGCTATCTGATTACATATATCGTGACACTCTAGGGTTCTTAATTTTCTTCCTTGTGCTTTACTAAATACTTCACGTATAAATTGATGCAATCTAATAAGCGGTGCTGGACCAGACGAACGTCCACCCATAGTGGCTAGACGTGCTCCCTCTGGTCTTAACTCTGAGTAATCAAAGTGTATGTGTTTACCTTCAAACAAGGCATTCATCAGCACCTTTACCGAGTCGGCCCATCCCTCTTTAGAATCAGGTACCGTATAATCTGGTAATCTTTCTTCTGTAAGTTCAGGGACGACAGGGAACTTGTTGACGTGTTTTTCCGAAACGCTAAAACCAAAGCCGGTCCCACACATTAGTATATGTAAACACTCTGCAAATGATTCTATTGAATCAATGTTTGCAAATGAGCAATTGTATATACACGTATTGTCTTTCTCGGCAGGTGGTCCTGCAGCCCATAACATACGCATACTTGGCATAACTTCAAATGAAGTTACATACTTTCTTATCTTGCGTATTGTCTTCTTTGGTATATCTGGTTGATGTTTAGTTATAAACCCAATATATCTTTCGACTGTTTCAGGCCACGTTTCTCTACGTTTATCTTCTTCTCTCCATCGTGCGTAAGTTCTTACGTAGACAAACTCTGCGCAAGCGTTCGGAAATTGTACGTCAGTCATATTTATCTATCCGTAATGTTGGTCCTGTCCCTTTTTCTTAGAGACTTTCATTCTTTCTTTCTGTTTATCCATCATAAATTCATCTAAGCGTGTCCAGAATCTTAATAGCTCATCGTTAAAATCAACCAATGGCATCTCTTCTGAAGTACTCAGGCAAATCCTGAATCCGTCAAACGAAATTTCAGCGAAATGTTTCTTCTCATTAGATACATCTCCCTGCATATTCGTGTGGTCTAGCATTTGTGGCGTTACGCCGGTCATCTCGTTATTGTTATCTTCCATATTTTTCTCCTATAAAATTTTTGAAATTTTCTTTTGTTGTTATATAGTAAGTTCGTTGTCTATTCTTAGATGTAAAGAAGGATGTTACTCCTCCGTTCCTCTCACTATATTTAACTATGTATCCGAGTTGTCGGTTATTCATAGTTATCTTCTTGCCGTGCCTGTTAACGTAATATACATTTTCTATGATATCGTCACGTAGCACTACTTTATTCTCTCCTACATATTCTTCTAGCTCCTTTACTAACTCTTTAAAATCTCCCTTAGTAAAGTATAGTCTTGTTCTGTACATTATAATATTACCTCTGTAAATTCTTTTAATGATAATCCATCATCGTAAGCTAAAACTAACTGATTAATATTTGATATAGGAATGAATCTCCATTTAGTTTCTTTCCTAGTTGGTCCGCGTGTTATCTTTCTAAAAGCATACCACGTTACTATTTTGTGTTTCTTCCATATACCATCGTACTTTTCAAATTGTTTTTTTACTCTTGGATTATATGCTAAATTAATATTAGATGTTGTGCTTGATGTTTTAACCTCTATCGGTACAAACTTCTTACCATATTTGTGCACAACAAACAAATCCCAACCTTGGGTATTACCAGAAGGTGATACATAGCAATCATTCCTTTTAGTTCCGATTAATTTTACTAATTCACCTTCGTATCTGGTTCTATTTTTGGGTGGGGCTTTTCTTTTATTTTTTCTCATTTCAGCAACTCTTGTATTTAGAACAGTTTTAGTTGCTTAGTATTACTCCGAAGACCCATATCATCCCAACCGAAAACACCTGCTATATCAGACATAGTTCTTACTATCCTATCTGCATAATAGTCTCTATCAAACTTAGCTGAAAGTTCAGCAGTCTCTACGTAGGGTTCAACCTCCATAGGTGTTGTTTTTGAATTAGATACAACCCAACTTATTTTTGTACCTGGTAACCAAGGATATCCTCGGGCCTGTAACTTCATAGCTGCTTGTACTCCTGCATTCGAGTCAGGATTTACGTAATCTTTTGGTGATTTGACACTCTTTGTTATGAGTAAATCTTCTAAATCAACTTCCGTATTCTTTATTGTCTTGACCGTATCGGTCACTAATCTTAAAGCTTCGTCGGGTTTCTTATCTAAAATAAGTCTAAGAGATTTCTCTAAGATTTCTCTCTGTATCTTAAATGAATCACCCCTTCTAAGCTCGTAGCCTTTAACGTAAAACTCCTTCTTAGGCCATTCTACTTTAGCGGCATATCTTTTCTTCGCACCGTGTGTAAAGAATGTTTCCAGAATCTTTTCTAATTCCATCTCTAATCCACGTGCTGATAGTTCCTCGGCTAACTTATGTGGGTCTCTATCGTTTTTTAGCTGTACAAAGACACTGTCTGTATCTCCGTATATGACTGTGTATTTTTGGGCGCCGAGCTCCTCGTACACATTTTGTATGCCTAGTCTAGCAAATGCTGTTATGCTTCCACCAATCGAAGGATTAGTGAAACGATAGAAGTCACTAGCCATAACGCCATAGAAAGAGTTCATAATTACCTTAATACTAGATTGTAATCTATCATAGTAATCACCACTCTTTTCAACTTTTAGTTTAGTTTCATCTCTCCATTCCCATAATTCTTTTAGAATTTTAGGAACTATAGCTTCTTTATCTAATCTAAAATACACCCCGAGGGGGGAGCGCACGCTGTCATCAGTCTCTGTCTTGGTAAAAGTCGTCGGACAAATATTATTACTAATCATAACACTAGGATACATTGATTTAAAATCAAAAATACCTACGTTTTCATAGATACCAGGCTCAAAGACCTCGAATACGGTTGCTCCTTTTATTTTCTTAGCTTTGTTATTCCAATTATTTTGTGGAACCGCAAAACCAAGTTTATCGAAGCGTCGAATGAGTAGGGAGTCGACGATACGAGATGTCGCGGGGGCAAACGAATGTTCAAGAGGCAGGTCACAAGCTACAGTTAAAGCCATAGCTTTAGATATTCCAGCTACCTTCTCGTGCATAAAGACTTCATAGGTCACATTTACATCCTGCTTGCAATATTTAATTACAGCTAGACGTCTGTTCTTCCATTCTTCCTCTATGCGAGAGGCATCCACATTATCTTTGGAACCTACTCCTAATAGTTCACCCACGAACCCCAACGATTCTTGAATCGGTTGAAGTTCCTGTCTTACTTGTTGCCAAGTATCAACGAATATCCTGCCTGATACATACCAAGCTTTCATCTTTCGTTTGTTGTCATCTCTCATCCAAGGTTCATCGCCCGCTCTACCTATACCGAAGTTAACATTCAACGAACGACATTTGTCCATTATCTTAGGAATATCGAATCCGTTGCTGTTATATCCAGTAATGATATCGGGGTCTACATCTTGAATAAAGTCGACGAAGTCCTCAATCATTTTGGCTTCGCCTCCTGCGTTAGTAAATACTACGCCGGGTTGGTCGTTTATCTGAGCGCCGATGCAATACATTTCTTTAGTTCGTAAGCTACACTCTATATCAAAAGTTAATACATCAAGATTGACTTCGAATGGTGAGCATCTTTCAATAGATAGAACTTCATCAAATTGATTATGCTCTACTTCTACGAATGCTCCCAAGTCATTGTCATATAAATATCTTAGTTGATATAAAATGTCGCCACTAAATACTGTACGGCCTCTGCTAATTAATTTCTCTCTTAGCCTAGGCATATGTTTAGGATGTCTCAGTTCGACTTTGACACAATCATATTTTTCTTGGTAGTGTTCTAGTTCTACTGATTCTCCTAACGTTGCACCTGCCATACCCAGTAAACGACGGTCGTGTGAAGACGGGTTTGCGAGATAGAAGTACGGCTTAAATTTTTCTTCATAGAATACTAAACTTTCTCCGTGCTCAGTCTTTCCATATAATCTAATTATAGGTAAGTCTGACACTGGGTCAGTTATGTAATCAACGTTTGTTAGAAATATTTTTGTCCGCATTTATTCTCCTACTCTACTACAAACTCATTTAATTCCCAACACATATCAGAAAAGTTACAGTATTGGCAGTGCCAATCTGACTTGTGGGTTACTCCATCAATCACTTTAGATTTCTGAAGTGCCGTTTTCTTCTTGTTTGGGTATGCCTTGTATGGACGTTCTGGTAGCTCTCCACGTGCTATCCTATCCATCACAAGCCACATTCTCTCAATGAGATTCTCAACAAATGGTTTGTTTAGTTTAAGAACGTGTACTGATTCCTCAGAATTGTTCTTATTATAATAATGTAATACTCCGTATTTAATACTTTCGCCGTACATACCTAATTGTAATTGAGCGAAGTGGTCGTATTTGGGAACATCTTTAGCTCCAAACCAATATATTTCTCCTTGCTTGTTCTTCCCCGTACTATATGGGAAGTCAGCGCTGCTTTTAAATTCAGTGACCATACTATCGGTATCTACACCAAGTAGTTGTTCTTCACCAAACTTTCTTTTTAATATACCATCTACTCTGTAGTGCAGTAAGAAGTCACCTTCGTGCTCATCTCTCTTTGGTATATGTATTTCGCCTGGAGCTTCTTCGTAGAATTTCCATCCATCCACTTGTCTATATCTATCTGATATACCTTCGTGTATGGCATCTCCCAGTGCGAATATCTTCAATTGTTTCGGTCCGATAGATGGATTAGTTTCCTTCTCTCCAGACACCGAATAAAACAGCTGTCGCTCACATCTCGTTGCATCGGATGCATAAAATGTTCTTCGTGTTCTATTGCTCTTCCATTGTGACGGTTCATCCAAATATTTAAAGAGAGATTCATTATCCTCTTTAGATAGTTCCATAATACTCACATCGTAGAGTTCTTTTATTTTATCAAATTCTTCTATTTTCATTACCAATCAACCTCCTCGTGGTTAACTATTGTTTCCCGTTTGCATTTAAGGCATTCGTAAATGCTCTTATCTGCACTTTTATACACTAAGGTACATACTGAGTAACAGTATGGGCATAGCGTAGAGCCTTCGGGATACCAGCTCATAGTAGTGTCGCCCACGCGAGAAGGATAGATAACCCTATAGTAAGGGCTATCATCCATTCGGCTTCACTTAAATACATTATTTAGGTCCCTTCTTCCCGTAATATGGGTCGTCTTGAATCTTAGTCTTGCCTATAATGTTACCAGCGTTTATGTTTGCCATATCGTGGTATTGTTGTAGTATCTGACCAAGTTCGTCAACCCACTTACTTACTATGAGTTCTTCGTATATGTCATTCTTTAATTCGAATTCCATAACTTCTAAACTCGCTTTGAATCTTTCAAATCCATTCATTCTCTCACCTTTTTACCTGTCTTACCATCACATTTACAATTCTGGTGACCATACTCACAGTTACATATCCACATATTATCCCAAGTTGGTCCTTTATCTATTAGAGAAACATACATTTTATTTGCCATATGTATGGGTTCTCGTAGATGTTCGGGTATATAAACCATTCCTATTATTCCCATCTGAAGTTCCTTGATGAATAGGTCGGTATATAAAGCGTGGTCATCAGTTATGTAATGGTATCCCTTAGCTACATCCTCATCATAATCTCTTATGAAGTTAATTATTTGATATGCTCTGCCTAATGCACGTGCAAACTTCTCTGCTTCTGGTGGACATCCCAATATCTTAGACATCATCATACCCACTGATTCGGCTGAGCCTTTGCAGTACTCTAGCATTGATTCCATTGTGTGTTTCTTTTGGACTATATCAGTAAACATAGAGATATGAAAATCAGCTAACCACTGACCATCAAACTCATACTTCTCACTCACACTGTAAAAGCTTTCTATTGCTTTTCTCCAGTCGCTATAGTCACACGTAGACAATTTTCCTTCTACCATTTCATCACATACTCTCAAGTAAGAATATAATTTGTATATATCTTCCCTGATTTCAGTTGGCCATTCGTCCATACACTTGTAGAACGTAGTGCTATACTCCTTCATTATTTCTTTCATTCTTCTGCATACCTCAACATAAACCACAGTAAGGCTGACAACAGTGTCAAGCCAAACATAGATGCTATTGCGTATATTATCTGTTCATTAATCATATTATTCCTCCTATTTGTATGTAACATTCTTTACAGTACGGGTATCCACTGACATCTCTGTATCTAATGTATCTTTCATCGAGATTCCATTTACATAGATTACATTTCATTTCCATTTCCTCCACATAAAGTATATTATCCCAACTACTGGTCCATCTAACACAGCTATTACAAATAACCATTCAGTAAGTTCCATCATTTAGTTCTCCATATGTAATATTCAATTACTATAAACGTCCAGAATATACCGAATAACATTATGTCCAGATGATTAGGACTTTCGTAGTCTGTCCAGCTCATCGTGGGTCAATCTCCCGTATAGGCCAGTAACTATTCTTATAGAATAATCCACCTTGTATTAGATTATGTCTACAATCGCATTCTTGTGGCCAATCTAAACAGTATTGGCACCTACCATCGTAGTCTTTCATTCTAAATGTCCTCCATATACTTGTAATGTCATAGGTATATTCTTATGTTCGCCTGTAAAGGGGTCTGTATACATATGTAAGTCATCCTTCTTATATTCTTCTGCAATATGTTCTGAATTAATCTCCATATTTGTAATACAGGCATCAACTAAACCTTTCCAATCTACTGAACGAGAGAAATCAAAGTCCTGCGTCCTGTAGTACTTGTCAGCTTTAGGTATCTTACGTACAAAGTTAGCGTCGACTAGACGTGCCATTGTGAATTGTATCATCTTCTTGGTTCTATTTATTCCTTTATTTGAAAGGTAATCTGTAATTTCATCAATGTGAACTGCGTCTGAATCGCTCTCGGTGACCAAGTCACCCCATACTTCTGCTTTAGGCACAAACTCTATAATATCTTTTCCTATTGGATTGATACCTATAGACATATCTCTAAATATACTTCCTGCTAGTTGGAAGGCAATAAAGTTATCAGCTGGAGTGGAGTATATATAATCTAAATCTTGTACTCTCTCTCGGTGGTGAAACTTAGTAACTGCCTCAATAACATCGAAGTAGTAATCTATAAATGTGTTTGACATTGTGTATGTTGCAGGTATGGTTGTACGTATGACGTCTGCTCCTGGATTGATAACTCTTTTCTCTAGTTCCATAGCTTCACGTATTTGATTCTTTAATCCACTTGTCTCTACGCGTGAAAGCTTAACTAGCTTATCATCAGGTAACATCCTACTTATTGCTTTTAAGTGATGAACCTTTTCGTTTAACTCCTTACTGGAGAACGTAGGCAAACTTATTACTCTACGTTTCATCTCAACAGGGAGTGATGGTAGACTTTCGTTACCATCAGCAAGGTTCGTCATAATTGGTTTTGGGTCTAGTATGATTCTAATCGTACGTCTGCCTAAGTCATTCTTACTGTATATGTACGGACGGTCCTCCATCCACAACTTAATCATTGCTTCTAGATTCTGTGACGTAAGTATATTCTGTAGCTCAGGAATAACACAACGTTTAGCCTGTGTTATAATCTGTGCGCTATCTTCTGTAAGATGTCCTTTAGCAGACGATGAATTTAACCACAATACATTGGGATTTCTACCTTCTAATCCTTCGTCTCCGTATACAAGAGAGGTGACAGCGTTTAAGATTTTAGTCTTTGCACTACCAGACTCTCCACGTATACATATGGATTTACCAGCGATACCCCATAGTAATAAGCTGAGAATTCGTGTTTCGTGATTCTCTAGTATAGGGTCACGTTTGCCTAAAACAAAACATCCTTCGAAATATCGATGCAAATCATTTAGTGTACTCTTTCTTTTACTAATCATAACATATAACAGAGCTCACATAGGTTGTCATTATCTATTTCGCAGTTGAGTTCACACTCTTGACACATACCGTAATCAACGAATTCCCACATAACTATTCAGGTCTTCCCATACCTCTTTGTTCTGCAATGATTTCACTGGCACTCTTTATATCAGGTCCCTCGTCCATTGCTTGGGCTTTCTTAGCCTCTTCTTCGGCTTCCTTTTGTTTAGTCTCTAAGAATTTTTCCCACTTCTTTTCAAGCTTGTTATCTTTCATAAACTCCTCGACGGAAGCTATATTAGTCTGAAACTGTCCCTGCATATGTTGCATCTGTTGCCCCATCTGCTCTTGTCTGTCTACGTATTCTTTCAAAGCCTTTATTAAAAAGCTATAGTTAGAAACCATATCCATTTGGGTCAGCATTTCATTCTTTTCATCTAACCATTTCTCAATGGTTTGAATTCTGCTATCTAGTTCTTTATATTTTCTACTATCTATACTACTCATTTTTTTCTCCTATTTGTATTAATGAATTGACACCTATAAAAGCATAGTGTCCCAATTCGAGTGCTCCTCTATCCGTACGTGCGCTAAATCCGAAGCGTACAGTAGCGGTTTCTAGTTTGACGAAATAAATTCCATCCGTAAAGTTAAATACAAAATATACTTTGTGACCTAAACGTATTAGCTCAAGTGCTTTCTGTATTTTAACTGCAGGTACCATAGTCTCGTCGTACGCATCGTGTTTGTTACGTCTAGACTTTATCTCTACGAACGCAGATTTCTTCCTGTCCATAGAGTGTGCGCAGTAATCGAAGTGATTATACGCATTGGTTTTCTCGAATTTATTCCATTTTCCAGCTGGAGCGTTGTTGGTAAAGGCTTCTATAGCCTCCTTTTCCTTATTAAGGCCCCAATCTTTATCTTTTTTTATATTGACCATATTTAATTTAATCCCATTTCAGTCCTATGTCTCCAGATTCTACGAGCATCAGCGCGGGATGGACTATCTTTTATCCGTTGCATATAGAACTCGATGAATTGCTCTTCAGTTAGTGGATGAGGAAAGCTCACACTATACGCACGGAACTCACGTACAACATCACGTTGTTCGTCTGTCCACGTACGTTTGAACTCACCATCCAACATCTCTGTTGGGGCTGGGCTATGCACGTAGCGTGGTAAGTCCACGTCGTGCTTATGTATGCCTATGTCCCAATACGCAGGTATGTCAGTACGTCCATACGTAGGACGTCTGAATATCCTGAAAACATATTCGTGTATGATGTTATCATCTATACACTCACGACGAAACAAGTTATCAATCACACGTTCGAATCTTTTATCTGGGTGTAATGTCAAGCTCGTGACGTCGTGTAATGCTAAGTCATTGTCATAAGGTGTGTACGGATATACGTTGAATGGTCCACCGTCAACGCTATCGAAACGTACATATACTTCGTTAAGAAATACAAACGTTGTCGCATCAGTATCGTCACGCACTTCGTATAATCCTTTCGGTAAACAAAAACCACTACTCTTGGGGTGGTCGGCTTTACCAATCTTATCTACTCTCGTGACGTATTTGATATGCAACACGTTCACCTTAGTCATTCGATGTTAGCTCTCCGTGTTCGAGTATGACCACGAAGTGGTCTGCCATAAAGTCTTCGAGATAATCTAACTCCATACCCTTTCGGGGTACGTTGTGTTTATCTCTCGTACCTACGTCGTACTCGTGTTTCTCGTCGTGAAGTTGGACATCATCAAAGCTGATGACACGCCCATCCTTCAATCGAATCTCCTTCGCATACGCTATATGATATCTCATCCGCCCAATCCTATTACTATCGTAATCACCATTGTTAGGTATAATATCAGTATAGGTTTACTGACTATACTACTGTCCGTAAATAGCAGATGAAAGACGCTCGAGAGCATCGGTTATCTCCGACCACCTACTCATAGGTGATTTCTTACTCATTACTGTACGTAAGTTTTCGTATGCGGTAGTGATACTATGAAGCTCGTTCACCATACCACTACGTACTTGCTTTGTTCTAGCCATCTATGCACCTAAGAAAATATCTTATCTAATGCACTGATGAAGCCATCGAGGAACTTATCATCTGCTGGTAAAGTCAAGGACTTTTGGTAGATAGGTGTGCCTTCTTCTACGTCTCCGTTACCGGTTGCGTAGTAGCCACGTGACAGTGAGTAGAACTCACCGCTACCAGCGTTCTCGCCTTTAGCATCGTATGATTTGTGTGAGATTTCCAAAAAGTTATTTGGTTCCCAATCTATACGTTCACTCTTTATAACGTTGTACTTAACGTTCCCGCCTGATTTGGCGGAGCTATCATTTGTCCCACTTGAACGTGAGGACATTCTACTAAATCTGTTTGTCATTTTTAATTCTCCTTTTTTTTCTCACCACAATTATAGGTAAGTACATTTATTAACTTACCTATAATGGTGATTTAATTATACAGCCTCCAAAGGTCTGCATCGTTTGTTGTGTTATCAGATGCTAATGCACCTGTCTCATTCATCATATTGATGAAGGTCTCGAATATTTTGAGCATAATAAGTACGTTTATCTGTTGCGTCTTAGTAAGCTCAGGGCCTTCGATTGTCTTGCGTATGCCCGTGTGTAGGTCACCACTTGTAAATAAGTTTGTGATAACCCGTTCCATTTTTACGAACTGTCTGTATTGTGACTCGGTCAGTATCTTCTTCACGTCTACGCTTTCTTGCGAACGTGTGTCTTTGACTTCGTCAATCAAGTCCATAAAGTTATTTAATATATTGTTTTTGTTCATTGTTTTCCTATGGGTTGGGGTCG
>Ga0208669_1000609_pt1 | contig 14092 bp, 32 predicted proteins | sample 21_taG_FD_184095 | JGI IMG/M metagenome (GOLD analysis project Ga0208669, IMG submission 184095) | Marine viral communities from the Subarctic Pacific Ocean - 21_ETSP_OMZ_AT15319 metaG (SPAdes) (version 2) | ecosystem: Environmental > Aquatic > Marine > Oceanic | place: Pacific Ocean | collected...
TATTGTAGCCAACCACCATCTGGTCCACAAAATCCGATTTTCCAGAAGACGGAATACCAGTAACAGTAATAAACTGACCGGTATATGTACTAAATATTTTATCAAAATTAGGTAAACCAACTTGAAAACCTGGTTTAAAACCGTTTTGCACGAAATCTTTAAGTTCATCTTCTATATCGTATAATGTTGAAACTCCTTCTAATGGTACCTGCTTCGACATGTGTATAGCATCTTTCAATGCTTCACAGCCATGGTTTAGTAGGTACTCGTTTGCATCTTTGCAATCTTCAAAATCGACTAGATAACAACTCTCAGCTCCGAGACGTCGGATAAACTCTTGTTTAAGAGCTTGACCAGCCTCGTCGGTGTCTACAGCTAAGATGATCTTAGTCTTATCTTCTAGGTAGTCTATACAGTTGTCTAAGTAGTCTAGGTTGTTTGAATTTAACGTAGCTCCGTTAGGTACAGAGATAACGTTTTTAACACCGGCTTCGTGTAAAGCAAGCACGTCCATTTCACCTTCAGTTATAACGCATGAGTCATAACCAATGATAGAGTTTATATTGTAAAAGACTTTTTCTGCTCCTTTAAATAGCTTAAAGTTCTTCCTACCATCTCTATACTTAACATTGATTAACTGATCTCCTACGAAATAATTAAACTGTATAGTATTCTCGTTCTTACCTGTCTGAGGCATCCACTCCGAACCCTCTGTGACTCTTAAGTCTAACAAAGTTTGAGGTGATATACCTCTTGTTTCAAACCATTGTACCACCTTCTTATTCATCTTAACCACGTCCATGAGGTTATCCTCTGGGCGTTCGATAGCTGGAGGTCTTACATAAACCTTTTCACTAGCACCTTTACGCTGATAAGTATGCATTTGAAAACTGGTGTCACAGTTGTGACAGGTACCAAGACCACGTTCCCAATCATAAGACGCACATTTGGCCTTTTGATTTTTAGGTTGCCTAGAAGACGAACACAGGGGACAAATCCCCTGCGTCGCGCCTTCCTCTAGGCCATGTTGATTGAACTTATCAATCAAAAATCCATTGATCTCTTCTGTACTCATCTAGAACGGCAAGTCTACCTCTTGTTCGGTAATTGGAGCCTGCTTAGGTGGAGGTGGGGCACCAGCCCCGTCACGAGGTGCGGCGTCAACATTCTCTCCATTCGTCCATACAACTTTAACGTTACCAAGGTATGTCTTAGCTGTTTTAGCATCTCGCTCCTCCTTTGTCTGATCGACACAAACAGGTCCTTGATTTCCGAATTGATCTAAATCATCATTGATAGTAATAGTTAAAGGTAGGTATTTACCTTTTTTACCATTAATAATCTTATCTTTAGGGATATTGTTTAGATTAATACTTGTTTTTATAATACTTGCCATTACTTAATTGTAGCTAATTGGTTAAACATATGCCTCATTTGTTCTTTAGTAGCGCCCGTAGATCGCCTTAAGTTATCCACTGGCTTAACATGAGACTGCTTTGAATAAAAGTTATTTGTACTTGTAGTTATGCCTGTTACATCGCAGGTCTTTCTTGTTGTTCTTCCCATGGTTTCTGGTTTATAGGGTTGTTGTTGTTAAATGTTGCCTGTGATCAAAATTCTCATCCTTATAGAATAAGTCGTACAGCTCACTGGCTTTCTGTACTTTTTCCTTACCTGACTTATAGAAGTTAGGTGAACAGTCAAACAGACCAATCTGATGGGTATTTTTATCGATAGCTATAAATAGCATATCGTAACCAAACAAGTGTCTGTATATATAGGCTTGGCTGTCATAGTTAAACTTTGACGCAGACCAGCGAAATTTATCTATATCGCCTGTAGTCTTTAAATCAATAACGAGTTTTTCATCGTGATTAATTATGTCAGCCTTACCTTTCCACATATTGTCGTATAACCTAACAATACCTGGTTCTTCATACTGGACGTTACCCAAAGCTGGTTGGATAAGGTCCCTGCATATATCATTAGCCATCATCTTATCTACCATTTTTTCGATCATATCAACCTCATGTTGTAACAAGCAAACCTCTCCACCAGATATTTCTTTATACTTTTTAGTGTTGCGAGTTGTTGCTTCTATAATCTTAAATGATTTAAGTTTTTCAGGTTCTAATATTGCAGTGTGAAAATATCCACCGACTTTAAAGTTTGGATTATCTGGCGTCTTATCAAATAACGCCATAGGGTTTTTCAGTAGTTTACCTATATGCGAATTGCTTAGGTATTGGTTACCGAAATCACCATAGTAATCTTCATCAACTCTTAGTCGATCGATTATTTCTTGTTTATTCATGACCTTCTAATGCGGCTTCCTGCGCTTTAGTAAGAGCATATTTTGTTTTAATTGCTGTGAGTTTTCCTCCATTTTGTAAATATTCTTTTGCCTTGTCAAATTGATCAGCAGTAATCTTTGGCTTCTTAGGCATAGAAGCTTTTAGTTTATCTAATACTGTTGAGTCTTTCCCGTGCTTGTTAGATGCGTCTGCGTCTTCAGTGTCATCTATTAATAATAGATTACCTAACGCGTACTTCTTTCCGTAAGTACTTGCAGCACCGAACTGCTGGGATGTTTGCATTCCTTTTTGATTTAAGTCTACTCCAACTATAGCCGTAGCTTGAATAATACTCTCACCATCCGTGAAATTTGCTGTTGTCTCGAGCATTGGTACTGGCTGTAATTCTACTATTCTTTCTGAGATAGTTACTGTTACGCCGAGCTCGAGGAGAAACGGTTTTATCGCTTCTAGTATATCCTCGCTTTTGCGAAAATAATATTTTCCAAACGAATTGTAGCTAGATTTTTTAGCTTTTAGCTCTGTTTGGACTTGAGCTAATTTATTGTTTAATTCCTTCATACGGTGTGTGGTTTTGTATATATATAATTACACATTATTTTTGTTATTTACACGAGTAAGCTACAGAAAGTCAATCACTTGCGAGTAATCTACGTTCTCTGTAAGTTTGTCAATAGCTTGCTTTTTTAACTGCGAAACACGCACGTAAGCACTGTCTCCTTTTATACCTAATCTATCAGCTATTTCTTTAGCAGACAGTTTGTCGCAATGCAAACCATAGCTAAACCTTACAACATCAACTTCACGATCCGTGAGATGTACATGAAGTAAACTTAGTAAATAAGAAGTTAGCATATCCGGGTTATAACTACTTATTTTCTCAGGTATCTCAAATGATATATTAGCATCGTCTAACATAGCGTCTAAGCTAGCAAATACAGAATTAAAAAACAACTCTATTTGATCTCTATTTTGATCGTCTTTACGTATCTCGTTTATTTTATGCTCTGGTATACGCATAGTACCTCGTTTTATATCTATAGCTCTACGTATACCACCTTTGATTCGTTTTGAAAGAAAAGACTTTAACCGTTTCTCAGGATCTTCGGCTTCGTATATAGTTTTCCACACTATTTTATCAACAGCTATGATAAGGTTTAGATTACCTTCCTGTATAAGATCGTTGATAGTCATTACCCCACTAGCTTGCTGGGTCGTGGAGAATTTACGAGCTAAATTTTCTGCTAAAGGGAGAAATAAAACTACAAGTTCATCACGAGTCATCTCATCCCATGGTCTACAGTAGTCAACCCGTTTACTCCATTGCTTTATATCCTTTTTATAGCGAATGTAGTTTTGTACATTATAACACTTCATCTAGTTGTTTTTAATTGGTTTCTAAGTGTGTTCCTACGGTGCATTAGCTTACTCAATTCTTCCTCACTTTTTTTTCGTTTTAACTTTCTATCTATAACGTTAATCTCATCGAGCTTTGCAACCCAATCCTTTTTAACTCCATTTTTTCGTCTACTCATTTTCTTTTTTGTTTTAAATATATTACTATTGGGTGCGCTATGCAGATCATAATACTAAATGATATTAAATACCATTTAGCGCTTATGTTTTCTAATAAAACTATAATACCAATAGAAGTAAAAACTCCTATCATAAGTCTTATTAGTATACCTGTGTAAACTATAGTTAAAGAAGCAGCACCAGGTAATTTACTGGACCATTCTTCAAATATAACACCTATAAAACATACAGCTCCACCCACTAGTAAACCTAGTATCAAACCTATCATGTTTTTTTATTTAGTTTTTCGTTGATTCTTTGTTTTACTATTTTAGCATCTTCTTGCGTTGGGCTGTAACTACCCATAAGATCATCAGGTATATCATCCCAGGCGTCGACATAATTCTGCACGTTATAGCCCCGGCGTAAGCATTCCTTGTATAGCATAACATATCTATACTTTAAATACTTTAATTTATTGTAAAAGAATTTTACATGGCCAGATCCTAGCTTAAACTTATCTGGTATCCCTTCCATATTGTATTTACCTTTCTTAATACAATTAGGTATTCGTTTTATTTCTCTATGTTCAGCTATCAGATGTTTACCTGTTAACTCTGCAGGAGGTATACCTACATTTATTCTTGTCATATTTCTTTATTTAATAATTCTTTTTCACGTTTCAAGTCTTCACACATGTATCTGTACACAGTTCGAGATGATACATGTATAGCATCAGAGATACGTTTAATTGTAATCTTTTGACCTAAGTCATGTATATCTATCATTGTTTGATAAATGTCATCAGGATGGACCTTATTTGATCTACCTATTAACTTACCTACAATACGTAGTTTCTCTTCTTTGGTAAGCCCAGAAAAAGTTTTGAAAATAACTTTTCTGAGTTTGTTCTTTGGTGGCTCTTCAAGCTCTTGCATGCTAACATCATATACTATTTTTCTTAATAAATCTGGTGGCATGTTAAAACTAACAAAACCATTTGTTTTAGCAGATATTTCCAATGCTAAATCCATAAACTCATCTTGATCTATGCTTGGATTTAAATACCATATTACTAACAAATGCCATTTGAGGCTTTTGTATGTAGTTATCTTCGCTGTGCTCTTAAATAAATCATAGCATTGATATGTACCGTTCTCAAAGAACATATACTTATCGTTCTCTATATCAGGTATATCTGTTATAGGTTCACGCTTATATATAACTCTTTTACGATTCAGTAATTCTAAATTTCGTTCATATTGTGACATTAGCCTGTTACTTATCCTTATTAGGGGCTATTGTCATGCCCTCCGGTTTTAACGTACATAAAATAATTCTCTTAGAATTATCTTCCTTAATTAGGTTGGAGTTAAATTCGTGGATTAATTCTATTAGTTCTTTATTCAATCTTCTGTAGGTTTTTTCATGTTTTTATTACTCGCTTTTACAAGAGAGTCTAAGTTGTTATTTTTTAACCTTTCATTAAATAACTGAGCTTCTAACAAGGCTATAGTTTCTTTTTGAGAGTTTATAAGCCTTTCTTTTTTGTGGAGAATTTCTTTTAAAATATCCCAATCGTTAGTTTTATCCATATTTTCTTCTTTTATTTCGTGATACTTCTAACTTGTCCAGCAGCTTTATAGCTATGTCTACACTGATCTCGTCAGCGTAATATAAGTCATATATTAGTCTTCTCATATAAATAGTCGCTATAAGTTTTAAGTATATCTGCGAAAAGATACTTTAAATCTTTTAGTTCGTAATCGAAAGACGAATCTCTCATCCAATGAGCTATAGCTTCAAGCTGTATAACACACTCCCATAGATCTTCACTACCCTTTACTGTTTGTCTGTAATCTTCTTTAAGTTCTGGCATTTTTTTCTATTAATTTAACTAATTTTTCTATTGCTTTAGCTAAAGATGTGATACTTTTACACATCTCTTGTTCATATTTACTCATAATTTCTTAAACATTTGAATAATGGGTGCCGGTAAGAGTTAGCTTTAGTACGCTCAAAGTATGTAAACGTAGCCATTTGACCAATCCAACTTTGCATTTTCACAAAGTTATCTTGTAGGTATTTAAAGTTATCCATAACAGGCATACCAAACTTGACACCTTCAGAATCTATAGCCATGAACTTACCTATAGTGCCTTTACGCTTACCTTTACCCTCAACCCAATCCACTATCATAGCTTCAGCATCATGAAAGTCCTTAAACTTACGTAAGCTATGTGAACGTTTTTCTTGATATTCAGTATTAAGACGTAGAATAGATCCTTCGTAACCTTTATCTAGATTATTTTGATGGTATGTTTTAGCTTGTGCTTCACAACCCACGACCAAGGTTTGTACGTGGTATATACAGAAATTACGAGGCACATTGAACTTAATCCATTCATTACGCACATCGAATTTATGTGAGTTACTAGGTACATCATAGCAGTGAAACTGTACAAGACCAGAGGATTCTAGCCTATGTATAGTTGTGGGCTTGGTTTTACGCACACAAGAGATAATCTTCTCGAAGTTATCGCGTAGATCGTGGTTGTAAAGCTCACCGTCTAACACAGTATCAGGGTTAAGCTGAAAGAATGGTTTAAGATTAAACAAGATATGCTCAATGTTTTTCCATTCTTTACCTGTGCGGGAATAGGCTTTTACAACACCATTTTCACACTGTATAAGGCAACGCACGCCGTCAAGCTTAGGTTGTATAAATACGGGTTCTCCGTAATCTATTGGTTTTGTGCTAACTGGATAAGCTAGCATTGGTTTATGTTTCATCATGTCATTATTATCCTTCTTTATTCGTATTTAGTTTGTATTTTTGCAGCACGCGCTTCCGCAGAGATCAGGATCTCTATCATCTCCGCAACAAGAGTCTATGTCTATGAATTTCTCTATGAGTACTTCTGCTTCGTTGTTACATGTCACACAGTCGTTAGTATCTTGTACCTCAGTGCATCTTTCATCATACCTATTCAGTAACATATCTGGTGTACCTACAAATATACATTTAGAGAAACCCTCGTCTTTAAATATACTAATCCATGGCTCTGATTTACCATGACACTGCCATATATAGTATAGATACTCTATGTCACTATGTACTATATCAAGAGATTCTACTTCCCAATTTAATAGCTTACCATATTTAGTAAACGACTCTGCAATTTCTACACCTAGTCCTTCAGGGTAACCATCGTGGTGTCTGTAGAACTGTGCGTTCCACTGATATGGGTGTTCGTTAAATGATACACCTTCTTCGCGTTTAGCGAATCTTATTGTTGCTCTAGTACTCATTCTTTAAATTTCCTTCTTGATTCTACTATTTGCTCGCCTAGTATATAAGCTACTAGTATTCCGTATGCTATGTATACCATCAATCTATTAGTGTCATATAAGCGTTAGGGTTATTAGCTAAAATCCAATCGCCACCTTTCTGCATAATATCATAGCAACGATCAATATCCATAGCAACACCCATTTGTATCACCATTTCTGCTCCCTTAACTAAGTCATACATACTCAATTCCTCTGCAGTTAGCAGGCAAGTTTCACCCGTATAAGGGTTGCGAACTTCATCACCTATCTCATATACTTCACCATCAAACCAGCTAGGTAGTTCTTGTTTTTTCTTACTCTCCATCTTTAATTATATTTTCACCGAATTTAAATGTCTGATCTGTTATCTTACCCCATGGTATATCGCTAAACATGATAAGGCTATGTACTTGACCTATTGTTAAGTTAAGCCAACTGTAGTTACCTTTTAAAGCTAGTATAATAGCTTTTGTACCTGATGCGTAATTCTTTTCATTTTCTAGTAAACCTACTAGTATCTCAGGTTCTAATCTATCATATAGTGTATTCATGCTAATTCTTCTTGTATGTTTTCTAATGCTATTTTGTAGCCGAAATTAATAGCCATTTGCATTAACAGAATGTCATTAGAACCGTTATTTGCGCTAGCAAAAGCTTCTAAGTAGTCTCTGTCTTGAGGTGTAGCTACGATACCTCGATCAAGCCTCTTGATCTCATCTTTGATGTAGTCTTGTATATTCATATTAATTCTAATTTATTTAATAGTTGTTGTGTTTTCTTACTTACCATAGGCTCTAGATATGCTTCAACGAGCATATCTTTGAGTATAACATCTAAGCAACCAGGTCTGATATGGAAAAACTCTTTAGCATCTGCAGCACGATTTTCCTTCATGCTGTATGAAACTGGTTGATGGTATGTTTTGTTTAGTATGTCAAGCTGTTGTAAAAATCCATCTACAACTCTTTGCAACTCTTTCTTTGCCTTGGATTCAAGGGCTTTTTGTACTTGATTTACGTCTTTCATATTATTATTATCCGTTAGTATTCGTATTTAGTTTGTGGAGGTGGAGGGAATCGAACCCTCGTACGCAATGACTCTCCATAGAATGGACTTCCAGTGTGCGTTACCATTTCACCCCCATGTAAAGCAGAGATTGAGTTGCAAATTGCTAGTGCATTTAACAACTCCGTCGAGTATGTCTCAATCAATGCGTAGTCTTTAGCCTTCAATACAGGAGCTACCTGCGTCCTACTGATCGGTGGCATTACGGTAGCGTAGACTACCTTGACCCGTTATGTACTACAGCGCTGTATTTCACCTTTGCAGGATTAGCCCTTCACAAGTACACCTTACGCCGTCGCGTTAACGTGGGAAGTTACCTTTGTGTCAACCAGAACAACTTAATGTTCGAGGTGGAAAGTTTCCGGTAACCGCACGTTTAGTTAGCTATTGTCATCTTGCTTTAGCTCTTCATCTTCTTCAATTGCAAAGAATTGCTCTAACACTACTTGTAATTCGTTAGCATCAACACCTACACAGTCAAGATCTATATGTTCTAAACATATTTCATTGTAGTTTAAGCCAAATTCTGGACTTAAATCACTAGTATCTATACCACTTATTGTGTCAGCAAATACTCCTTCAAGCTCTTGTATTAAATCAGATGCCATGCTTTCGCTTATTACAGGTTTACCTGCGTCTGCTAATTCTTGCTCTGCTCTCATTCTTTGTGTTCTAGCGTTACTAAGAGCGTCGTTCGCTACCACTTCGTTGGCTCGTAGAGCCTCAACTTTTACTTTTAATTGTTCTTTATTCATATTATATTATTTTAGCATTGTACCATAACCGCGGCGCCTAGTGAGCTTAGCAATACGAGCAGCATCACTGCTGGACATAATTTGTATTGAGTTGCCTGTCTTGTGGTTTATAAGTGGTGCACAACCATAACGTTCTACAGTAGAACAGTCTACACATACTTTATAACCAAGGCGCACGCGGCCGTCTGGTATTATTATATTGCATTTGCATTTCATATATATATTATCCAAAAGCAATCGTATTTAATTTGTAAAAATTACATCTTGTGTACAATCTTGAATATGCTCAATTAGATCTTCTGGTCTATAGAAGTTATTAATTATATTTAAACCCTCTTCAGCGCAAGTGTATGTATTATAACACTCATTTTCTGGATCGAAGATATCACTGTTTGGTATATATATTTGAAATTCATATACTTCAACCTCTTCTCCAACTAACCTTTGGCAAGTTACTGATATAGATGCTGTTGCATCATTACCCCAACTTGTATCCTCGTAGGTATAACCTGCTTCATTTAATTTTACTGTCAGCGCTTCAAACGCTCTTTGCTCATGGTTTGTCATAGTAATTTTGTTTGTAAGTTTCTGCACGCTTCTAATCTACGCGTTACAAGATTCTCGTGAGGCACTTCTGATAACTCATCTTGCAAGCCGAGCAAGTGCTCCTCCATGTGATCAAGCGCTACCGCTAGTACATTCATCTCTGTATTAGTTAGTTTCATTCTTGTATTCTTTTTAGTATTCTATCTTGAGTATCTGAGTCGCAAGAGTCAAAACCAAACTCACCAAATACATACTTAGCCATTCTGTTTAAGCTATCCATATTTAGTTGTGGTTGATACTTTGGCTTAGCGACGAAGTAATTACGTAGAATAAAGTCAAATAAGTATTCAATTCTATCACCATGACCTTTGATTAACACACATTTAGAGTGGTCGTATCTTTTTCTGTACAAACCTGAGTGTGGACCAGTAGTAATTTTCATGAAACCACCGTCAACTTTCTCTCTTTTATTGATTTGATAGCAAGGACAGTAACCATATTTCACTAACTTACGTACATAACCTGACTTATATGTAGCAAAATCTATATCGTACCCATAAGCGTCTTTGAATGGTAATCTCCATACTTGAGTACCATTTTTAACTTGGCAATTACTTGATACGTCTTTTACACCTATACTTTTAAGTATTTTAGTTGTTTTTACGTATTTATTTACTTGATTTATATTATCTTGTCCTTTCATTACTCTGGTATATAAGTGAAACCTTTGTAACCGAACCATTCGCTTACACCATTTGATTCACCATATTCTAAGCAACCGAAGTTGTTTGGTAAATCGCTGATACAGTATGGGCGAAATGTCACACCATCGAGCTGTATTTTTTTGTCTTTTAGGAATTTAATTGTTTTCATGTTATTATTATCCATTAGTGTTCGTGTTTAGTTTGTTAATCTCATCATCTATATCGCTTAGTTTACTCACGAAGAATGTAGAGAAATGAGCATCGTTAGCGTCCATATTACGTTCTACTGTTTTCCTTAGCACTTGAAGCGCTTCTATTATTAGTTCTTTATTCATTTAGTATAGCGTTGTGCCATTATTTATAGCTAAGTTATCCATGAAGTCGTCAAAGTCCTGCTCGTCTTCAATAGAAAGCTTGTGAGGCTTTGTTATTATGTATCCACTCTGTATGAGCGACTGCTCGATCATTTTGATTGCTATTCCTGTAGCATTCTTACCTGTTTTTTTATTTATTATTTTCATTGTTATAGTATTTACTTGATATTGTTACTTCATCACCTGATTTCCAACTGAACCTACCTGTCTCATCGTACAGACGAGAGTTCTCATCTTGTATTGCTTTCTGAGCAGCATAACACCACTCGCGACTGAATTCACCCGTGTTCTCAACCATTGGTCCATCTTCGCTATGTATATAACGCTTAGGCCATAGAGCAGAGTACTCTCTGTCTGTTACTACGCAGCGGAAACCACTGGTTAGTATTCTTGATTTATATAGTTTAACTCGCATACTAGTTTCTTTCAATCCAGTATTCATTCAACTCATATAACTCACGTGCTAAAACTCTTGACGCTAACTGAACTGCTTCAGAAGCTTCTTCGTGAGTAATCACATCTTGCCATCTATCGAACTCGATATCTTCACAAGTAGTCATGAAGCTCACTATTGCGTCATGCAATTCTGTCTCATAAGAGATACTGTTCACCTGTCCGAACATTGTTATTGAAGCGGCGTATATTGCCACTGTAAAGAATAATTTCTTCATAGTTATTTAATTTATTTGTTTAGTAACAGCTTGCGAATCGAACGCAACTCGGCACCATGACTGCTATGTTAGTATTCATATTTGATATACGAGGGAACACTCAACTAACTCGACTACTGTGTGACATTACTTGTGATAATATCATTTGACATTATGCAATTACTGCATCACTTTCACGTAACACTTTTGGTATATTGTTACTAGCAGTGTACGACTTGTACTTCGCCCAACAATTCATTTTCTCAAGTGATTCTTGCATGATAGCGAAAGCTTTGTCATGTGAGTATGTTACTTGATTACCATTTTTGAATGTTACTTCAATGTTAGTATTCTTACCGAGTAGTGATTGACGTACTACAAAACGCTTTGATGTTAGAGTGTTATTCTCCATAGTTATTAAGTATTTATTAGTTATTTATTTGTTACATTATTATTATCTACACGCGTTCGTGTTTAGTTTGTAAAAGAGTATACTTTGTTTAGTATTCAATTTCACGTTAGAGTTATTCCGCCGCACTTGTGAGTGCAAAATTATTTATATTTGATTTGTATTGATTGCTTTATGTAGTACTTTAAGTAAACTCAGAGTTGAGTAGTTATATAAGTATGGCATATTTGAAGTGAATACTTGAGTATTTAATTTCTTTGAAAGAGTTTTTATTATTGTTTTGATTAATAGTTTTTTCATGTATTTGTTTTTATATTATTATTATCTATTTAACTTCGTATTTACATTGTGAATTAAAGTGAGTCATGTATTGCACATACAACAATTATAAATACTGTGAGAGAAAAAGAGAGTAGAATTATTGTAGTAATTTCTGAAAAGATTTTTTTAAACATTGTAAAGTAGTTTGTTTGTTGTTATATATATATTATCTAAATGAAGTCGTATTTACTTTGTGAAATATATACAAATTTGAATTAAAACAGGTGGGGGCTGGGTGAAAAGTTTGCGTTTTCCTGGGAGGGGGAGCGGGTAGGGGAGGGGGGCTACACAATAGCTATATATTTACAACAACTTTTTTTGTGACACTAGCCAATTAATAGGTACCTAGTAGCAGGCTTATGTCACACTTTTTAAATTACTCCTTATCTATGTGATTATACGAAGTATAATACTATAGGGAAACTCCCTATACCATAAACAGTCATAAAAACCAAACACAATGACCTATTTATACTACAATAGTACGTCTACGACGCATACTATGAAACCTGGCAAACAGGAAATCGCTGAATGGACACACATGTCCGACAAAACTAAGTGGCGAATCACCCAGTTACCTAACGGATACTACCAAACGGAAGTATCTAACCCTAAAGATGAGGAAAGTTGGCACTCTGTAACCCGTAGAGAGACTATGGAGGGCGCAGAAAGCGCTATTGACGGAAGCATCGACTATTTTTCTAAAAAACTAGAGGCTACAAAAGGCCCGAAAGTAGTAAAAACATTCTAACACAAGAAGTATGGCATTTAAAATGAATGGCGCCCCGTTTCAAAAACATAAGCCGGGGCATAAAAAGAGTAAAACAGGCCACATTCCACCTTATGAGAAAGGAGACGACTTAAGAGAAAGGTTTTTAGCCAAGAGAGCGGCTAAGACAGAGAAAAAGTTTGACGACTACTTAGACAAAAGTGGCTCAGTGGAGTCACCTAAAGGTGATAGGCTAGCAATCAGGGCTAATAAAGCTGCTGACGCTCACCAGGAGTACACGGACAAGAGGGCTAAGAAAGCTGTGGCTAAGCGCACGAGAAAAGAGGGTAGAGAGCACAATAAGGCAGCAAGAAAAACCGAGGGTTCTCGATTAAGACAAGCCGTTAGAGGAGTGATAAACAAAAGGAAAAACAAAGAGGTTGGTCACGCCGCGACACGAGAAGACAGGCGTAAGGAAAACAAGCAAGAAAGGAAGCAGAATAGAGCTGATCGTAAGGCTAATCGCAAAAATAAGTAACCATGGCTTTTAAGATGAAAGGATTTCCTAAAAATGGAGATCCAAAAACAATGACAGCTAAAGTAGCTAGTGTGATGCCTGATGGCGGAGGTTTAATGGTTGAGACACCTGAGGGAATTCGCAAGGTAAGTGGTGGAGCTCAAGGAATAGCTGAGATTAAAGAAGGTCAAACCGTAACGCTAAATGTAGGTGGAGGCGGTAGATTAACCCTTGACGCAAAAAAAGCTGACGATGATCTTACTGGTGGACCATTAAGGAAATACAAAAAGGGATATTAAAGAATAAAATAAACCAATAACCAATTTAATTTAATTTAATACAATATGGAATACAACTTACCTAGTGAGTTGATCAAACAATTAGACTTTGGTCAAGACGCTAAAAGTAAAATAATAGCTGGCGTACAAAAGCTAGCGCAAGCCGTAAAGAGTACACTAGGCGCATCGGGAAAATGCGTTATATACGAAGATGCTCGCGGCATGCCGGTCATAACAAAAGACGGTGTAACCGTTGCTCAAAGCGTAGTCTTGTATGATCCGGTTGAGAATATAGGCGCCACCCTGATTAAGGAAGCGGCTAACAATACAGTGAAAGAAGCGGGTGATGGTACCACAACAGCTACCGTCCTCGCTGAATCACTTTTAAAGGAAGTAAACAAGGAAAAACATGCTAATAAGTCTATTAGGGAAATTAAAGAGGGTGTTAGCTCTGGCTTGGTCAAAGTTGTTGAATATCTTGAAGAGAGGGCTATTGAAGTTGAGGGAGACATGCTTCAATCTGTTAGCTCTATTAGTTGCAACAATGATAGTTCCCTTGGAAGCGTTATTGCGGAAGCTTACGAGAAGGTAGGTAAAACAG
>Ga0208669_1000613_pt1 | contig 14016 bp, 16 predicted proteins | sample 21_taG_FD_184095 | JGI IMG/M metagenome (GOLD analysis project Ga0208669, IMG submission 184095) | Marine viral communities from the Subarctic Pacific Ocean - 21_ETSP_OMZ_AT15319 metaG (SPAdes) (version 2) | ecosystem: Environmental > Aquatic > Marine > Oceanic | place: Pacific Ocean | collected...
TATATTATACGATGAAATTTATCGTGTGGTTTTCTGAAAGAGTAGAAAGAAAAAAATGAAAAAAAATAAATTTTGGATATTATTTGGTTTAATGATATTATTATCGTTAGGTAGTCAACTATTAGCACAAGCTAATAGAATATTAACCATAGCACCTACTGCTCAAATGAGTTCAATGGGTAACGTAACACTACCATATTTAAATCCAGCACGTAATCTTTTTAATAAAGACCATTTTAGTTTTAGTAGAGTTAATTGGATGACCAATATTGTTAACGATATGAATTACAATTTCTTAAATATTGATAGAGGACAATATGGTGCAAATGTTTTATTCTTTAATTATGGAGAGCAAAATCAAGCAGATGAGTTTGGAATTATACAAGGACAATTTACACCATTAAGTGCAGTATATGGATTTAATTACGCTAGAACAATTAATTATGATACAAGTGCATTTCATTTAGGATTTGATACAAAAATAATTACACATGATTTACACACACAAACTGCAACTGGATTTCTTTTTAGTGTTGGTGGATATTTTCCTAAAGTGTATAGAGATTTGGACTTAGATGTTATGGTTCAGAACTTTGGAATAGCACCTAAATTTGGTGGAGTTAAATCAGAACTACCTACAAGTGTAAATGTAGCAGGAACATATCCATATAAAGAATGGGTGTTTTACGGACAACTTAATAAGATGAAAAAACATCAAACATTTGGTATGGGAACAAGTTACAATTATAAAAATATGTTGTGGGGAAAATTAGGATATTATTTAGATAATGCACATAAATTAACCTATCCTACATTTGGATTAGATTTTAAATATGACAAATACGTTATTGGTATGAGTTATATTTATGGTAATAGAGAGTTACCTTTGAGTAACACAATTAGATTAACAATAAACCTGGAGTTGTAAAATGGCAAAAAATAAAGTAGTGGATGCAGAATCCGCAATAGAGGATATGAAGAATAAGAAGTTTGGATTATCAATCCAAAATATCATAGCTCTTGTAACAGTTCTATCTACAGGAATAGCAGGTTGGTATTCATTTACTGGTCGTATTGATGGACTAGAAGAAGTTGTAGATGGTTTTGCAGAAGCAAGTGATATTGAATTAGTAACATCTAAGTTAGACGGATATGATGAAGACATCAAATATCTTCGTGATAAACTTGATAACTTAAAAACACCTAAAGTTAAATCTTATGATAAAGATGTAGCTAACTTAACCAATGAAATCAAAGGTTTGAAAAGAGAAATTAAGAAGTTAGAAGAACTACTTAAAGACCCTTTAGCAGATTTTAAATAGGAGATAACAATGAAAAACAATTATCGTTTTGTATTGTTTCTTGTTTTCGGTTTCGTAATGTTCCAATTAATTGGATGTGCGGCTTCCGTTCAAACAGAACAGTATGTAGGTGAGTATGAAAAACAAAAATCAATGGATGATGTTGTTGTGACTAAAGTTGATGGATTGAAGATACTTGAAGTCAGAGCTAATAAGGAAATGGAAGAAAGATATCCTGAACTAGCTGAGAAGAGAGTTGCTTTCGGTCTAACACAAGAACTTCAGAACGTTGTATCTTATATCGGTAGATTTAATATGATTGAAGCCGACAGAGATATGCAATTAGCAATTAGAAATGATTTGAAAGCTAACAATGCTAAAATCACAACAGCAAAGTATTCTGGTTACGTAACCATTTATGATTTTGCTGTAAATCTAAAAGAAGAAATAAAAGCAGGTAAGGTGGAGACTATTAACGAAACAATAGTTGGTATTCAGGTTAAGTTAATTAACAACGAGAATACACAATATGTTGTTGGTAGTGGTCAAGGAAGAGCTTCAACCGTAGGTAAAGGATTTCTTATGAATCCTAATATGGAATGGAATCAATCTTCTTTAAGTTCAGCATCAAATAAAGCTATGGAGACAGCCGTAGTCAATGTTATAAAAGCTATTGACAGACGAGGTTGGTAAAATGAATGAGGCAGAGGTTACTAAGTTTTTTATTTTTATTGAGTAGTATCTCTGCCCAATCCTTTTTTTATTCATATGTAGACCCTTGTGAACAAACTGTAATTCGTAGTAACTATACACTTAATAATGAACAACAAGGATTTCAAGTAACTTATTACAATCGTACTAAGTTTTTTACGTTAGAAGAAGTATTAGCTGGTGAGTTAGAAAAATGGACACAAAGTGTTTTTCAAGACTTTGAAGATTTATTTCCTTGTGCTGTAAAGGTTGCAGAAGAAATACTATCCTCTGTAATTGCAGAAAATATTAGTGAACAATTTAGTAAGTCAGAAGATATATCTACAGACCCACAACAGGTAAACTATGCTATTCGTTCTACACAAGGTGAAGAGAGATGGATAACATCATTCAATAGTGTTTATACTGCAACATCATTTGATGGTAGTAGACGACATGATGGTAATGTTAACTTCACAGATGATTTTAGAAAAGGTTCTGTTACATATGGTCAAGGATTTAAGTTTAATGCAAAAAAACAAAACATAGTATGGAATGGAAGTGCTCTGACATATAAAACATTTGAGGGTTGGGATTGGTTAATGTCTGCTTCATACGCAAAATCACTACAGAAAAAACAACCTGAAGCATTTGTTCTTACAGGTTCATTTGGAAAAGTTAGTGGTAATAATTTTGGTAATCTTACAATGGTATATGGACAACAATTTCCATTTGATTTTAATCAAGTAAAGGTTACATTTTCTAACTATTTAGCATATACACTTATTAGATATTATGATAATAATATTGGTGGTGATTCTTGGGAGGATAGATATTTATTATTAAGAAGTCCGATTATCTTTTTTCCAACGATTTCGTTTGATTGGAGATTAGGACAGGCTTTTACATTTAACTTAGGTGTTTCAATGGGATATAACACCGTAGTAAATGATTATGGAAAGAGAGATAAAAGTTTCAGTATCTTATTTGGAACTTACTTTTAGGAGAATATTATGATACACGCATGTGATTGTTGTAATTGTAGTTGTTGTTAATTTAGGGGATACAATATGAATTATTTAAAAACTAACGTAATAAAATGGGGATTTAAGTTAGTTACTTTGGTAGTATTAACACTAATGTTAAGTAGTGTTGTTAGTGCTCAAGGTGAAATACAAAGAATGAAAATAGAACGTGAAGCTGCAAGAGAAAAAGCTAGAACTGAAGCTAAAGCACAAAACTTGCCAGAACCTGCTATTCTTGATATTGATTTAATTAGACCAACATTAACTGTATCTAAGTTTGTAAGCACAAGTGAGAATGTCGGTATAAAAGACGATAGAATAACAATGGGTATTAGAGAGTTATTACAAGAACAATTTCAAGAAAGCAATTATCTTTTAGTTGAAGATAGTAATGCAAACTTTACTGTATCAGCAGAGATAGTTTATATCGGTAGACCAAATGAGGCTTTTAGTATTGTTGGTATATTTAATAGAAGAAAGACAAGAACGCAAGTAAGATTAAACGTATTGATGAAAGATAATACTAATGGTAAAGTAATTGCAAGTAGAGGTATAGGTGAGATTGATACAGAAGTATCCGCAACAGGTTTACAGATAGAAGAAGATGGTGTTCCATTCAGTCGTAGTGAGTTGGGTGGTGCTTTGAGAAAAGCAATTGATGATGCAACTAAGGATTTAAAATAAAAGGTTAAAATGACAAAATCAACATTATTAGGTATAGCGTTAAATATTATATTTGTTTTAAGTATATTTACTGTTCGTTACTATTATGCAAAACAAGAAATGGATTTCTTAGTAAAGGATAGTGCTAGACAAGAACAATTAATAAATGAAAATGAAACGGCTATTGATAGTTTATCACAGATTACAACTAAACTACAGATAGTCAATGAAACTCAAGATAGACAAATAAAGAAGTATTCTACAGAGTTGTATGATATAATTCGTTGGAGTAAAGAATACGAACAAAAATTACAAAATTTAATTGATAAAGTTGAAGAACTACAGTTAGAGTTGGCTAGTGTGGAGTCCTCAACCGTTCCTTTTTTACAGGAATTTGGAAATCAAGATAATTATATTAAAGTGTTCGGTAGAACTGGTTTACGGATTAAAGATAATAAAATAGTTGAATCTAAAACTGTAGCAGATTTTGAAGGAGAACTGAGTTTAGGTCCTCCTCAAATAGAAAAATTAGATAGATATGAGTTTAGAGCAATCTATCCTGATAATGAATTTTTGAATTTGAGAATTAAAGGTGGTCAAAGTGAGGTGATTAAATTAACACCACCACGAAATCAAATTTCAATAGGACCAATGTTGGGTGTTCTTTATAATACGGATACTGGATTAACAACACCCACTATTGGTGTAGGAGTTACTTACAATATGATTAAACTTTGGGATTGGAAATGAATTTAACTGAAGAACAGATAGCAGTAATAGAAAATAATACTTGTATTCATTGTGGTAGTATAACCAATGAAAATTTACGTAAGTGGTTCAAACAAAAATGGGTGAACATCGGTAAGAAGAAAAAGGGTGGTGGACATCCACCTTGTGGAACAAGTGGTAAGAAAAGGGGATATGCAAAATGTGTGCCTGCTTCTAAAGCTGCTAGTATGACTAAGAAACAAAAAGCAAGTGCTACGAGAAGAAAACGAGCAGCACAGAACAAAGCTGGTAGGGGTGGAACATCATCAATTAGTGGTGGTGGAAGAAAACCTATCAATGTAAAAACTAAAGCGGAGAACGTTATGAATTTAGAAGAGTTAGTAGGAAAACCTATTACAGAAGCTCAATTTGATGAAGCAGCAGGAAAGAAAGATGCTTGTTATCACAAAGTAAAAGCTCGATATGATGTATGGCCATCAGCTTACGCATCAGGTGCTTTAGTTAAGTGTCGTAAAGCAGGTGCAAAGAATTGGGGAAATAAGAGTAAAAAAGAAAATGTATGGTTAGGTGAAAACGAACTGTATTGGGAAAATTCAGAAGGTGAATATGGTGGATACTCTTTTGATTTCCAAAACGAAGATTTAAATGAAGCAGAATATCAAGGAAGAAAAGTAAAACTTGGTAAGATTATGCAAGGTGATGCTAAAAAGTTTAAAGTATACGTTAAAAATCCAAAAGGTAATGTAGTTAAGGTTAACTTTGGACAAGGTGGAGATGCTAAAGGTGGTACTATGAAAATTAGAAAATCAAATCCTGGCGCACGTAAGTCATTCAGAGCAAGACATAACTGTGATAATCCAGGACCAAGACATAAAGCAAGATATTGGTCTTGTAGAAAGTGGTAACACTATAACAGGAGAGAGAAGTGGCATTTAAAGATATTTTCAAAGATGAAAATGAATTTAACGAAAAAACAATAATAGGTTTTATGTCATTTGCTGTAATGACTTTATACAGTCTTACAGATTTATTAACAGGCTATATGGGTATGGAATTACCCATAAACGATTTTGTGTATAATAGTTTTCTATATATTACATTAGGTTGTTTCGGAATAGCCGGAGTAGAAAAAGTAATGGGTGGTAAGGATGCCAAATAGAACAGCAAAAGATAATAAAAAAAAGAAAGCACTTCTTAATAAAAAGTGGGCTACTGAGGGTAGAACTGCAAAGCAACATAAAAAGTGGTTAGCTAAACAATCTGATAAAGGAATTCAACAGACACAATGGGGTAGCAGATAGTGGTTAACCTAAAAGCTTTACTTGAACTTAGAACTATGCGATATAGAGAAGTTCCTAAAGAAAAACATTCTAAAAGAATGGTAATGGAAACACCTAACTTTATGGATGTGATGATTCCTTACAATCCACCACATGAAAATGATAGTAGAAAAACTTTAGAAGAGTTAAAGTATTTACAATCATTAGAAACTGATAAAGATTATGCTAAAAAATACGATGAAGTTCCAAAAGTTTTTGTTGAATTACTAAAAGAATTTGATGCTCACACGCCACAAAGAGAAAAAATAATAGACACATTGGTAGACCAATCTCGTAAATTCATAATGACTGCAAAATATAATTACAATAGACCAAGACCTTATCAAATAGCAGAGTTTTATGGTATGGATTTAAATGGTACAAAATTAGATAGTATGAACACACCATCATATCCAAGTGGACACGCCACACAAGGTTACTTAGTAGCAGAAGTATTAAAGAATATGATACCACATATGACTCCTGAATTAGATATGGCTGCAGAAGACATAGCAAATTCAAGAATAGTAGCCAAAGCACATTTCCCATCAGATAAAGAATTTGGAAAAAAAGTAGCAAAGATTATACATCAAGGATTTAGAAAATCTTTATCAGAAGATATAAAAATAGATGTCAATGTAGGTGATACTATAATGACAGGTAGATTTAAAAATAAAAGAACTAAAGTTAAGAGTATAGGTAAGGATGAACATGGAATGCCAACTATCAATGGTAGAAAAGTTGTTACATTCAGAATGCCAAAGTTAAAAGAATTAGTTGAAAGAATTGATTTTGTATATACAGCACAAGAAATAGTTCAAAAACAAGGATTAAAATCTAAAGTAAAAATAGGTAAAGGTCCTAACAAAGCAGATTATGATTGGAAGAAAGATATTATCTATATAAGACCAAGTTATTCAACTATGAAAGATTTTCTAACTACCATATATCACGAAATAGACCATGCTAAAGACAGAAAAAAGTATGGTGCAAAAACATATGAAAAGAAATATCAAAAAGCAGGAGATATTGCAGTAAATCAAGGTAAAGATTTTCACGATGATAACTTCTATGAAGAAAAAGCAGAAAGATATGGTAGAAAAATGGCAGCTATGCACATGAGAAAAAAATAATAGTTTTTGACATAATTTTCATATATTTATTATCGTTACTATGAAAACACGTTCTGCTAAATCAAAGGGTCGTAGACTCCAAAATCAAATAAAAGAATTACTTCTTGAAACATTCAATGAATTAGAACCAGACGACATTCGTTCAGCTATCATGGGTGAAACTGGTGAAGATATTAAATTATCACCAGCAGCAAGAAGACAAATTCCTTATTCATTCGAATGTAAGAACCAAGAAAAAATCAATATATGGGAATCATTAAATCAAGCTGAAGAAAATAGTGGTGATTACCCTCCCGTTTTGATATTTAAAAGAAATCGTAGTAAAACATATGCAGTTTTAGAATTAGAGGATTTTATAGACCTTATCAAATGAGTCAAAAGTTATTAAATCTCCTAACAAGAGTAATAAATAGTCAACCAACAAAAACAGGTCAAAACAATGAATATATGTTTTGGTCTCCTTTTGTATCACACCATAAACCTAAACTTCAGATAAACATACAAACTCAGAAGTGGCATTGTTGGGTTTCTGAATCTGGTGGTCATAATTTATTTCAATTATTTAAAAAAGTCAAAGCACCTCAAAAGTATTTTGATGAACTTCGTGATATAGTTGGTAATACATACTATCCTAAGTATGAAAAAACTGATGAAGTAAAAACTCTATCTCTTCCAGAAGAATTTATCCCATTGTGGAATGGTGCTGAAAGAAGTCCTGAATATAAGAATGCTATGAGATATTTGGAAAAAAGGGATATAACTAAAAGAGAAATATTAAAGTATGGTATTGGGTATTGTGAAGAGGGATTGTATAGATATAGGATTATAATTCCATCCTATGATAAAGATACTACATTAAATTATTTTGTTGGTAGGGATTACTATGGTGGAACTATGAAATATAAAAACCCAAGAGTAAGTAAAGATGTAGTTGGGTTTGAATCTATGATTGATTGGAATCAGCCTGTTATATTGTGTGAGGGTGTATTCGATGCTATAGCAATCAAAAGAAATGCTATACCACTATTTGGTAAAACCATACCACCAAAACTATTAAAAAGATTTGTAGAATATAAAGTTAAAAAAGTATATCTGATATTAGATGCAGATGCACAAAAAGATAGTATGAAGATTGTAGATAAACTAAAATCATATCAGATAGATGTTAATATGATTAGACTTGAAGATAAGGATCCAAGTGAACTTGGATTTGAGAAAACAATTAATCTTATAAAACAAACAAACGATAGTATATCCTTTTCTGATATAATGAAGATGAAGCTTGGAGTATAATGAATATATTTGATTTTACAAAAGATAAGGATTCGGATACGCAGTATGATTATAAAATTCTTGTCTACCCAAATATTACTTATATGCAAGATTTGGAAAAAGATTCCTATGTTGTTGTATTAAGAAATGTTATAAAAGAGTTAAATAAAATTAGAGATGATATTCATTGGACTATCTTATCACCTACCGAAATACAATCATTAGTATTTGAAAATACAACTCAGATACCTATAAATCTTCCATCATATCCAAACGCTATGAGAACACATTTTAATTTTACAGAACTGAAAAATATATTGAAATGGAAGACAACTGATTATGATGTTTTATACTCTCATCTTCCTGAACATACCGACCAACTTGTAAATCTATTTAGCAACAATACAAATATAACACCAAAAGTAGTTGGGTATTGTCATTGGTATGAGGTGCCAGAAAATACTGCTTACAATAAAACTATGTTGATGGCAAACTTCGCAGGTATGTTACAAATGGAAGAGTGTGGTGTTAACTCAGAGTGGTTAAAAAGTCTTGTATTAGAAAAGGCTGGTGATATCTATCAAGATACTTATGTAGACAAACTAAAAAATATAATACAACCACATTACTTAGGTATTGATAAGGTAGATATGAAATCTAAACCAAAGGGTAAGAGTATCGTATTCAATCATAGAGATAATGATTATACAGGGTTTAGATGGTTTGTAAAGCAAATGGATAAGTTATATGAGAAGAGACAAGACTTTACAGTATACACAACACTAACGGATATGAACAAGCCATATTCTAAAAGAATGAAGATACATAGTAGAGATGAGTATCTAAAGTTTCTAAAGACTATGAGAGTAGGTGTAGGTTGTTTTGATAAATACTCAGCGTGGAGTATAGCTACAACAGATTCATTGAGTATGGGTGTTCCATATGTCTTACCAAATAAGTTATGTTATCCTGAAATGGTTGGTAAGGATTATCCGTTATTATATGATAATGATTTTTTAGATAAGATAGAAAAAGTTTTAGATGACGATACTGTTAGAGATAAAGCAGTTAAGTATCTTAAAAAAGATATTGATTCTTTTAAATGGGAATCAAGAGTTCCAAAGTGGTTCAATAGTTGGGATTTTCTAAAACCAGATAGTTTTGATATGATAGGCGATAGTAGTGAATCATATAAAAGAATAGTTGACTATATACATAAAGAAAATTCTGTTACTAAAAAGGATATTTTAGAGCATATGGGATGGGGAGTTAGGATTTCTTTTAGTCCATATAGGAACAAATTAAGGAAAGAACCAACAATAAGGTTCACAAAAAATAGATATGAAATTGATTAAAAATTTATTTGATGTATATATATTACAAAATAGGAGTAATTACGTATGTCAAATAATGTTTGGGCATTTGGTGATGGATATCACAAAGTATACACAGAATCAATCGATGCAGTTAATGCAATCGTTGAAAAATGTGATACTAATGTGTGCGCAACTTACCAAAAAGGTGGAGACACCTTTGGTTGGGATATAGTTGTGGCTAATAAACATCTACCTAAAGTTAAAAAAATATTAAGAGGGCATGTTGCAAGTAAAAGTACCGTTTCGTAAGTTAAAACATATACACCACATATCGGATATACAAATCCGAAACCTTAAACGACATAAAGAATATGAAGAAGTATTCAATCGTTTATATGAAAAAGTAAAAGAGAATAAAGACAATGCAGTAGCATATATAGGTGGTGATATAGCTCACTCTAAATGTGATATGTCTCCTGAGTTAGTAGACCAATTATCAAGATTGTTTAAGAACCTTTCTGATATTGTTCCTACTATTATTATTGCAGGTAATCACGATTGTAATCTAAACAATCGTTCACGTCTTGATGTTCTCACACCCATAGTAAATAATCTAAATCATCCAAACCTACATTATCTAAAAGATAGTGGTGTTTACACTTGCGCTGATACTAAGTTTGTAGTGTGGGATTGTTGGACTGATGAAGAAGACTTCATTACATCAGACGAAGTAGAGGGTGATACTAAGGTAGTATTATTTCATGGAACTGTAGATAAAGCAGAAACAGATTTAGGATTCAAATTACCATCAGACGTTCATATATCCAAGTTTGATGGTTATGACTTAGGATTACTTGGTGATATTCATAAACGTCAGTTTGTAAACAAAGAAGAAACTATTGCATATTGTGGTTCATTGGTTCAGCAAAATCATGGTGAGGAAATTGGTAAAGGATATCTTCTATGGGATGTTCCAAAAAGAACATCAGAGTATATTGAGATACCAAATGATTATGGATACTATACAATAAACATTCAAGATGGTAAACTACCAACAGACTTAGGTAATTTACCAAAGAAAGCTAGACTAAGAGTAAAGGTAGCTAACACATCAGGTACTGAACTTAAAAAATGTTTAGCAGTAATACAACACAAACATGGTATTAAAGAAGTTGTAGTTCATAGAACTGATATTCTCAAGGATAAGGTTAGAGATGGTAATAAATTAGATTTAGGTGATGTAAACAATCCTGATTTTCAATATGAGATGATTGAGGAATATCTCAATAATAATTTTTTAGTTGATAATGAAACACTTAAAAAAATAAAGAATATCAATGGTGAACTAAATGGTTCTTTACCAATAGATAATATAACAAGAAATGTAGATTGGAAACTTAAAAGATTTGAGTTTGATAATATGTTTAGTTATGGTGAAGACAATGTAGTTGACTTTACAAAACTTGGTGGTGTAGTAGGATTGTTTGCTGCAAACGCAAGTGGTAAATCTTCCTTATTAGATGCTCTATGTTTTTGTTTGTTTGATACATCCACAAGAACTTATAGTGCAGGTTCAGTATTAAACAATAAAAAGAATTCATTTAAATGTAAATTATTATTTGAAGTAAATGGTCAAAATTATGTTGTAGAAAGAATAGCTAAAAAAGCACGTAATGGTCATGTCAAAGTAAATGTTGACTTTTACACATATGATGATAGTGATGAAGTGGTTTCACTTAATGGAGACCAAAGAAGAACAACTAACGCAAATATAAAACAAGTGGTAGGAACATTCGAAGACTTCATTCTAACTACACTATCTGCACAAAATGCGAATACTGTTTTCATAGACAAAACGCAGAAAGAAAGGAAAGAATTACTTGCTCAATTTATGGGATTGGGTGTATTCGATAGATTGTATACATTAGCTAATGAAGAAATATCTGAAGTTCAAGCAGTACTAAGAAACTTCAGTAAGACTAATTACGATGAACAGTTAGCAGATGTTGAGACAAGTATAAGTGAATTATCTAATGATTTAAAAGATAAAAGAAAAGAATATAAAGTAATAGAAAAAGATGCTAACACTTTACAAAAAGGTATATTGAAACTTAATCAAAAGATTAAACCAATAGACGAAACTGTAACAGATATTAATCTTTTACAATCAGAGTTAAAAGATAATCAAGAATTACACACACAAACTCAAACATTGTTTCAAGAAGCATTACATAAAATATCTCATATTGAATCCACAAAGACAATGACTATGAAACAATTAGAAGAATTTAAAACAGAAAACATTCTTCAGAAATATAATGAGTTAGAATCTTTTAAGTATGACTATGAGAAAACTGAGATTGATATTGATAAATTAAAAGAAGAGGTTCAACGAAAATTAGATAAGATTAGAAAGCTTGGTGATTTAGAATACGATCCTGATTGTGAGTTTTGTATGAACAATGTTTTCGTAAAAGATGCAAGAGAAACAAAAAAATTATTAGAGGATGATAAACTTCAATCTGCTAAATTAATATCAAAGAAAAATGATTTAGATTCTAAGATAAAAGATTATAGTGATATTGAAAATAAGAAAGACCAATTTGATAAGTGTGAACAACTGTTTGAACAATTAAATGATGATTTAGTTTCTATTGAAACAAATAGAGACCACTTAGGTGAGAAGTTGGTTTATATTGATGAAAAGAATGTTACAGTAGAAGAAAATATTAAAAAGTATTACAAGCAAGAAAAAGATGTAGTTCATAATAATAAAGTAAAGCAAGATATTGCAAAACAAGAAGTAGAATTAGATATGACAACTACTTACTTAAAATCAGCAGATAAGAACGTAAAAGATACAGAGATTGAACTTAAAATTTCAGAGAATAAAAAAGAAGAAATTATTAAGATTATGGATGAGGTTCAAGAATTAGAAGAGAAGCACGTTGCTTACAAATACTATCTTGAAGCAGTCAAAAGAGATGGTGTTCCATATGAGTTGATTAGTAAAGCATTACCTGCTATTGAGAACGAAGTAAATAATATCCTATCCCAATTGGTTGATTTTACAATGACGTTTGAGATGGATGGTAAAAATATCAATAACTACATAGTATACGATAATGATAATACTTGGCCTCTTGACTTGAGTAGTGGTATGGAACGATTCATATCATCACTTGCTATTCGTGTAGGATTGATAAATGTATCTAACCTACCAAGAGGTAACTTCTTAGCTATTGATGAGGGTTGGGGAACGATGGATAGTGAGAATTTAAATTCAGTATATAATCTATTTCAATATCTAAAAACACAATTCCAATTTACATTGATTGTATCTCATATTGATACCATGAGAGATGCAGTAGATACTCTATTAGAAATTAAGAAAGAAGATGGCTATAGTTCAGTAAAACTATCCTGATATTAGTTTTTTAGAGGGTTTACTTTTAAGTACATTAGCAGGTTTCTCTAAAAGACAATTCTTCTTTATAAGTTGCTCAACCAGAGCATACATCTTCAATCCGTTATCTTTACAGTATTGTTTTAGAATATCCCTATATTCTTTATGTATTTTTATGTCTACAAGTTTTTCCATATAAATAAGTATCATTTCATAATATTTTCATACTTTTCTATGAAATAAAAAATACAAAAAATAATATATATAATATTTATTATTGAACCTAAACAGGCATCTCTTTAATATGATATTAGAACGCAGAATCAAAAAAAGAAATCTAAACCAATTAGATATATTAGTACAAGATACATCAAACGAATTTTTACAAGTTTTTGATGTTGTCGATACTTTGCCGCAAGGTAGAAGTTCTTTTTCTATCAATGGTTCTGAGTTCTTAAAAACAAATACTGAGGTTTTAGTTGAGATATTAGATAATGCTAATAATCCTATATTTGTTAATGCAATATTCGATCCTGAATATGTTACAATGCAGGGAACAAGTCGTTCTATTAGTGTTGAGGTTTATCCAACAACACCTGCAGGTAGAGCAGTACTAACTATTGTTGGTGAATTAGACCATGAAAAATTCATAGGTAATCAACCGCTAACTCCTGAATTATTAGCACAACTAAACATAGAAACCGATCCAATATTTACAGGTGAGGTTTCAATAGCTAAAGCAGTAGCAGAAAACTTTTTTATACCTCCAGAATATCAAGGAGTTTATAATGTAAAGTTTAACAAAGTTATACAGATAAATCCAAAAGCTAGAAATACTCAACCGATACGATTTTATAGAAGACCACAAATACAAATTAGAGAACTTATAAGAACTGAAGTAACACCATCAGCTTCTATTTTCTTAGATACTGTTAATGTTAGTACAGGTTCAATTAGTGGAAAAAGAGTTAATCCAGAAAAAACTTTAAGATTAGTAAATCCTGCAGAGATTACTCCTGTAAGAGCAATGATTAGTTGTGATTCTAAAGCAGCACCACAAGGTGGTTACACAGATGCAGTAGGACCAAACACACTTGACGGAACGATATATAATAGAGCTTATCCCTTAGAATTAACTTCAGAAGATTCATATGGTAGTATC
>Ga0208669_1000614_pt1 | contig 14003 bp, 18 predicted proteins | sample 21_taG_FD_184095 | JGI IMG/M metagenome (GOLD analysis project Ga0208669, IMG submission 184095) | Marine viral communities from the Subarctic Pacific Ocean - 21_ETSP_OMZ_AT15319 metaG (SPAdes) (version 2) | ecosystem: Environmental > Aquatic > Marine > Oceanic | place: Pacific Ocean | collected...
ATGGTGGAACTTTTTATGCAAAATTATATTCTAATTCTACAAGAACTACATTAATTGAAGAAGAACAAATATCTATAACTTCAACAGGATTACAATATTTCCAAATTAACAATTATAATAATTCGCCTGGAACTTGGAACGCTAATGTCAGTTTTGAAATTGATAATTTGAAAGTATATAACGGTGTAACAACTGCAAGTGGTGGTGGCACTTGGACTATGCAACCAACAAAACAATTCGATTTCTCAAGCAGTACAGGGTGGGTTAGTAATAATTCTGCTTTTGCAATCGATACAAGTATTCCTGCACTCATAGCTAATAATGAATCAGCTTCAAATCTTCAAGTTGGATATGATTTAACTTCCATATCTGATACAGCTTGGGTAATTGATTTTGACCTTAAAATAGTATCATTAACATCAGCAGGAAGTCTATGGACACATATTGGAATGTTTAGTGTAGATACTACCGTTGATGATGATCAAACTCAAAACTTTTTGGGATTGATATTAAAAGCAGAAGATTCTCAAGGTACAAGTTCTGACGCATTACATTTAGCAGATCAACAAGGTGGCACATTAGGAAGTGCACAGCATACGACATTTGGTGAAAATAGTCTAAATGGAACACCACAATTTTATCTTAGAATGAAACGTACAGCTTCTGATAAATTAACATTAGAAAATTACTCTAGTTCTGCAAGAACAGGAACACCAACAACTGTTACAAGATCACTTGTGGACAATCCACAATCATTACGATATTTCAAAGTTACTAATAGAACAGCAGGTGGAACTGACTCATTAAATATTAAAATTGAAAATCTGAAAATTTACAAAGGGGTAACGAATATAAATTGAGCCAAGAATCTTTATCTAATATGGGAGTGAATGTATAGACATGGTGGAATATCTTGCAGGTAATCGTATTCGTGGAACGAGTAGTGAAATGCAACCAACATTCCAAGATGATTATTCTTCTGCTAGTGGTTGGACTTCAAGTGGTGTAGGCAACATATCTATCACAGGTGGTCAAGTATCTGCAAGTAGTTTAGGTAATAATGACCAAGAGGACAGGATTTACAGAACAGTATCAGGTATAGATTCTACTGATGTAACAGTACAGTTTGAAGTTACTTTTAGTGCATGGACATCAGGTGCTTGGGCGGAAGGTATTGCACAGTTACAATCATGTACGCAAGACGCAGTTACATATACTGGAACACAACCTAATTGTGACGTAGCTGGTGTAAATTTAAACAAAAATCATAGTAATTCACAATTTTCAATAATTACAAAAGACGGAACTAATAGTGCAGTATTCACTAGTGGAACTGTAAATGTTTCACAGGGAACTAAATATTATCTTACGTTTGAAAAATCAGGTAATGATATGACTCTTACATCAAGAACAGGAAGCCATAGTGGTTCTACACATGACACTATCACTAAAACTCAAACAGGACTTACAGTGCTTAATACTTTAGTACATGGAACTCTCACAGGATATGCAGGTGGCACAGGATATACCACAAGTTACACAATAGATAATGTAAAAATTTACAATGGGGTAACATCTGTTCCATCTACAACACATAATGAAAATCTAGTAGATGGCTCAATTTTCTACACAACGGACACTAACAAGGAATACGTTCTATACAATAATACTTGGACAGAGGTATGATCCTAAATGTTTCAATTTCTGCTTGAAGATGGAACAGGCAACTATCAAATAGAAGATAGTAGTGGCAATTATGTTTTAGATATACCAACTAAAGTAATCAACTCAACTGTACTAGCTACTGAAACAAAAAATAGAATAACAGGATTATTAAAGTTTAGTCAGGCAACTATCAATGTAACAGAGCATAGCCCTGTTGTTTATTACAAAGGTATAGTAAAATCGATTAGTCAATTCCTTGTATCAATAGAGGAAGCATTTAGTAAAAAGGTGACGTTTGATGTTTATTTATTAGAAAATGGATTAGGCTCATACCTACTAGAAGATGGATCAGGATTATACAAACAAGATATTATGACAAAAGTTGTCAGCAGTATAGTTGGTATTACAGGAACACAAAACAGGTTAAGAGGCAGGATCAAGAACATAACTGACACATTAAACATAACAGAAGTAAGCCAAAAGGTAGAAGGATTTGTCCGTATTGCCACACAAAAAATTATAAACTTCCAAGAAACAATAGCCTCACAGGTAAGCAACCTTGACAGGTATATTCAAGATGGTGCTATTGGTGCATATATTTTAGAAAATGGTGGTGGCTATTATGCCATTGACAATCTTGAAATTATCAAGAACATTGTAACAGATACTATTGGGTTGTCAAGCATTAGAAACCAAATAGACGGAACAGTACATAATTTCAACCAGGCAATAAGCGTAGCACTTTCAGAAATTCACCAAAGATACAGAAGCCAAGTCAGAAATATAAGTGATCAAGTTAACTTAGATTCTGGATTAATCAGGGCTAGAATTATGTATAGAAATATCATTACTGATACAATCAACATATCAGAAGTGAATCAGAATCTAAAAATAATAATTAGAAATATGTCAAGCACATTAGCATTAGATGAGGGCATAATTAAAGCTAGAATTATGTATAGAAATATTGCTGACAATATCATAATAACTGAAAATATGAATTTCATTGAGGGCATTGTAAAATACATATCTGACACCATCAACTTTACTGATGTTGCAACTCACTTTAGAATACTAGGAATATCATTTAACACAGGTGATTATATTACATTGAGCCTCATTAACCTAAGCAACTTCATAACATCTACACAACAAGACACAGGTGATATGTTTGGATTTACTTCTTTTGACTCTGGAGATATGAAGATTACTGATGACTAACGGAACTGAAATTACTATCCAATCAGAAGATGTTGGAACTATCATAAAGGGAACAGCTAAATCAAGATCAGGCACAACAGATACAATTATTGACCTTAATGACACAACTGCTATCACAATATACCTTAGAGATCCTGATGGCAACTTGACTAGCCATACTGCCACAGCAGTAAACGCAAATGGTGGCACAGATGGAATATGGAAATTTACTACATCATCTGCAATATTCTCACGCAATCCTGGTATATGGTATATCCAAGCCAAATACTCATTAGCAAACAACACAGTATTTTATTCCAATATCAAAAGCTTGAGTGTTGGTGAAGTCTTACTTTGACCACAGTAGATTTATTTGCAATTAAGGAAAGAATCGTTGATATTTTAAAATCAGATACTACAAATCTATGGGATTCAACGCCAAATGATAAGACCAAATTCAGAAAGATAGAGGCAGGAAGTCCATCACCAAAAGCAATACAAGAGCCACCATTACCAAGACTATGGGTAACAAGTGATGATGTTGTGGCAAATGTTTCTCAAGTATCAATAATAGAAAACAACGTACATCTAGGCAACGAGTATGACATTAGGATTAAGATTTTATTTGTAGTTGAGGCAAAAGATGGCTCAAAGACAGAAGAAAATATTGACGATTTTACAAAGTCAATTATAGAAAAACTAGAAACAAACTATGACCTAAGAGATGGTGCAGAATCTACCAGGTTAGCAGAAGCCTCACAGGTAACACAGATTATGGATTTACCATCTATGTTTAGAGGTGACAGAGTAAAAGGTAGAGTAATAAAATTCAAGGTTATAGTAAGAACTTAGTTTTGGTTAAAAAGGTAAGATATTAATAGAAGATGTTATAATAGATAAAGTATGGAAAAATGTCAATTTTGTAACAATACAGAAAAATATGGCACATGGCGAATAGTGCCATACAGCTACAAATTAGACGCAATTCATATCGAATATTGCGAAAACCATGATAAAGAAGCAGGGAATGAAATGCAAAAAGTAGTAAATGAAATGGGTGAAAATTATAGTCACACATTTTTTTATTATGCAGATTATTCAAAAGTCTAATAATCTCTTTTTTATCTTTTCTCTTTTTATTAAATTACTTCTATTATCACAATAATCAGATTAATGCTATATGGGTAATCTTGGGGAAATTGCAGAAATTGTTAATGCCTCTGAATTGACCTTAGAAGTAGGATCAGATAATTACATACTATTAAGTGACTTATCCTTGCATATTGGAAGAACTGAATCAAGAGATGTAGTTACATCAGGTGATCCTCTTTATTCTTATGGCTCTGGGGATAATTATTTTACAGCAACTCTTTTAGTATCTACACCTGAATTAACATCACTTAACACTTTAACTCAAATTTCTGCTAACGGTGATTTAACATCTACTGCATGGAAAATAGTAGCCAAAAACGTATCAGGTGCAACCAAGACTTTTTCAGCAACAGGTGTATTAAGAGATTATGATATTTCAAAACCATCAGAAGGCAAGGTTTCCATAGACATATTTGTACGCATTACAGGTGACACGATCTCTATAAGTTAGGTGATTTAATTGGGTAAAATTTCCGATAAAATCAATGACTTAATTGTAACAGCTTTCAATGGTGCTAAATATTCTAGTGCAGGTGACGATACTAATAACATACGAAATTACTTTATTGATTTTGATTCATCATTAGGTGATGAAGATATTGAAGCAGAAATTGAAAAAATAGTTAAACAACAATCAAATTCCTCACCACAGCAATCAAGTGATAACAATAAGTTATCATCTGATGAAACCAAAAAGAGAGTAAAAGAAACTGAAATAAAAGTAGATGATATGTTAAGCAGTAATCTGGGTGACATTAAGAGTATGTCCACAGAGCAGTTTGGAAACATAAGACAGGTTGCCACTAATCCGTTTGGATTTATGACACGCACAGTATTAAGAAAATTAAGAACAGGTGCAGGTATATTATTTATTGTAGCCATAGCAACAGAAGTAGCAAAATTTTTAATTGATGAAATGTTTAAACCAGGTAGAGCTTTTGATCAAAGATTCAGAGAACAAATCAACCATCAGATTATACAATTCACCTCAAGAAAAGAACAAGAGGAACTTAGGGCAGGGTATAAATCTGTGATAACTACAACAATAGGTGGGTTGAGAGGTGGAATGTTAAGAGGACAGATAGGTGGTAATTTCTATTCTAGTCCATTTACAAACGGATCTTTGTATAGAGATTATGGTGATAATAAATATGTTAGATTTCCATCAAAAGATACACAAAATATGGGTAAAAAGAAATCATTCCAAAGCTCGGGGGTAGGTGAAGCCCATGCACGTTAAGAGGTATAGATAATGGCAGGACAATCAGCTATATGGTGGATTAAATCTAACGGTGGAACAGGCTCACCAAAAACAGGAACAGAAGCTAGTGCAGTATCAGATACTACAAATTTTTCTGGGGGTGAGATTATATTATTTAATGAAACATCTGTCAATACAGCAGGTGGACATATTTTCAATAGTGAGTTTAGTGTAAGAAATAGTGTAGCAGAAAACGCTAAAGTTGACGGATTAGGTAATGACGTTCAAGACATGGGATTAGATGGAATTGATGTGCAGATAACAGGATTGTTTAAGGATTCTGACGCAAACAACGCATACATCAAAAAATTGATAACATGGATTAATGAAGGTAAAACTACAACAGGATATACAGAAGGAAGATTTGGTTTAAGGGTAGATGATTTTCCGTACTTTAACATGATACCAACATCAACATACGGATATATTCTAAACGATTTGAGGTTTGTTAGAGATCCTACCAAAGACAACAAGACAGGATTTATCCTAACACTAAGAGTTGGTGGTGACGTTAGAGGGTGGTTTAACGCTAATGGCTATAATGGTGAATAATAAATGGGTTCAAATTTTACAGGCTTAACCGTAAAATGGTATGATGAATCTAACGGATATACAGGTTCAGGAACAGATATTACATCAGATGTTTTAGCAATTCCGTTATTTACAGATACAGGTAGTGGTGAAGTTAATGAAGCCAACTTGGTATTATCTGCAAAGGCAGGTAAATATATCACAACAGGAAATATCATAGACAAATATGACAGAATACATATTACAATAAGTGATATAGCAACTAGCCCTAATACATATTCCAGGTTTTTTGAGGTAACTGACATTATACCAACACAAACAAAAACAGAAGGCTCAATGCTTACTCTAAATTGTGTTGGAACAGAATATCATACACAGGTAATTCACTATGCTAAAAGAAATTGGTTTCAAACAGCATATCATGTAGCAGAAAATATTGGTGATACATACGAATCTAACAACGGAAGTAGGCAACCAACAATAGCACGACATGATTCAGCATATTCTACAACAACAAAATATGGTAATGGTTTGCCAAATTGGACAAACAATCATTATGAATTTGGTGCTTCTGAAAATAATTGTTATGACAGATTGATGGATCTTACCACAATACTAGGTGGCAACGTAACTAACGGTGGTGTCGGTGATTTCTTTGAATTAGGATTTGATACCCCATCAGTTAATGCAATAGATTTGGCATTGTTTACATCAGGTGCTAGACAATGGAATGGAAATGATCCTGCCACAACCAATGATAGTGACGGTGTAGTTATAGAAAACACAACAGAAATCAACGTATCTGAACAAGAAGGTGGTATTGCTAATCCAACAGGAACTAAAGTAGCTTCATGGGGTTCACCTACACATGGCTCATTACCTGTTGGCACATCAAAGTATGCAGGTAACGAATTAGAATTTTCATTTAGACCTGAATGGCTAACAAGTGTTACTTACAAAACAGGTGCTAAAGTAATTTACAATACTAAACATTACAAAGCACTAAGGGAAACTCAAGGTGACACACCATCTTCAAGCACATCAGATTGGGAATTAATAGATATGTCAAGTGAGTTTGGTGATAACATACAGTATTCTGAATGGACAGATGATAAGGCAAAGTTATGGGCTAATTCAGGTGTAGATCCAGATAGTGTTAGTAGCATACCAAATTGGGGTTCAAGTACGAGTTATTCAATAGGTGACTTAGTAAAAAACGGTAGTGATTATTATGTGGCAACACAAAAGCACACATCTACTTCATCATTATCAACTGATGTTTCTAATAATAAAATGGAACAGGTAGATGAAGCATTAAAAGGAAACGGTGCAGGATTCTATGATCAAAACTTAGTTGTAAGAGATGATGGCATTATGCTAAGGACATGGGTGACTCAAGCAATCGGTGATGAAAATTATGACGGTGTAAATGATTTAGCAGGTTATAATCAATATGCTCATAATAACCTGTATCTACCCCCTCATGGAAGGTATCTAAATATTGGCAGTACAAATCTTACAGGAAATGACAATAGAGGTAAGTCTTTTGTTAATGCTGTTGTTCAATGGACAGATCCTAAAGGTGGTAATGTCAATGGACAGTTTGAGGTTGTATATGAACAGCCAACAGCAACACTAAACAAAATGCAAGTTTTTGATATTGCCAACAGAAAGATATGGGAATGGGATAATACTGCAAGTAGATGGCAGGATAAGACAACAGATGGCAATTATCGTAATGATGATAACTGCCACGAATGGAAATCAATCTATAATATACAAGGTTCAGATCCTAGACCTACAACAGTAAACACAACACCATTTAATGAAAATTCAAATACTTTTGCCAAAAACATTAGAAGTGCTGTTGAAGTATGCTATCAGTTTGGAAACCCTGCACAAGATTTCATAACATCAAGTGCTGATTGTAAAAAAGGTGCTTGGTTAAATTTTGCATTTCCATTTCCAATGTCCTCTTATAATTCCATAAGTGAAGGTGTTGGTGACATTTATGGTGGTGGAACAAATGAACAATCAAATAATCTGACATATCCTGGCACATTAGACACACAGAATATGAGTTATACATCAGATGGAAAAATAGGATTCAACCATTCTACATCAGAAGAATTAGGACAATTATCCTCATTATCATTTAACATGAGAGTTTTGATAAATGACGCATTAGGTAATAATCTAGGTGGCACATCACAGGTAAGATGTTTCATGGTTGATGTTTATGACAATGTTCAAGTACAAGACTTTGAAATTAGATTTACAGATAATCTAGGTGCAGGTAAGGGATTTCAAACTGTCAATCTACCATTGTCAGGATTTTCTAATTTTAGAGGTAGAGTTCCTAAAAATTGGCAGTTAAGATGGGGTTCTACAATAACAGGAATAGAGATACCAATACAAGAGTTAGACGTTCAAGACGTATTTAATGAGCATAAAATAAAGTATATTGGATTTCAAGTTAATGATTTCTATGATGATGAAGGTAGATTTGATCCACAAAGAAACTTACAGGACATGACAAATGTTGGCTCATTCGTAAATCTAGGTGGCACTATTAGAATGGCAATAGACGCATTTCATTTTAAGAAGGTATTATTGGCAATTTCTAATACACAAAGCGTTCAAAATATTGAGCCACAATTCTTACAACGACCACAAATCATGTCATACACACAACTCAAAAATGAGGTCAATTCCCAATTAGAGATAGAGCAGTTTAGACACAAGGAATATAATTTTAAAACATCAGGCAACAGCATATTTGATGTTAGATTTGGTGATACAATATTTTTAAAAAATACCGAGTTAGTAAACGAAGCTGATTATGATGAAACAGCATTAGGTGCAGGAAACGGAACAGCAGGAACAGTAAGGCTAGTTGCAAAAAGAATTGAATATCATTTAACCAAACCATCAGCAGGAGCAGGTGGAATTACTAGATCAATCAAAGGTGTCAAGAGGTTTACAGTATAATGGCAGGAAATCCAAGACATATCATAAGAGATCCAAAAATTGATAATAATTATCTAGCATACATCAATAACTTATCAACAGGTAACAATACCACAAATGTCACATCATCACATGAATCAATAAAACAGTATGTAAAAACAAAGAACGGAATATTTAACGGTGCATTTGGATCTGTTGGTGAATCATTAGCAATTTCAAGTGGTAGATTGAATTTAACAGCCAACTCAACAGGTGCTATTGTGATAAGAAGAATGATATATGTTTTGCCTGAATCTGGAACATCTGACACGTTAGACAATATTGAGTTGACAGGATTGGAATTACCATATCAAGAATTGACATTAATTTCTAGTACAAGCAATACTATAACAATAGCACATAATGGTAGTGCAGGTGGAACATCAAAAAACATATACTGTCCAGGTGATACAAGTTATGTTTTAGCACCCAATGAGGCTGTAAAATTAATCTATGATCCTATCAACACTCTTTGGTTAGTTACAGGAAACGCTTCTAGTAGTGGTGGTGTAACAAACCCTGTCAACGCAAGTTTAGATTTAGGTGGCAATTCAATTCAAAAAGTGACAACATTATTTCTCAATGGTGATATTGACAATGCAAATTTTATAGCAGGAAACACAGGTGGATTAGATTATAATGTTGATGATACAGATGAACACCATGACTTTGCAGTAGATAATGTTGCCAAATTAAGAATAGGTAATACAGCCATTAATGCTTATGTTGCATTAGATATAACAGGCAATTTAACAACAAGTGGTGAATTAATATTAACAGGATCAGCACTACCAACTTCAACTAATACAAGTATAACATCATACACAGGTGACATGAATTATAATGCTCTTACAAATGATTCACATTTTTTCAGAATTGATGGAACAGTAGAGGTTGAAATAGACGCAGATGGTGTAGATATTAGAAATGGGTGGTTAGAATTAGAAGAAAGAAACGAGCCATCAGCACCAACAACAGATCACCTTAGAATTTATGCTCAAGAATTAAGTGGAAAAACAAGACTCATGGTAAGGTTTCCAACAGGGTTTTCACAACAAATAGCAATAGAACCATAATCTTTAAATCAATCTATTCTAAATAAAATCATGCCAACAATCGTAGATGTATTTGATTATGTCATAGCCTTAAGACAACAAGGACAGCAAAAAGATATGAGAATACAACAGTTAGAAGCAGAAATAGAAACATTAAAAAAGTCAAAAAAATAACCTAGTTTCCATGAGCAATATCGCAACATGGGAAATAAAATGTATTAGATGTAAAAAGGACATGACACAAAAGATTGATTCTAACATCAGATTATGTAATATGTGCAGATTTAACAACGGTGTTCAATCAAGAAAACGTCAATGGTTAAAACGAAAAGAAGAACGTCAAGCATTAAAAAAATTAAAGCCTGAATATTATCATAAAACCTGTCCTGTATGTGAACGAGAATTTAAGACAAAAATATGCAACAAGAAATACTGTACTAAGAAATGTTTACAACAGCCAAAAAAACTACCTACACAGTTAGAAAATTCAGAAAGAAACCTGGTAAAACTAGAGGCTAGACAGATTAAAGTTAATGAGATATACCAAGAAAAATTTAACAAATTACAAGAACAGTTAGACCATTACAACAAAGGTGCAGATAAACAGATAGATGTGTATAAAAAAAACATACAAAGGATTGAAAGAATTTTATCCCTAACAGATAAATAAACCTACCATCAAATTATAACACTATGGTTACAAAACTAGAGCCAAAAACAGAAGGCACATCTGGAGCTTGTAATATTTGTGGCACTCAAGTAGTATGGGTTGCAAAAACCTGGCAAGGTAAAACATCATTAACGCTTAGAAATGTTAGTGGACAACAAGCACACAACAAAAAAGATGGATCAAATTGGGTATGCAATACAGGATTAGGTACTGATGGATTTAATACACCAACACAGCCAAAAGAGCCTTACGAATACAAAGTTTTGACAGATGAAAACATGACTTTGTATAAAGCAATAGTAGCTAAAGTATGTGAATATGACATACTTGGTGACGAAGAAATTGCCAAATATCCTGTTGATCAATCAGGAATGTCAAAAGGTAGAATCAAGAACATATCTGCACAAGTGCTAAGGGATATACTTGCACAACAGAGAGAAGAATCTTGATTGACCAATTTTTTTCTAACGCAGATTATTACAAGAATGAAGAATTTCAAAAACTTATGAGAGTATGGAAAACAGCAGAAAGTAAAACAGATGATCCTGAAATATTACAAGAATTGTATAATATAGTTAAATTTGATTTTTACAGAAAAGCAAAAGAATGGCTTAAACATAATTATGATGATGATGAATGGAAGTATGACCTTGAATGAAAACAACGCTACTGATATAATGCAAGAACTATCACTTAGATTCTTTGACAATCAATGCTTTGTAACACATGAAAAATTTAGACGCAGAGGCTTTGTCATTCACCATCTATGGTATATTGAGAATGACGTAAGAAGGGAAAACTATCCCAAAGGTGAAAAAGGCAGGTATCAATATCTAAAGGCACTAAGACCTATGGTAGAAAAACAGCCTGACAGATTTATGTTATTGAAAAACGGTATTCACACTAGAATAGATCACCCTAGAAACGGATTGTCAAGAATGAAAAAAGAAAATTTTACAAGATTAGTAATGGCTGTTCAAATGACCATCAAAGAAAAACGCAAAACCAAAATTAATAAGAGAGGCAATCTAGGTAATAGAGGTAAGAAAAAATGACACCGAGAATAATTAACAAAGAATATACAAGTTATAAAACACATAACTACTGTCAATCATGCGAGATGTGGTTTAGAAAAGAAGAATCACCTGGTGCATATTGTCCTACTTGTGGTGGAAAAATTAGAAAAAGATCAAAGTTTTACAGCAAAGACAAATGGAAGGGTGCTTACTAATGCATTGTATATGTAAAAATCATTGTACGAGTGCTGATTTTAAAAAGAATCATGTTACAACTAAAATCCATAAAAATGCGTTCAGGTTAGGATTTTTCAGATGTAGAAAATGTGAGGTTTACATCAAAGGTGTAAACTATTGTCCTTGTTGTGGAACACGTTTAGCAACTTCACCTAGAAACGCAAAATGTAAAAGAGCATTAAAACAGGACATAGGTAGATATTGAAAATGGTTTCAGAAACAGATCTTAAAATAATGGAAAAATTGGATAAAAAGATAGAATATTATGAAAATGAAATTGAGAAAATACAAGCAGAGAAAAGATATTTCTACAAAAAATGGGGGTTTGACCGTTAAGCTTTAAAGCTTAATTAATGGTATGAGTGACATAATTTCCTTCAAATATACAGGTGATAAAGACCAATATAATAAATTCAAGGCTAACAAAACAAGTCAAGGTATTACTATGGCAGAGGCATTTAGTAAAATGATTGATCAAGAAAACACTATATCAGAACATGGTATAGATGAAAATAACAAGACAGCCTCAAGACACGCAGATGAGTTAAAAGACAGATTAATGAATACTGACTTATCCAAAGTAATAGTCAAAGGCTCATACCATGTTATCATATCTGATATGGATTTTATCCAGGCAACATCACATGACTTAGGAAAACGTGTTAGTGGTGCTGTTCATAGTGCTATTGCCTCATATTGGATTAACAAATGGGCTACAATCAAAGTCAATAATATGTCACAAGATGAGTTAGACCAAAGATTAGAAGATATAGCAGGGGGTGTAGAGCAAAGTAAGGCAACCATCATCAAACAAGAGATAACAAAATACCACCTTAGAGATTTGGAAAAATTCTATGACACAGTTGATACCGTAGATGTTACCTTCACCTGTCAAATTCCTATTAGTACATTATCTGATCTAAGAGAAACAGATCTAGGAAAAGTAATACAGTTTGATTGTATTATCATTGGTCAAACACCAAAGAAACTAGACATTGAAACAGGCAAATATATTCAGAATGTCCTAATCCAAGAAACAGAATCAAAGGCAAGAAATAATAATCCAGTTATGATTAAGGCAGTATTACATGGTGACGACACTAATAACATAGCAACAGGTCAAACCAAAAGATTCATTGGTGTATATTCTACCCAAGAGCCAAAGAACGGTGCAAAGGTAGAAGCAGAAAAAACACTACAAATTGACACCATGTCAGTACAGGATTTGGAAGAAAAAGCAGAGGTTGAACTAACAGAACAGGAACTAATGACAGCCAAAGAATTTGCACATACAGAACAAGAAGATTATATGAAAAAACTAATTGCCTCATTTTGTCCAAAGATATACGGTAGAGAACTAGAGAAAAAGGCACTATACCTAGCACTATTAGGTGGATCAGATTTTGACGGATATAGAAAAGAATCACATCTAATGTTGGTAGGTGAAGCAGATACAGGTAAGAGTGAGATGGTCAAGTTTGCTAATCAGGTTGCAAGTAAATCTTCAATGATAGATGGCTCTAACAGTACAGGTGTTGGTATCTTATTTGCACTAGACGAATATGATGGTATGAAAATACTAAGACAGGGTGCTATGATTACAAACAATGGTGGTCATTTAATGGTAGATGAGTATGACAAAATGCCAAAGCAGGAACAAAAGAAACTAAACGTGGCTATGGAACAGCAAAGAGCCAAGTATAACAAGGGTGGTCACATGGGTGATTCAGAATGTAAAACAACAGTAATTGCTAGTTGCAACCCAGAAGCAGAAAGATGGAATGACAGCAAAGACATTATAGACAACTTGCCTTTTGACGCTAGTACAATATCAAGATTTGATCTAATGATTAGACTAAAACATGATACAGGTGAAAATCAAATTAGAGCAAAGATGGCACATATCTCAAAGAATAAGAGAGGTGATGTTGATAAGGTTGCTAATCCTAAATGGGTTCAAGGTTTGTTAAACTATCTAAGAAAACTAAAACCAATATTCAATCAAGAAGCAGAAGAATTACTCATCAATAGATTTGTAGAATTTACCCAGATAGAACAACAAGATGGCTCACTACAAATCCAAACAAGACAGATGGAAGGAATACAAAGACTATGTGAAGCATGGGCTAAGATGTTATTCAAGACAGAAATTGACACAGAAATAGTAGAAGATGTGATTAAATTCTACCAGGAATGTCTATGTACTC
>Ga0208669_1000617_pt1 | contig 13950 bp, 24 predicted proteins | sample 21_taG_FD_184095 | JGI IMG/M metagenome (GOLD analysis project Ga0208669, IMG submission 184095) | Marine viral communities from the Subarctic Pacific Ocean - 21_ETSP_OMZ_AT15319 metaG (SPAdes) (version 2) | ecosystem: Environmental > Aquatic > Marine > Oceanic | place: Pacific Ocean | collected...
GTAAGTATGGTAAAACCATAATGGAAATGCAAGAAGCAGAGCCTGATAAGAATCACTTAATGATAGGCAAGATTCTTGGTAAAGCTTTAGTTAAGCCTTACCAATAAACCTAGTGACTTTATCTATCGTCACCTGAACCATGTAGTTTTCCACGTTCCTTCCTGTCATGTAACTTCCTCAAGTTCTCTTGCATAATAGTATTCAAGGGAACTCCAACTTCCTTTGCCATCATAGCACAATACCAAAGTACGTCACCTATCTCTGATGCTATAGCAAGCTTCTTTACTTCAAAGTCTTCCTTATCAGCACCATCACGTATAAGTTTCTTTACCTTCCCTGCTACCTCACCTGCTTCACTTGTCATACCTAATGCTAAGTACTCTAGTGCTTTGTCTTTAGGAAAGATAGCAGTCCATCCTGCTAGTTTTTCATACAGGTCAGGTGTTATAACTTCATTTATAAACAACTTATCCTGCATGTATTTTCTCGCTTCTTCTTCTATCTTCTGCATGTTTAACCTTCTTTAATTGCTGTGCATATGCAGAGTTATATCCACGTAACCACTCTCGTGATTGCATGGTGTTAGAGTTATAAGGATTCTCTGTCATAATAACCTTATTACCTTTGACAGTTTTTACATACTGTCTACCCTTGAAAGCATTAAACCCCCTCTCGTATTGAATACGTAAGGGAGCATCATACTTACTTAGATTTGGATTCCTTTTCTTTCTGTGTTGCATCCTCTTGTCTCCTTTCAAAGTACTTTATTAGTACGTTTAGTTTACCATTAGCATTTTCTAATGCGGCGAGTTCTTTATCTATAGTGTCAATTATAGTAGGGTGGTCTCCCACCCCAACAGGATTGGTCAGCATAACTTCTATGTTAGCTATGTGACCATTCATTTCTCCTAGTAGTTTAGTCTTTAATGCTTGTATTATCATTTCTCTCATGCTTCAACTCCCTTAAATGTTTTGATAACATCAGACGAGAACAACTTCTGTAAGCTAACTAAGTACATCTTACTTGCTTTGTTGTCTCCACCTGCTACCCATTTCTTTGTGTCAAGCTTGTCAATAATCTTTTTTAAACTCTTGACATCAAAGACTAATGTGCAGAATGTTTCCTCTCCTACACACAGATTATGAAACCAATAGTCAGATTCAGTAGCGGCTATTCCACTAGGTTTACCATAGCTTTCAAACTCAATAGCTATGTTACCTGTTTTCTGCCACATACCTCTCTCACTTTTGACTTCTATCTTCTTATCTTGTAGCATTTCTGCTACTTGTTTCTCTCTTACTTTACCATACTCTAGGTCTATGTCAAACTTTTTTCTGTTCTCTTTACTTGGTGCTAGGTTTTCCATTTGTAATTCCCTTTCTCTTAGGCTTTAAGTGTAATAGTTCTCGTATATGTAGCTTCCTACCTTTAAAGAACACGATTAAGTTTATTGTAGTGTTGATGGAAATGGCTATTAATAACCACCATTGCCACCAAAGTAATGCACTACCTTCTATCATTAACTAGAAGCAATGTCAACTATTTCACATGCATCTGCTGTGCAAGCTAACTCCCTTCCACCTGTAGTAGTATCTTCCTTCTCGTAGTCTGCTAACTTAGACCAATCAATAGATGATGGCATCTGTTTATATAACTGCTCATACTCTCCACCTGTTATATCTTGGTAAGGTGCTTGTGCATAAGTGTGGTCACTGAAGGGTAAGAATGATATGCCTGATACTTCATCAAAGTTATCATACACCCATGCTCCCACTTTCATCCACTCATCTTCCTTAACAGATACAGTAACAGAAGGCTTATGCTCACACCAATGCCTTTGAAACATTAGCCAATACTCTAACTGTTCAATAGCTGTCATGTCAGTTCTTGTAGTAGCACCAGATGGTGACTTCATAGGAAAGCTGAACACAGTTGTACTGTCAGGCTTCATAACGTCAGGCTCACTAGGTATACCACTATCTTTCATAAACTGTGTGAGTGGGTCTTTGTTATCACCACGTACAGTTCTAATATAATAGTCGTTGTGTCTAGCATGAATACCTGAAGCACTGTCAACTAATTGACTAACTGTACCACTAGGTTTGACACAAGTTATAGCAGTTGACTGTGGTATGCCTAAATCTTTAGCCATCTTCTTGTTAGTTTCTACTGCTACCTCTTTTAAGATTTGTAGTATTTCTTCATTCCATATAGGACAGTCAAGAATACCTGTTAGGGAAACTCCTAATAGTCTTTCTTCTTCTGTATTATCCTTCCATATCTTACGTAAGTATTTAAAGTTAGTAAGAGTTGATTGGAATGTACCTAAGATTGTAGCCATACGTACCTTTTCTTTCAAAGATTCTAAGCCATCTGTAACCCTACACACTACCTCTGTAAGATTACAGAATTGATATGGTCTAAGTATAATCTCACTACATGGATTGCAACCAAAGTAGTGGTCAGCTTCTCGTCTACCATTCTCAGATGCCTTGACTTGGGCAGCTTGTCTATTAAAGATACCACGTTCACCTGACTTAGATTCATATAGAGATGTCCACTCTCGCATGAATGTACCCATCTCAGGCTTACCTTTAAATGCTACAGAGTTATTAGCTAGTGCTCTCTGTCCTTCATTCTCCCACCATTGACCTGACTTAGCATGTCTCATTTGGTCATCACCTAAGTTAGACAATGATATAAGAGCAGACCTACGTACACCACCTACAACTACAACTTCTCCTATCTTGCACATCAAGTCGTGGCACTCAATAGGAAATAGTCTTCTGCCTTTAGCACCCTTGAACTTCTCTATACAGAATCTGAATAGTTCCTCTAATGGAGCAGGTCCAGATGCCCTACCACCAAATGTCTTAAGCCTTGCACCTGCTGGTCTTACCTCTGATGTATCCCAAGTTGGTATCTGCCCTGCATATAACATAGCAATCAACTCACGTAGTGACTTTGACCAACCGGGTCTACTGTCTCCTACTTTAATTATAGTAGATGAGTTCTCAAAGTGTTCATTCACAACAGGTAACTTGTCTACATTCTCACGTTCAACAGAGAAACCTACACCTGTACCACACATAAGTATATACATACATTCATCAAATGAACGTGGACTATCGACAGGTATGTAGCTACAGTTATAACCACCTACATGGCAACGGTCTAAGGCAGGTCCTGATGTCATTAAGGCTCTCATGCTAGGCATCACACCTAAGTTCATTATCTGCTCTGTAAGCTTCTCCTTTAGAGCCTTTGTAATAGTGTAAGAATGATTCTTACTTAGGTGGTTAGTCATGTAGTCAAAGTATCTGTCTACAGTCTCACCCCAATTCTCTCTACGTTGTTCGTCATCCTTCCACCTTGCATAGCGAGAGAGTGCTATAAAGTTTTGGTAGTCGGTCGGTAAATAGTTTTGTATCATTTATATATCCTCGCTAACTAGTTTCATATTACGTATCTTAACACCTTCTATTTCATGGAAGGATTCTCTTATGTATTCTTCAATCTCTTCGTTGACCATACCGTCAGAAGGTACAGGGTACTCTTCAGGGTCTACGTTTAGAGTCATCATAACTTTAACTCTTATCATCGTAGACCTCAATGAGTTTATTCAAATACCATTGTGCTTTCCTTAAGTCCTCTACACCATTCTTATATCTGAATCTCCATAGGTATTTAACTATGTTACCTTGTAAGTAAAAGTCAAAGCCATCGACTAACATAGCTTCAAGGGCATCAATGGTTTCGATACCTGCTTTGTTATAATGTAAAGGACTATTAACCATATCTTTTTCTTCCATTGCTGTCTCCTTTTCTGCCATCATTCTCATGTAATCTAAATGTCTCATGTCTTTTATATACTCTTCTTCTGCTAATGTCAATGAGTAGTCTCTTCTTTTCCAAAAGTAATATGTATTACATTATCATCAATCTTAACAGATTTCTTTGCACCTTTCTCAGGTATCTCAAAGATGTCTTCTATAGGTAAGTGCTTATTAGCTTCCTCCTCTACTGCATCCCTGAATATTTTATTATGCTCCATCAAGGGAACAGTAGAACATATCTGCCTAGTAAAATTTAACATAGCTTCAAAGTCAGAATCACTCAGAGGGTTTTTCTTGCCTACCATTATGCTAAGAGACACATCTCCTGTCCAACCTTTACCGTCTATATGTGGCTTTACTTGTATAACAAAGTCTTCATCGTCTATGTATTTATCATTCATCATTTTATTCTCCTTACTTTTTTACCTACAAATTTAATCATCGTAGGATGTTTGTTCTTACCCTTTTCTTTTAACCAATCTTCAGGAATTATTCTATCATAATATCTGAATCCATACTTGTCACACCATTGACCATATGTAGACTTAGCACCTTTACTTAGCTTACGTCTGCTATTCTCAAAGACAAATCTGATATCTAATCTTGGATGTTGTTTCTTAACAGCTAGATGTTTACGTCTATCTCCTGCAAGAAACCTTCCCTTTGTCTCAATGATAATGCCGTTGTTCAGTATAAAGTCAGGGGTATAGGTTCTGTAGGCTAGGTCTTCCCACTCTATCTTAATAGATTCATAGTCATATTTATGATTACGTTCTTCTAGATAGAGTGAGACCTTATGCTCTAGTCCACTCCTATACCCATACTTATACGCAGCACGTGTTGCCTTGTGAGAAGGATACATTATGCTACCTTAATATACTGAACCATCTTAGGTTCTTTTGCTTGTGACTTCTGTGCAGGTAATTCTTTAAGAGTATCCCAACAAGTGTGTCTGAAATCACAGAAGGTGCAGTTCTTATTAAGAACAAGATTACCTGTAGCTTTACCTCGAAAGGTTTCTTCTTCAGGCTCAAAGCACCTCACTAACTCTTTAGCATTGGCTTGTTTAACGGTCTTCTCGATGCCATCTAAGACACTAGTTGTATCTGCATTTCCTGCTGATACGTATTTGAACTGTCCATTAGACTTGTTCACTACCCACCAACCACCTATGTTTTTACCACTCGCTTTCGCATACCCAACGAGTTGACCTACATAACCAAAGCTATCTCCTTTAGCTAGTGATTCAAACGAATCAAACTTATTCTTATAAGACCAATCGGATGCAGACTTTATATCGTCAACACAATCATCTAGTATAAGGTCATAAGTTCCTTTTACTTTAGTACCATCTTGTAGTTCTAAAGCTACCTCTTCACTGTCTTGGTACTCAACCTTAGCTTCCTTCAATAAACCTTTGAAGATAGCTTCGACTATATCACCAATCATCATAGTCATCAAGAAGCTGTTACCTTTTGGTAGAGCTTTCTCAGGATGGTTCTTATCAAACCAAAGCTGACAAGAGGGTTTACCTATGTTAGACATACGTAATTTAAAATCCCCTCTGTCATTCTTTGTTCCGAACTGACGAACCATAGCTTCCTTTATATCAGAAGCTACACCCTCAATAGTCTCCATAGACATCTGCTTTCTAGAAGCAAGGACATCTTCGAGTAACTTATGTATCGCCAATTCAGCACGGTGATTCATTAGCTTGCATCCACTTCGACAAAGTCTTCTACTATGTCTTTCATGTCTTGACTTGCGTTGCCACCTACGTTGGCATCCCACTCACCTACAATGTATTGATTGTAGTTCTGAATCCATGACATGAAATCACCAAAGATTACTTGGTCATCATCAGACAAGTCAACCTTATTGGAAATGTCTAAGGTACTGACAGGTAAGTAGAACACATTACCATTAGGTAACTTACGTTCCTCAGTCTCAAGCTTAATGCTGTGCTGAACAGGAAGTCTCTTCAACTGTGCCAACTTAGTAAACGGTTGACCTACAGTTTTAAAGGCATCTCTATTATCTACTTCCCATATGAATGGTGTAGACTTAAACGCAACACTTTCACCCTTGTCATTGCAAGGCTCAAGTAAATCTACAAGACCAAAGATAACACGTACCCTTTTAATCTGCTTGATTAACTCTTGAGTCTTCTCAGGCAATGCCTTGAAGTCTTGGATGTAACCTGCTGGTTTACCACAGTTGAACCCACCTTGATTATCTTTCAAGTCTAAGTTCAATGAATCTGCCATAACTGTCTTGTGATAGACACCCATAGGCTCACCCATCTTTGCGTTCATATTCTTAACGAACCTCTTATACATAAACCTCTGCATGAAAGGTCTAATTGAAGCTGTCTTACTGTAGTAAGTTTCGCCATCTGGTATCTCAAGTTTATAAGTACCACCTTCAACTATCTCTACATTTACATTCTTGCCATTCATCTTGGTTTCACCCATGATTGGTGAGTGGCTTATCCTGAAACGTGGTAGCTGTTGAGTCTTCTTAGTATCTGAAGACTTAGTACCTTCACCTGCTATCCCCATTGCTTTAGCCATAGCTTCGTAGTTATTCGTATCAATCGTTACTAAATTATTATCCATATGTATTGCTCCTTTCTGTGAGTCAAATGTTTCATAGTTATATCAGCTTACATCTTTAGTGTCAAGCCAATTATCACCTATTTTTGCTTCAAGTAATAATGGTACATTGAACTCTATATTAAACTGATTCTCAATAATAGATTGGAGACTACTATTGAGTAGTTTGATGAGGTATAACACCTGTGTTATCTCATCAGGGTGTATGTCAACCACCACAGAATCGTGTACTGAATTAACAATACATGACTTGTAGTTGGCTAACAAGTTCTCCATGTGTATCAACACAATGGGAACTATGTCGGCAGTAGCAAAGCTCTGTACAGGATAATTCTTTATCTGTGTAAAGAAGCTTACTGTGCCGTTCATTCTTCGTTGTACATCAGGAAAAGAAAACTCTCTGCCTGATGGTGTAGATATCTTGCCTGTCTCTAGAGCTTCTTTAGCCAATCTGGAGTGCCAAGCTTTGATTCCTGTGTACTTTTTGGTAAAGTGTTCATAGTACTCTGCTTCTGCTTTACTTCTGCCAAAGCCTGTTGCTCCGTAGAGTGGTGCGAATGTATGTGCTTTCGCATCCTGCCTAGAAGTCGGTTGACCTGCATCTGTAATAACTTTAGACGTATACGAGTGAACATCAAACCCTGTAGAAACTTCATTCATCGCCACCTTATCTTGTGATAAATATGCCGCAGCTCGGAACTCTAACTGTGCAAAGTCAGCTTCAAGTATCTTGCCACCTGACCAACGTGATACGAATACCTTCTTAACAGGGAACGTACCACCTCTAGGCATATTCTGCATATTAGGGTCTGCACCACTAAATCTACCTGTCGCTGTCCTGTGCTGTAATAATCTCACATGAAGCTTACCATCAGATTTAACATGTGCTTTGATACCCTCAACAAAAGAACTTAGGTATGAATCCAAAGCTGATAAACGTTTGACATCTGTCAAAAAGTTGACAGCATCAGGCATGTTGACACGCTTAGCCATGCTCTGTAACATATCTAGATTCGTCTTAGAAACACCAAAGCCATTAGCAGATACCCACTTAGACGTTGGTGCTTTGAACTTCAACCCTGCCACTACCTTAGTGGAGTCAAGAAGATAGCCATGAGCAGAACAACGTAAACACTTATTTGTATTGCTGTAGAGTACTCCATTCTTTCTTACCTTTCTTATCTGACCTGTACCATTACACTCTCTGCATGATACAGCTTTTGTTTTGAATACTATATCTGAATTGTCAGATACAACCTCGTTGAAGTGTTGTTTACTCATATAAGGAGTAAAAGCATTCGCCCACATAGTCTTGTCGTGTGGCTTTCTACTATAGATAACCCAAGACATTTGCTCTGGACTATTAAGATTGATAGGTGTGTCTCCCATTAGGTTACGTATCTGCACCTGTAGTCGCTTTTCTATCTCCATCTTTTCTGTCTCGAACTGTACCTTAACTTCGTCTAGCTTGGCTACATCGACTGCAAAGCCTGTGTTATATATGTGAGCAAGAGTAACACAAACTCTGTTGGTTAATACAACACACTCCATCAATGCTGAATCAGTAGTCAATAGTCTTTTGTTTAGTTGTTCAGCTAACTGCTGTGTTGCATGTAAGTCGGCTGACAGGTAAGAAGATAACTCTTCAGGTGGTATCTCATCAACACCCACACCCTGCTTGAAGTACTCCTTCAAGGTGTCCTGTTTCTTAGTGTCTAACTCATACCTTTCAGCACATGCTTCTAGTGATAGTGGTTGCTTGTTGCCACGTTGCAAGACATACTCGCCTAGCATTGTGTCAAACACAGGACCATCATACTTGAAGCCACACTCCCATAGCCACATCAAATCGTATGCTATGTTGTGTCCTATTAATATAGTAGCTTCATCCAAGTGTGCTTGTACACCACTGAAGTCATCTCTATATAAATATTCTTCTCCTTTATCTGTCAAACATCCTACCATGACAAGTTTATTGTCAGGCTCGAATGGGTCGAGATACATCTTGCCATCACGTTTAGTGACAGTATTTTCTACATCTAATGTAAGTTTCATATCTTACTCCTCTATGCTGTGAACCTTGCGATTCTATAATCAAGGTTACAATTAATCATTCCGTGCCATCCTGTTACTTTATTCTTAACAACATTAATATGCCTTAAAGTTGCCTGCTCGTCAACCCCTTCTACTTGAGCAGGTTGTCCTATCAGTAACATCAAGTCAGCTTCAGCTGCTTTTCCTGTACGTGAGCCTTCCATCATAGCTTGGTTAAGAACCTGTCTACCTTCTGCTTCAGCAGACAACTGTGACATGTAGAATACAGCACAACCATACGTCTTGGCTATCTGCCTAGCATATATAGCATTGGCTTTCAGCATCTCATCAGGTCTAGAATAGCTACCTTGTCTAGCAAACTTATCTCCCATGTCAAGGACAACTATGTCAGGTCTCTCCGACTTACACATAGTCTCTACCCATGTCATGTCTTCACCACTCACGTCTTTAATCTTGACGTTCTTGGTTATATCCTGATAGATACTCTTAGCTTCTTGTATGTTAGCCTGTATCTTTTCCTTAGGAAAGCCTGTTGATGCTTGTATGTATCTGAAAGCAACTCTGTCATACGACTCTTCGTTACATAACACTACACACTTAGCACCCTGCCTAGCCATACCATTAGGTCCTACCAACATGGATGCATGGAAAGAAGTCTTACCTGTATTAGGTCTAGCTCCTATCTCAATAAGGTATCCTGCATTGACACCTTCTACCTTACGTGCCATCTCAGGTATGTTGAATGTCCACTTCATCTGTACAGATTGTTTAGCCATGATGGTATCAAAAGATATATCATCCCATTCTATCTTGACTTCAGGTAGGAAGTTATCATTGTACTTATCTAGCAAGTCACGTAATGGCTTGAGACTTCTCTCTGCACCATTGACATAATCAAAACCTAGATTGGCAATGTCCTCTCCTATGACCTGTTGGAATAGCTTGGACAACACATCCTGTGCCACGTCAGTACCCATAGGTTGCTCACGTTTTACTGTGTTGAACAGAGAACTATAGCCTTGCTTCTGTGCAGTAGTCATAGATGGATTGTTCGCCATGAACAATGCTTCCACCTCATCAGGTGTTACATCTCGTTTATATTTATTCATAGCATAATCAATCGTGTGCTTTAACTTCCTAGCATCTTTACTAAATAGTCTGTCAGGACATTTAGAGCCACGATGGTCGGTATAAAACTCTTGATTCATCAAGCTACGTAGTAGGGATAGTTCCATATTGGTTCTCCTTTGGGGTTAAGTTAGTTAAGTTTCTTATATCATCTTCGTTCATATATTTCAAATCATCTTTCAAACGTAGCACTCGGACATCATTTACATAGGCTCTTAGTTCCTTTGCAAACGTCATCGTCTTGGGTAGAGCATCAGGGTCTAGTGCTATTATTGCCGTTGAGAATCGTGAGAGATACTGCTTATGTGATTCGGATAATGACGTACCCAATACTGCTACCCCAACATATACTTCACTATCTATAACGGAAGCACTCACACAATCCTCAACAACTACTGCGACCTTACCATGCCCAGAGACAAAAGGCAAGTCACTTTTTCCATATCGTTTCCATTTAGGTATTCGTTTTCCTAACGACCTACCATTGGCATCAACAACTCTGCCTTCATGTATGACAGGGAACACAACTCTATGTTCCTTCACATCATACATTAGCTTGTCATTGTGTATGCCATAGAAACTTTCCCTATCGTAAGGCACTATGTACTCAGGCATTACGAAGGGTTCATTATTCTTTTCTGTATTACGTGTATGCATCTTGATATCACTAGCTGACAAAGGCATACGTTTAGAGCCTGACAGTTGACATGATAGCTTGTAACAGTTCCATAACATCTGACCCATGTTATTAGTCACAGTAAATGTCTTGTAACTATTACATACAGGACAGTTGAGTCGTTTACTCTCACCTATTCCTATATCTAAGTCCTTAATGTATGTATTTATATTCATATATCACTCTCCTTGTCGGCATTTACTTGCTTGTACCATGGTTATTTCGCATTGTCAATGCACTTTCTGCACTAGCATACGTATTTTTCATGTATGGTTTAACAGATTGTGGGTTAGCATGCCCTGTAACAGACATAATCTGACCCATAGACACCCCTGCTTCCACCATTTCTGTAGTTCCTGTCCTTCTCAGGTCAGAAATACGTAGGTCATTAGGTAATCCTGCCTGTTCTATAACCAATCGTGCTACTTTTGATAGCCTTTGCATAGTATATGGTGAGTATTTACCCTTCATTGTGGTAGGATAGGGTGCAACATAGGGTTGAAAATCATATTCTTCCTTCTGTTGCTTAAGCATTTCCAATAAGTCAAGAGAAATAGGTAGGTGTACTACACTTCTTCTCTTAGACTGTTGCAAATTTAACACACATTTATCAAAATCTATGTTAGAAAACTGTAACATTCGCATATCACCTACCCTTTGACACCATTCATAGGACATTTGTACTATCAATCCCAAGTTTCTGTACTTAAAATCAGCATAAGCTGCGTCTAAGAACTGTGTCACTTGGTCTTTTGTCCATACAGTATTACGTGCATGGGGTGTCTTCCTCTTGTAGGTAGCAAATGGATTGCTCTCAGCATAACCCATCTCCATTCCAAAGGAATATACCTTACGTGCTACAGATGTGATAGCATTAGCCTGATAGATTCCTCGACCAAGCCATTGCTCGTAAGCTCTTCGAGCTATTGCACCTGTCATTTTAGTCAGCCTTATTTCTGACAAACTTTTGCCATCAACTTCAGTAGCCAATAAAACTCCTGCACAATATTGATAATCATGTTTAGTTTTATCAGCTAACACATTGAAATCATTAGACAAATAGTACTTGTGTACTAGGTCATGTAAGTTCATACATTTACTGCTATGTAAATGCACAATGCTATAATGAGTAGTTTACCATAGTCTAAGTCATACTTAGTACTCTCTCCATACTTCTCCTCGAAGTGTGATATTATTCTGTGCCACATATTATTCTCCTTTCTTTTTATCAATGTAAATTCTCATGTGTGTTGACTCAGCTTTGCTCTGACCCCAATAGGTAGCACCTGTACCCTTGAGTTCAGGCTTGATGTGCTGCCCTCGCACCCTCATCTTGTATGAGTCTTTGTTGAGGTACTGCTTCATGGTGTCAACAAACTCTTGACCATCTGTGTCATTAGGTATCTCGCTGAAAGCATAACCACATCCTTTGTTAGGTTGCAACAGGTCATTGGCTATTCTATATTGAGCCTTCCAATACTCTGCATTGTTTACCTCGTGTCCATATCTTTCCTTCATGGCTTGATAGGCTTCTCTAGGCACTACAGTTTCATCATGCTCAAGTTGTTGGACAAGACGTTGGTTTTCTAATTCAAGTTCCTTTATCTTTTTCCTATATATCTTGTCATTCTTTTCAACAACATCATCATAAAACTCTGCCTGTTCTTTTATATTACCTTCTTGTATGTCAGTCCTAACATCCTCTTCATTTTGTTTAACAAATGCTCTGACCAAATGTTGAAAGTCCATGTGTGAAATAGGTATGTACTTATCCTGTTCTTTTGAATAGTAATCCTTATAGTTTAAATCATACATATCACTTGCTAATTTACCTGTACTTGTTGTTGCTCCCAACATCTGTACTACTCTGTGTATCTTCATGCTACTTCTCCTTCTTCTAGCCATTGTGGTTTATTTGTAAAGTTATACCTTGCAAATTTTAGTTTGTCAACTTTGTAAAACTTTCTGTATGCTTCTATAGGAAAGTTCTCATCTGTCTTCAAGTCATCATGTCCACTAAAACATTGTGGGTGTGGTGTTATAAAGTTCTTCCAATCAGGTACAAACTTTTTGCCTTCCCACAAGGCTTGAAAATGTTTGATTGCACCATGTATTTTATTATATCTTCTAGTGTACTCACTCAACATACAGTCATACAAACTAAATGCCCATATATAGTTTAACCTATTCTCCATTGCCCATAGTGTGCAAGGGTGCTTTTGATGTACAGGTTTGTACAACCCATGCTCCTCTGCATAGTCAGGTGCATGATGCCAAAGTGTAGTGCATAACATCTGTGCTTCTTCTAGTGGCATCTTGACTACGTGTTGGTCACATAGAGATGATGCTATCTCACGTGGTGTTTTCTCTATAATAAATCTATTCATGTGTCCACTCCTCTTGTTTACAAAACAAATCAATACCAAAATCGTAACCTCGTTTATAATAATGGTGTGATTGTTCTTCATCTCTTGTGCCATGTAACATAGCATCTGTCAAACCATCTGTAAATTTTTCTATAATCTTATGCTTTTTGATTTGTTTATCTAATTCTATTAAGTTCATTTGTATCTCCTATTCAAATGTTTGTTCTATGTGTACTATAACTCCATCAATCATGTCTATGATTTGTTGAGAATCATAAGCCTTTATATAGATATAAAAAGTTCCATAGTCTTCTTTACCTCTTGGGTGTTCCATCTCTACATAATATCTATTCATCTTTAATCTCCCATCTGTAAAATATGTGGTCATCTATTCGTGTTACATACGTCTTAGTCTCTGCCCAACTAGGATTAACATAGTGTGCATGGTAATGTGTAGCACCCTCAACAAAGTCATCTAAGTGTCCATTGTATACGCCATTAGCAATGTGCATAGCCGTTCTCCATGCCTGATGTTCTTTAGGCTTGTCACTCTTGCCATCACAGTACCAACTGAACTGACACCTATTCTTGATAGGAAAGTCAGGCTTCCATTTGTATGTTGCACCTTGCTTAACTACGTCACATACTGTGTTAGGGTATCGTGTATCCTTTACCCTATTCATCACAACTTGTGCGACTGCCACTTGCCCTATGAAACTTTGATTCTTTGCTTCGTGGTACACGTTGAGTGCTAGGCATATCATTGATTCCAATAACATTAGCTTATATCCTCTGCACTTTCTGCTTGATAAGTAACTATATACTTGTTTTCAAAAGTACCATCTTCAAAGTTACTCATAGCATCTTTTTTACTACTTGCTTCAACAATCCATTCTTCTGATTCATGTCTTGTCACTAACACTTTATACTTAGCCATTACACAGTCTCCTCTGCACTATTTATGAATAAGAACCCACCACTATTACCCTCAGGGTCAGAACTTACTGCTATCTTAACATCTTCATACTTAGGTTTAGTTAGTATGAACTCAGGGAATCCTTCTGCATCTTCGCCTAAGAATGTCTTTATCTTGAATCCTTCTAACTGCTTGTAATATCTGTCTTTAAATTCTCCCATTACACACACTCCTTTTTAAATACTGTGTTCCAAGTTTCTTCAATCTCATCATCAAGATTACCACCCTCAATAAATTCTAGTTGGTCTTTGACATACTGCATACGACATTGTTCAAGTGTCCAAAAGTCTGTAGCAT
>Ga0208669_1000620_pt1 | contig 13914 bp, 10 predicted proteins | sample 21_taG_FD_184095 | JGI IMG/M metagenome (GOLD analysis project Ga0208669, IMG submission 184095) | Marine viral communities from the Subarctic Pacific Ocean - 21_ETSP_OMZ_AT15319 metaG (SPAdes) (version 2) | ecosystem: Environmental > Aquatic > Marine > Oceanic | place: Pacific Ocean | collected...
GACAACAGACCGTTGTGCAGACTCAATAGCACCTTCCGCATCTTTAGCCAACACCTTCAACATCTGATTTTCGTTTAACTCAAGAGACTTGCCACCAAATCCCGCTGTCTCTATTTCCGTTAGAGCTTCAAACCCTTTAACGTTTCTATTGTTACGTTTAGTATTAGAGTTAAAAACACGTTCTGCTATCTGTTGTGGTCGAGACAGAAGTTTTCCGTCTGTTGCCTGAGTTATGCTCGGATCAAGGTTATATTCTCTCGCCGTATCTATCATTGCGAGTCTTTCAGGGTCAATCTTACTTTTCAATTCCGGCCTACCAAGTAGTGAACCCCCTTTACCTATATCCCTTAACCCGGTTTTTCCAACAGTCGTTTCCGGCCCAAGTGCCTTTCTAGCTCCAAAATCACCGAAGCTAAACAAAGGTTCTGCTATCGCATTAACACCCGCATCAAACCAAGCATCCGAGTCAATCTCATCTTGGCTTTGCAATTGATAGCCTTTTGCTGTCTCATACTTTTCTTGTAGTTGCTTACTGCCAAACGCAATTCCACCCGCACTTACCGATCTTAAAAGTAGAGCCAATGGCCCTGCACCTCTTGTAAGCAAGAAGTTTCCCATTAGCGCAACACTTTGACCCATATCGTCTGACTCGTCTGCTATGTCATTCCAACTTGCCCCTAATTCATCAATTAATATAGGTACGCCTTGCATGTTGTCAGGGCGATTATCTTCCATGCCAAGTTTTTTCATGCCCTTTGCGTTTACTGCCAATTTGCCATCAAAAACTTCTATTCCGTCATTACCTGCAAACTTCTTAGCTATCATCTGCTTTTCATCGGTAGTGTCACCCATACCAACAGACCAACGGAATGAAAAATCATCGACCCCTTTTGCCTGATCCACGCTGAAATCAATTTCCTCTTCGGGCATAAAGTCTTTAAAATTAAAATCCATCATCTCTTTCATTTGCCCCTTTATTCCGGGGAGCATCGGCATATCTTCCGGCGCAACAAGCTCAAACCCATCATCAACAGATGGGTCTGTTGTCTGTTCATCTGTTCCCATATATGATCTTGCTTGAGAAGGGGGAAGAGTATTGACAAAGCTATCCATGACCGTAGATTCAGGACTGTTCATCAACCTATCTAACTCTAGCGTGTCAACTGTTGAAAACCCGTCATTCATTATTCATTAATCTCTTTAAGAGTTTTTAATTGATCTTTGTCAGTTATCATAAGAGGCTTGCCATTCTTTACTAGATATTTTGGCTTACCATTTTCAACAAAAAAGAAAGCCCCTTTTTGCGGGTTGAAGCGTAATTTCTGACCAAACTGTTTCATAGCACTTTGTATGAGTGGATTTGATTGGAAGATTGCACTTGCTTTAGGATTTATTGCCATTTGCCCAACGTTCGGAAACATCCTTTGTTGAAGATTAGCTTGCGCCTGTTTAATGATACCGGGGTTGCCTTGCCCCATTATTATTGACTGTATATCTTCTACCTGAATAGGTGTATCATTCAATCTCGCTTCAAGTAAGCTGACTAAGTATTGCATTCCACCTTTAGTTTTACCCGCAAGGTCTAATAAGTTTTGACCACCAATCGCTTCTCTAACTATTTTACGATCTTGGTCTGTAAACCTTTTCTCAGCCAACAGAAGAGGTGTTGCATTAAAGTTTAAGAACCTGATAGCGGTCTGAAAGTTAGTTGCGGGAATATCAGTTTTTCCTTTAGCACTCTTAGGAAGTTCTTTAAACCTTTCCCACATACCTTGTCCACCCGCAACTTCGGGGTGTCTGGTTAAAACATCAATCATGGATTTCGCCATGTTAATAGTAGTTCGTAGGTCGTTTTTAGTCTTGTCAGTCATATCCATACTCTTATTGAAAGTATTTCCGACTATCAATTTTCCTTCTTTTTTGTAAGCCTCTACACCAAATGTATTCTCCCCGTTCTCTGATTGCTTCATAACAATTTGCTGTTTTAGGGAAGGTGAAACCAAAACTTCAACTTCCTTGCCATCTCTTACTTGCTTAACTTTTTTCCAATCTTTAACGATCTTCGGAGTACCCTTCATGTCAATAGAAACAACTTCCGACTCACCTGTTTTCGCATTTTGCTTAAACCCAACAGCCTGACCATCTCCTAAAAATTGGAAGTTAGTCATTTTGCCTTCTGACTCAAACTTTTTAAGTATTGCTTCTGCCTTTAATTTATCTGCTTTGGCTTCCTCTTGAGTTAGTTTGAGGTTCTTTGTCTTTTTCGCAAGCCACATATCAATCTTACTTTTTTCAGATTTATATTTTGCGCCTCTAAAATCATAAAAAGCTTTTTTCCTGTCATACTGACCCTTTAACTCTTTATTGGGGAACAGTTTTTGAGCTTCGTCTAGTGTATTTACGTTAATATTTTGAGTAGACTGAGATGTAGCTATCTGTTGAGCTATCTTTTGGATCGTGGCTTGATCTATATTAAGGTCTGCCAATTGGCTAGGACTCGTAATAGCATTTGTTGGAACGAAACTTATCTTCCCATTTATATCTTTGGATGGAATGCCATTAGGATATTGCCGTTTTAAAGATTCTTGTAGATATTTTACCGCTTGATTGTCCTGTGTATATCCTTTGGTCTGTGCAATATTCTTGCTTGCTACGAATGGAGCAGTCGATCCCGATGCAACACCGGAATAGGGTTGATCGGTAGCCATAAGATCAACAGCAGATAAAGGATTTTGGCGAACCATCTTCCCGTCCTGACCCATAATATCGGGTAGTTGAACCATAGGATTTGCTGTTCTCATCCTATTCATGCTGTTCCAATAATCAGCATTTTTTAATAGTTGGTTGTCAGCATCAATCTGTAATTTTGGATTGCTCGGATTCAACCCGAACGCTTGTATAGATTGCGCCATCTGTTTTGCCTGAGTAATCTGATCGGGATTCATACCATCTGTAATTTGCGACCCTTGTGTACGCCTTGCAATTTCTTCATCCAATCTTTTCGCTTTAGCCTGATCCTGAGCTAAATCAAACTGTCTCTGTTGGGCTAAAAGAGAATTAGCTAAATTACGAGTACCGAGATTTTGTGCTTTCAATCCTATAAGCTGTCTGCTTGCATTTGGAACTAAAGCTTGAGCAAGAGTATTCGCCCCTTGTCCAAATAGGGTGCTAAATTGACTTGTAGACATATCTTTTCCTTACCCTGCGTAATTAAAATATTTTGTTAGTGGAATTGATTGCTTAACACCGTAACCAACATTCCCCGCAAAACCTCTGCTCGCACCATTTGTAAAGGCATTGCCAAGACCGAAAGATGAAGGTGGGGGTGTTGGCAATGCGCCAGGAACTTGTGTAATTTGACCTACACCCGAATCCACCGGAACTGTTGGCGATCCCCCCGCACCACCTAGACCACTTGCCATGTTATACATTCCGTAAGCTTGCCCTGCTATTCGCATAGCATCACCTAACGCCATCATTGTTCCGTCTGGTTGAATTGCAGAAGTTTCTAAATCATCGCCAATCTTATCTCCCACCAATTCATCTGCTAATCTGCTCCTGCCAAGTTGTAGTTCATCTGCATAATTGCCACGTTGAGATTGAACTGCATTTGGAGATAAAAATTGCGAATGAAATAATTTTCTAGCATTATTTCTAGCTGATACAGCGGAATTTCTATCATTTTGTAAGTCTGTAAATTGGGCTAACTCTCTACCGCCTAAATTTAAACCTTGCCCGATCTTTACATCAGCATTTTGTTCGGTATCATTAAATGACTTTAAGTTCTTCGCATCTTCCGCACTCATTAACGCTTGTTCTTGCTCCGGCCCAATCTGTTGAGCTACTTGCTGAAATTTTTCTGTCAACTGATTAGCTTTAGCCGTCCGTCTTGCCCGACCCGCCGCCTCAGAATCAAGCCTACGTTTTGTAGCCCTATTCTGTGCAGTAGCAGTTATATGATTCCCTAGAAGGGAAGCCGCAATTGGAAGCGCAACAGCCCAAAAACCCATATCTTTTCCCCTTACTAATAGTTAGACACATTACCACCAGAACCACTTTGAGAATTTTTACTGTAAAGTGATGATGGTCGTGTGCTATTTTGTTGAGCCGCTATTAAACCCGCATTTGCAAGCCCCGCCTGTACCGCACGTTGGTCATTAATTTCTTTAAATAGAGTTCCAACATCACCAAATATATTGCCCATTGCCTGTTGGTTTGCTTGTGATATAGCTCTATTTGAGTTACTTAGCAAGTTAGCCCCTAAACCACCTAACAGACTACCCCGGCTAACATCCGATTGGGCTTGCCCTATTAAATTATTCATTAAATTTTGATCGTAAGATTCTTTAGCACTTCTAGCACTTGCAACTCTCTCGGATATAGACCGTTGCCCTTCGGCTATTCTGTCGTCAAGACGAGCTTGAGCATCTACTTGACCAGAGCTTCCTAATAAATTTCTCCGAGACAAGGCAAATTTTAACTCTCTTCTAGCGTCACCAATATCTTGCTCAAAGTCAGGAACAAATCTGTTGCGTACACGACTTTCTATATCAGCAAAAGAATCGAGCCTAGCTTGTGTTGGGTCGTCTGTTCCGGGGTTATAAAACATCCCCTTAACAGCATCTATGTTCCCCGCTATCCTTGCCTTTCTTGCTTCTTCTGCCGCTCTTGCCGCCGCCGCTCCACCATCTCCCCCGCCACCGCCTTTTCCACCCATAGCTAACCTACCTTTCCATATAAGAGTAAATCGTATCCGTTACGGCAAAAGCCTTTCAGCTTGCCCTCATATTCAAGTCCTAAATTAAACTGTAACCATTTTTGTGCAACAGACCTGTAACCAATAGACGAAGCCTGTACTCTATGACAAGTCTTTGCATCAAACATAATATCTATCAAAGATGTTATAAATTTTGTTGTCACCCAAAAATCTCTGTTGGTTATATCGTCTGTTGCCACTAACCATATTGTTGCAACTCCGGGGTTTTCGTAAAAAGTTCCTCCGACTAAAACAGGGATATTCGCCTTATTACAAATTGTGTAATGATCCCCATTCTGAGCCAATAGCTGTTTAATAATTTGTTCTTTTGTTTGAGCCGCTTGTGTTGCAGTAAACTCATCGAAATCTTCCTGTCTCATACGTTGACAAACATAAACGCAATCTTCGGCGGTCATTGGGTAGACCGGAAGATTACTCATTAAAGTGGAGCCAGTGTTTCAAAATATAAACTTATAGCATCTAGCTGAAACTCTTCGTTTGAGTTATTCTTAACTACCGGAGCAATATTTACTCCCGTCAACTCAACAGATGTCATGGTATCGGGCCTAGTATCTCCTGATAATGATATTTCGTCTGTTGTAAAAACATTGCCGTCACCATCCAAATATTTAAACGTTAACCTAGCTGTTCCTGTGGTAACAAGATCAACTCCCCGCCACATCTTTAATACTCCGGGTTGTTTTGCATCAACAAAAGACATTGACATTTCAAACTCGTAAGGCGTACCCGCTGTGTAAGTTCCTGTTGCATCATTAGCAACAAACGCTTTTTCTATTTTAAATGTGTTAGTGGCAACAGACGAAATTGTAAACGTGCCATTATAATTAGTAGTTCCTGATATTGTTACAATGTCGCCATTCGATCTGCCATGCGCCGTATCTGTTACGGTTGTAAACCCTCCTGTCCCGTCTGCATAAGCACTAATGGTTTTTTTGGTTTCATACGCATCTTGAAAAACTTCTTCTGTTATCCGATAAACATTATCACCACTACGAATATAAACTTCACTATCAAGAATAGTCCAATCGTCAATTTCAAAGGGCAATTGATGATCTGACCATGCTGTAATTTTTGCTGATTTTGATATTGTGAAAGCATATATACTTTTTTTAATAGCGCATATGTATTGACCCAATGCAGGGTTAAACGTTGCCTTCGGATTAACAGCCGGAGTCTGTGGAAGCACCCTCTGAATGACAGAATCTATAGGAGAACCAATATCTATTTCAGCTTGCGAACCTGTTAAAACAGACTCGGAAATAGACCTAAATCCAAAATCTGTTAACATATACATGTCTTGAAACAACAGAGCAATACTTCTGTGATACCTTGTGTGTACTCCGGGTAATGACTGTGTAAAAGAATGATTAGCCGGGTCAGGATCAACAGCCCATAACTGGCTACCATCAGCAAAGAACACTACTAAATTTCTTTCTTTATATTGTCCTAATGCTAATGCGTTATCAGAACCTTTCTGCTTCAAGCCAACAGCTAGAAAACCCGCATCACTTGTAGTAGTCCAATCTCTAGGATTACCTGTTGCGGAAAAACGAACAGCATCACCATTCGTAGCCCAAATCTTATTTTCCATCTTTACTACGCCCTTAGTATTAGGGCAGTTTGTATCTGAAATCTTAGAGGGTATAGTTCCGTCAAGATAATGGTGTAAAACAGTACCGTTTGAATATTCTACCGATGTATAAATGTAATCACTAAATACGTCAGCATAATGAACATGGGCAACAGTAATACTTCCCGATATTCCAATCGTCCAAATATCGCCCATTGCATGACCAATTTTTGCGCCAAATGTTACCTGAACACCTTCTTGTAACGTTTGTAGTGTGGTTGTAATAGCCACGCCTGTTGTGTAAGCACCAGAACCTTTTTTCCACTTAAAAGTGTTTGGTATTTTTTCAAAATTTCCTGTCGCATCATTGTTTGAAAAAACTACACTGATTACAAATGTATTAGTAGTAACGCCACTAACGGAGAATGTCCCGTTATAACCCGTTGTACCTGTAATTGTAATTTGATCGCCATTACTTAAACCATGTGAATTTGATGTTATTGTCGTTACGCTTGCCGATGGATTAGGGTTTAACTCCCATTGTCCTGTAGCATCATTAGCAACAAAAGTATCGCTAATGATAAACGTATTTGTCGTTACACCTGATATTGTAAATGTGCCATCATACGAAGTTGTTCCCGTGATGATAACGCTATTTCCATTACTCAGCCCATGACTATTAGAAGTAATTTCTGTTGCGCTACCGCCACCACTTGAAGCCATAGCGGTAATTGGGCCAGTATTTTCCCGCTCCATCTTTGTGATTGCGCCTGTAACAGACCCGTCAATCTCTATAGTAAAAGTTGGATTGCCTGTGCCAACATAACTACCACTAGAAGTTGCATCATTAACACCTGATCCTGTAAATGATGTAGGGTTAACATTAGAACCAGCAACTTGCTTTGGAGTAAAAACCAAACATTCAACTTCCCATTTATCCTCCAGAGTATGTCCTGTTGTAGCCCCAAAAGTAACAGACACACCATCAATTAATACTTGAGCGGAACCAGTGATATTTACACCGGAAGTTAAAATTCCACCTTCTTTTTGCCATTTAAAAGTATCAGGTGATCCTGTTGAATCTATTTCTAAAACAAATTTAGTTTTATCTGTACCGTTAAACGTTCCACTACTAACCAAGTCATCTAAGGCGTTACTCCCAATAGGTCGATATTTTGGCTCACGAATAACATTGGAATGAACAACCGATCCATCAGAAGTAAATGTATTAAGAACACCGCCCGAAGCGAACAGACCTTTGGTTCCGGTTTCTAATGTCTTAATATGCTCTGTGCCACCACGTTTTCTTATGGCTTTACCAGTAGTAACATATCCATTTTTCAATTCCCTTAGCCTATTTGCATCTGAAACCGATGCTCCTTTTCTAAGGTCTTTACCTATACTAAAATCACTATATGTAACAACAGGCATTAAAGATCGTCCGTGTGAGAATGTTGCATTCGCTCATTAAAGTAATGACTAAAACCTTGCCCTGAATTTCTTCTACCGCCACGCACAAATCGCTTTCCACCTTGAGTACCAGATTTAATTCTCCCCAACATTTGTGTTAACTGTTGAGCGTAGATATTGGCATCTTGATGACGGTAATGCGCTTTCGCATTTGAAAGAGCAAGCATCAAAACAAGGTCTGCATCTAAAGTTACAAAATCCGTAGAAAGCGAAAAAGCATCTAATCTTTTTACATATTCAGTCTCAATCCGATAATGATTCCCGTCAGGTTGAGGCCAGATTTCCATTTGATCCCGCCGTTCATATCTAAGAGGGCGACTTTTAGGAGTTGCATAATCGTCATGCTGGTATTCAATGCCTTCGATCAATTTCCATCTGTTAGCTGTAGATGCAGTTGTATCACGGGCATTAACCCTTAAAAGACGATCAGGATTACAGTTGTCAGGCCAATCATATAAGGTCTGTCCATCATTAGTAGTAGTGGTATTGGTTTTTACCATTTCTCTAGGTATGTACTCCCAATACAATTGCTCTTGCGCTTGGCGCAAGAATGAATCCATGATTGATCCACCCGGCCCCGCTTGTGATCCAGCCGAAGCATAGCCAAGTCTATCCCGCAACTCTTGTCTTAAAGACCCTAAATTTCGCTTTGTTGGTAATGCCATTAATTAGGCTCCAATTGTCCTTGATCGGCTTTATTTAACAGACTAATCAAAATTGCTTTTGGTGCTGTTGGGGGATGTTTAATTTTTAACTCCCGTAACAATTCACGCAATTCAGCGTTAGTCATAGATTGATAATCCATATTATCTTTATCACTTTCTTCAACTAAAGGAGTAGCAACCTTTATTTGATCCGAGCGATATTTTTCTTCATTGACTTTTTCCATCTTCCGTTCTTCTAGCTTCCCATACACATATTCAACATTGCTTATGTCTGAACCTGTTTTCATTTTGTATTGAGATTGCAACCGGAAATACTCTTCTTCATACTCAATTTCTTCGACTGAATAAATAACAGGATCAGGAGCTTCTACTTGGTATCGCTTCCCTTTTGGGAAAACCAAGTCATGCCTCTTATATACAACTACATTGCCATCACCAAAAACTTGCTCTAAAACAGGTATTTCATGCTCATATATGGTCTTAGCTATTGAAACTTCAACACTTTTAAAGATTGTTACGTCACATTTTTTAGCTTTCACTTCTATTTTCTCCCGAAATAGGGCATATCAGAGTATGCCTTTAGTTAAAATCTCTCAACAGACAACAGATGAGAGGGCCAAAATTCCCAAAAGTAGCTTAAAAAGCTCCCCCAACCTATCTTGGCTGATTCATGGGTCGAATCAGACCCGACCAAGAAAGCCTAAGCCTTTCAGTCGGGGGAGATTAATAACCCGCCCCTAAAGGAGCGTAGTTTACTAAGCTATGGACAATGCGGCATGAGCATTAGCACGGGACATACACATAGCCCCACGCCAAGTTACTCCCCACATATGCTCATAACGATCATAAGGTCGAGGTGGCTTGCGGGAAATTTTACCCTGCCCCTCAATTTCCTTAACGTAGATATAATTAGTGTTAAGGAAATAACACCGTTTAGCCCACGTTCCACCGAGATCATCAAAGGTCGGGTTCCAAATAATTGGTACGCCCTTAAAGCTGATCCGGTCTGTTCCACCTTCTGCATCGAACATAGAACCGTTGCTAATTTGCATGGTTCCGTAAGTCTTCAACAGGAAGTTTCGATAACCGTCAATAAAGTCCGTACCCGCCATAATGTAATTGGGTCGTCCACCATTTTTGGTACAGTTACGCCATTGCGTTTCCATGCCATCAATGATTGTTCCGGTTGTCGTAGTGGTAGTCAATGACAATTGAACTTGGTTTCTCCAGTAAGAATTAGCCGAAACAGAACGGTCAATTCCACCAACAGTGCCAGTAGTCGGGTCTTGAGCAACCAAGTAGTCCAAACCTTCTATGTCATCTGTTGAACCAGAACCATCTTGAAGCAACAGACTATCCATCTGTTCTTCCCAACCTAAGTCAAGAACCTCAATTTGCTCGTTCAATAGATTCGTAAGCTGAACAACTTCGGCTTTGGAATGAACTTTACCTTTCTTATTGTTGTCCGTAACGCTGATACCATTTTGGATCAAACGATCTTCGTCCAACGTGAAACCATCATGCGCTGATCTCCACGGGAATGTGGCTTGCTCGATGGTTGAGCGATTGTTGTATGTAACAACTGTTCGCCCGTTAAAGAATGAAAAATTATTTTGGTAGCGATAACGCAATTGAACTACTGCGTTTTGTTTGCCACCGGGCATTGTTTTTTTGCCACCCATTAACTTTTTCAGCCAAACACGTTCTTGGCTAATCTGGTCAACAGGTTTGTTTTTAAGATAGTAGTCAAGAGCAGTTTTACCCGCAATAGACAACTCTTCTGTTGTAAAAGGCATGACAACCTCCTGTCGTTTAGGGTCTTCCGTGACCCCATGCCGTTATCGTTTACTAACTCAGTTCAGACATTATTGCGTCTGCCATCGAACCCGGCGTTGAAGCCCCAACGGACTGACCGCTTGATTGCAATGGTGAGCTAGCTTTTAACTTGCTTTGTTGTACCTGATTTCCTGACATAGTTCCTAACGCATCATAAAGTTGTGCTACAACAGAAGGCCATTGACTTGGCGGGTATTGTTGTTGAATAGATTCAACTTGCCCCATCAAATACTTTTCTTTGGCCTGAAAATCAATATCTGTTTTTTGTCTATTAACCATGTATTCCTCAATAGCTTTAGTAGACTGTTGTATCTCAGATTGATGATTTGTATTTTGCTGTTGCTGTTGAGCTAACTGTTCCTGTTGATTAGCCAAGCGTTGTTGGCTTCTCCTAGCATTAGCTAGCTCTACTGCGTCAGAACGATCAAGCTCGTAGTTGTCTACCTTTTCCTGCAAATCCTGATAGCCGTCTAAAAGGTCAACCCCGCCATCTTCCACCCCGATTTCTTTTGCGAGTCTTTGCATTTCGTTTTTAGCGATTTGGAAAGCTTGCTTTTTTTCATCCGGGCTTTGTGAAGTTGCCATTCGAGCAAAATCCAACAGACCGCCAAACTCTTCGGGTGAAATGCCCGTGTTGGTAATGGTCTTTTGAATCTCCGCAACGACATTTCGTGACTCCTCAAGTTCCTGATCTTTGGATTTATTTGCTTCTACAAGTGAACGGAATCTCTCTTGCGCCTTTGGCTTTAATCCTTCCGGCTCCGAGTACAATTCATCTGCCTTGTCACCGTCTGTTGTCTCCGGCGTTTCTTCCGTTGACGTTTCAAGTGTCTCAGCTTTTTCCGGCTCTTGCTCCTTTTCAGGTTGCTCATCTGGAATCTGTTCAGGCTCACCATCATCTGATAATTCATTGAGGACGGCATCAACTACTGTTTCATCTTCGGTGGATGACTCCGAGTTTTCATCCGATATTGGAGGTTGCGAATCCTCTGTAACGCTTTCTTCTGGTACTACATCTTGTGTTTCCGGTGTCGATTCCGGTACGACATTATCTTCTTGCATAAATACTCCCGTTTCTATGCGGTGAATAAATTATTCATGTTGCTTATCTTTTTTAGCATTTGCTTCACGTTGACTAATTCTATTAAAGTGATTTGCGTCAGACTGATTTTGATTTGCTTCACGTTGACTAATTCTATTCATCTGTGCGGCTTCCCTTTGCGCCTCAATACCTTCTTGAGTAACTTGCATCTGGCGTTGTTTCATTGCAACATCTGTTTGAGCTTTATAGGCTTTAAATTGCTCTTCCATCTGATCGCCGTCACTATCAGCTTTTGCTTTTTCTGCTTGTGCGTAATTCTTAACAGCCTTAGATTTTGTTTCTTCAATCTCAGCTTTTAGTTGTTCCATCTGTAGCTGTTGTGCCATCTGTTGTTGTTGCAATGCTTCCATTTCTTTAGGATCAGGTTGCTCATTCTGCTTATCTTTCTTGGAAGGTAAAAATTCGTGAACGTCAAATCGCTCATCAAGCCTTCGTAATGTTTCTTGAGCAATAATTACTAGAGATTCAGCTAATTCATCCTGCCCTTGCTCTCTAAGCTGTGATACCCCTTGAATAGCCTCTGTTAATTTAGGTAGCAAGAATTGAACCCAAACCTGAGTCTCTTTATCTCTGTTTGGCTTGCCGGACGATCCCGCTTGAATGTTTATACTCAACAGATTAAAAATCTCAGATTTTGACATCTTAGGCCAAATAGAACCATCTATGAGTTTTCCTGTCGGCTGTCCTTGCTCATCTAATTCAGGTTGTGCAGATGGCCCCGCAAGTTCTTCCACTTGTTCAGGAGTTAAAGCTTGAAGCAAAAGTTCTAAAGTATGTTTTGCTACTCTCTCAAACCAATCCTCAATTTCATCTGTATCCGCACCTGTTTGAGTTTGAGAATCCTGAGTTAAAATCTGTGCCTCACCAAGAGTTCTTGATTTATTACTTTGCGGTTGAGTTGCGTCACCGCCACCAACAACACGCTCAAAATCTCTCTCAGTATGGTCTGTTGTATATACAGCCGGATCAATTGGTGGGGGAGAAAAAACATCAATAGAATTTCTAATAGGCTGTCCGGGGTTTCCATCTATCCGAACATTTTCACCGGGAGCGGCGTTACTTAATGATTCCGCATCTGTGTCGGAAACATCACCTCTCCGAGATACCCAATGCGGTATTGATATATCTCTATGACCAGCAAATCGAGTTCTTGCAGAGTTGTGTTCGTCTTGTAATTCCCTCAACAAAAATACATCCGACATAGGCAAAAATTGCCCGTCAACAATATTTATTGCCATAGGTATGTAGGGATACCATTGCTCGCTTACAAATTTAGGCTCAAGTGGTTGTTGTAAAAATTTATCCCCACCATCTGCCATATAATGAATCAGTCTGTTTGTTCTGTCATGTATCTCCCAAATGTGAACAAGAGTTGCATGATCTCCCGTTATATCTGTAGAAGTTGTTCCTTCGGTAGTTTTAATTTTAAACTCTTTAGTTCCGGCTGGCATTTTTCCCCATCTTGCCTTTGCTTTTTCAAGCGTCATTACTATTCGCTCGCAAAGAAAAGGGGTCTGTTGCCAATCATCAAAGTTTTGAATAGTTGATAAGTCGATTACCATATTTGTTGGATCGACAACATCAATCACCAAGCCCTCGGACACAACAACCATTTCTTCTTTTTCAAGCTGAGAAATAAATTGCTCAAGCTCTAACTTAGCTCTCGCTTTGTTAGCTCTTTCGTCCGGGTCTTGTACCTGCTTTTCAAGAAACTCTAGCTGTTCCTGTTGTTGTCTTGAATCAATAATTTTGTTTCTTATAATAGGGTTAGGCTCAAGTTGGGTCTGATAATATACTTTGACCCAACCTAAGCCTGTAGTCTTGGCTGACCTTAGACATGCTTTGGCCCTCCGCTTCAAGTCTCCGTCATCAAAGTGACGATTAAGAACAATTTCTGCTGTCTTACCGAACAGACGCATTTTCTGAACGCCTTTTTGCGATACAGTCTCAGACGGTCTAATGGCAAACTTAGGGTTTCTTGCATAAACTTGATTCACGCTCCGTCTAATGTGAGCGTGAATCAGATTAGCTCGTACAAGCTCCCCCGACCCATCATCTTCCTGCTCGCCACGAACATACATGCGATCTTTGGCAACAGCTTTTTCAAAACCGCCACCATCCATACTCATCTTAGCCAGATCAATTCTCTCTTGCCATTTCTGCGCTAGGTTCTTTTCGCCCTCGGAAGGTCGCTTCTCCTTTGACGCAGAATTTTCAGGCTTAGTGAAACCGCTCTGTTTAAGATTACCTATGATTTCCTGTTCGATGTCAGACATTAGTTACCGTTCAAAATGTAATGAGAAACACTTCCTGCACTTCTAGTGGTGCTATAACGTACATATTTTGGAAGAGTAACTTCCTTAAGCATTGGCTCGCTACCAGTGGACAAAGTACCGCTTGTGTGAAGTGTTGACCATGAAGAGTTGTCATCTGATCCCTGCAAGATAGATGTGCCACTAAAGGCGGCTGGAAAAATAACAGATACAACAGTAGT
>Ga0208669_1000623_pt1 | contig 13857 bp, 23 predicted proteins | sample 21_taG_FD_184095 | JGI IMG/M metagenome (GOLD analysis project Ga0208669, IMG submission 184095) | Marine viral communities from the Subarctic Pacific Ocean - 21_ETSP_OMZ_AT15319 metaG (SPAdes) (version 2) | ecosystem: Environmental > Aquatic > Marine > Oceanic | place: Pacific Ocean | collected...
GTATGCTGTCACCACTAAAATCTTTTATATTCATTTCAGTTACAGCTTTTGAAGCAATCCATAGTTGTCTAATTTTTTCAGCTAAAACTTTTGCTTCTGCTTGTGTAGACTTAAATGTAGTTTTAATCCCATCGGGAGCAGTTTGTTTTGGTAATTTTACTGTTGAGTTTTTACCCGCCTGTAACCAATTTTCATCTGCTTGCGCTATTCTATTTAATTCAATATACATTACAAATAATCGTTGTGTAAGTATTCCAGATCCTTGATGACTTACTTGAACATTTTTAGCAACTAAATTTGCAATCTCATTATAAGTAGTTCTTAGTGTAAAAGTATCTAATGCTCCCGGAGTACCTGCTGCATTAGATGCCATTTCTGCTTTTACTATCCATTCTTGGACTTTGTGTAGTTCTCCTTTTCCCATAAGCTCTATAAATTTTACGAAATCATTTATAGGAGTTTGAGTTCTTTTTTCTATAGCTTCTCTTCTACTATTAGCATCCCCTTGCAATACATCACTCAGTTCTAAACCAATATCTCTTAATTTTATTTCTGCATTCTTTTGAACACTAGCTATTCGTTTTTTAACAGGCACTATTTCAATATTTTGTACATATCAAGTATTCTTTTGATATGATCTGGAAACCCTGTGTTACCTACTATACTAGAACTTACTTGATTTTCTACCATTGCTCCTGCAATTTGCATTCTTTCTTTTCTTTCATCTTTTAAATAATATTTGATTAAATCAAATAAAGCTAACTGTAAGTCTGCTGGTGTTGAACTATATCCTGCAGTATAAACTACTTTTACAGCTTTTCTTCCTTTTGGGAAGTATTTAGTACCAGTGCTTTGAGTCCTAACTACACTGTCAGAAACAGTATCAACTATATACTCATATTTTCCACTACTATCAGAATTTTCTGTGATTAGGGTTACATATGAACTAGCTTGGTCAGTTCTTTCTTGTACTGATGTTACAGCGACTAATGGACTTTCGTCTAACATTACTCTATCTGTATGAGAATCGAGTATGTCGAAATACTCGGTTTTGGCACTACTATAATTATCTACAAAACTTATACCGCAATAACTTTTTACAAGTTGACTTACGGAAGCAATAATCACATTAATCCTTGCGTCATTTTGAACACCTTGAAGTCCTGCGAAGTCTTTATACTGTTGTAATGTTACTAAATTTGCCATAATTTTTTAAAAAAAGTTGGTGGGGCATGAACCCCACCAAAATTCGACGTAAGCTATTAACTAGCTTTGTATTGGTATGCCCACTTAGAAGTAGCGCCATCGATTAGATCGGTGAAACCAATTCTTTGAGAAGCAACAAGCACTCTACGCTGATTAGCAACTTCGTAATCAGACTCAATGGTTACTCCACGTAGTCTTGGCATTACATAGTTTCTTGCGTATAGAGCAATTGCTCCTGGCATGTTAGCTGCTTGTGTAGGGAATTCATCACAGACAATGACTTTAGAGCCAAAGACTGATCCGATCTCACCACGTACTTTAGTAGCCATATCGCCTACTAAGTTAATGTCTTGGAATTCTGCATCTTCGAGCAGATTGAAATACACACCTTGTGATACAAGATATACAACTTCACTTGGGTTCATTCCATATTTACCCATATTTTTTCTAAGAGCTAGAAGTTCTAACGCTGTTACAGTGTCAGAAGCAACTGCTGTAGCTGATTGTGTTACATCACTATCTGCTTCAGCTAAAGTCCATAGACCGTCAAAAGACGCACCACTAGTACCGAAGGCACCGTCAGCGTTGTTACCCAAAAGGATAGCATTTTCAATGGATCTTGCATGAGATCTTACGATTGACTCTCTAATTAAAGGAAGAATCGGTAAGATTGCATCTTCTTCAGTTTCATTACCTAAGTAAGATTGTGAAATTAGCTTTTTAGTTGAAAGAGTTCTTTCAGTCAAGTCAACACCTGCATATGGTGAACCATAAGTGTCGCCTCTTTCTTCCAAGTTACCATGTGGAGATGATCCAGTAGCTACTTGGTTAGCTGTAAATTCAGCGTAACCAGCATCTGGTAAGATTGGTATGATTTGAGTAGCTGACTGCATTGGGATTTCTCTAAATAGAGGAGCCAATGTGAGCTCTAATTGAATGTCTCTTTCGACATTTGTAGATACTGTTTGTTCAAAATCTGCTGATGAAACGCCAACACCTGAATGAGCGTTAACTTTTTCCATCACATCATTTGCCAATTTAGTATCCCAGCCTTTACCTGTTGCTAGACCCATGGTCCATGCATCATTGATATCAGCTTCGAACTGTTTGTTCCAATCACCGCTGTTTGAGCGATCACCGAATACTCTTTTTGACTCACGAATTGCTTCGATTTCAGATTTTTTCTCTTGCAGTTCTGTTTGCAAAGAGGTAACAATCTCTTCAAGGCCTTCTTGTCTGCCTTCAAAACGTTTTTCAACGTCTGAAATAAGAGCTTCCGCTCCAGACATTCCGACTTCAACGATTGTTTTAACTTTTTCTTGCTCAGCTTCTTTTTCAGCTAGGTCTGCGGCTTCCGCAGCTGCTTTCTCTTCAGCTTCGCTTACTTCTTTAGCTTTTAACTCGGCATGTTGCATTGCAATTTTAGCAGCAGTTGATTTTGCTACCTCTTCAGCGAATGCTTTCAAGTCGATATCAGCATTTGGAGTATTTTTTTCTGTAGACATAAGTCTCTCCTGTTGTTGAGTGGGCGAACCCACGGCTTGTGGCGCATCAATTTCTTCAGCCTTCGCTGAGTCCATTGCATGAGCCTGTTTACTTTCTTTTTTTGAAAAAGAAGCTTTCCATTCCTCATATTCAGATTGAGAATCGAATGATTTCGCAATCGAGAACATGGCAGTCTGGTTAGCTGGTACGCTAACAACAGACACTTCGAATAATTCGGCGTCTTTAATCTTGTACCCGTCAGTTTCATCAATATAATCGGCATCCTTGACTCTGAAACCGACAGAAAAGGCTCCAAGTACACCGTCTTTAATAAGATCTTTGATATCGCCTGCGGACTTAGAGATTCTTGCTCCAAGTTCGAGACCTTTGTCGGAAACTTCTAATGAAGTTGCTCGACCAATTGGTTTGTTATAGTCATGGTTAAATAGGATTATTGGGTTACCCTTGAAGTTATCCAATCCACCATTTTTTGTCCATGCATCATGTTCAACTACATCACCTGCGCGGTCAGTTGCGTTAGTACTGGCATATCCTTTGATATTGACAGAACCATCGTCATCTTCCCCGAGTGACTTAAATGTAGATGACCAATGAAAAATTTTCTCTGACATAAGTTTACCTATTTTTCAGCTTTTTTAGAAGCTGGCTTTGCTTTTGGTTTTGGCTTTGGTTCTGGTGCGGGGGCTGGAGCTGGAGCTGGTGCCATTAGGGCAAGCTGCTTCTCTGCCATCTGCGTCATACGATTCCATGAGCCAAAAGCTCTTTTTGCTACGATGAATCTCATAGGAGTGTCATCTGCAGCTTTATACTCTACTGTGGACATAACATGTCCTTTTTCTGCAAAGTATTCAACTAGTTTTTTTAATACTGCTGGTTTATTCATTGTTTTCCTCTGATTCTTCTGGTGGTCTTCCACCTTCTGTGGGGTCTGCTGCGCTACCCGCTATGTTAGCTGGAACTCTTAAGTCATCGTGCCCTTCTAAAGGCTCTTTTCCTAAGGCGTCTCTTGCTTCGTTTGGTGACATAATACCTGTATTAACCAAAGTAGCATAATATGCAGCTTGGTCTCGTAATTCCGGTTGTAAAGCTGGAACATTAGTAACATCCTCAACTAGTTCAAATCCGAAATACCGTTCACAGGCATATGCTATTTTTCTTACTACTGGAAGAACTGTCTCCAAGTAATAAAGTCTATGGTTAGGTCTAATGTTCGCATTATTCCCACCGTCTAGAAGAATCGGCGGTACACCTAATGCTTCTAAAATTACTTTTTCATTGGCTGCTATAGAGGGTTGAAAGTCCAGTTCTTTAAAGTTTACTTTAGTTAAACTGTCTACTTCTAAGCCGCCATCTAAGATTAGAGGTCTTCGACCTCCGTTCTTTGGATTATATCTAGTGCTCCAGGCCTGTAACATCCTTTCTTTGATTTTCTCAGAAAGAGTATTAGGGCTCTTAAGTACTAAACCTGGGACCGCTCCGTTTTTAAAGAAGTTGTCCTGAAATTTTCTCATACTATCCATTAAGTACATTGTTCTGTACGCTGGTTTTAGTCTAGGTACTCCCCTATATATTGAATGAAATGAGTTTTCCTTAATATGTATAATTTCTTTTGGGGAGTAGTCTATTTGACCATCATAAACATACTTGCTAACATATGTATCCGTATCGGCTTCTATGGTAACATTTTGTGCAGGTAAATGATAAAGATGGACACCGTCATAATAAATGAATATGTTTCCATCAATCAACAAATCAATAACTAGATTTCTCTTAAAGGTATTGATATCTTGAAAAGGGTTTGGTTCTTTGTTAAGTAACAAATCAACACGAGTTCTTCGAACATTTTCTACAACTGGTGTAATTCCTTGTACCTTAGTACCTACCGTATATCTAATATCAGCAGAATCGTCAACAATCATGTTAACTGCGCGATTGACTACTTCTAGTTCTTCGTAAGCTGATCGATAATTATCTTTCTTCTCACGAGTATCTATTGCTAGTCCTTCTTCTAGGCCAATGTATCGTTGAGCAGGATTTAACTTCTCCTCTCTTTCGATGCCTAAAAATCTATCATACCATGCCATATTTATCTCTCTGTTTCTGCACCCATCGTTTTTGTTTAAGTGCTGTAACTAGCTTTGGTCTTTTACCATAAATACTATGCAACCTTATGTGATGAGTTTTACATAAAGTAGCAGCCTCGTTATATATCTCATTAGTATATTCTTCAATAAACTGTTCACGGATATTCATTATTTCATCGGCGGATGTTATCGTAATTTTATTAGTTTGTAGCCATTTTGACAATAGCTCGGTCATTCCGTAGAAGTGGTGAAAGTCTAAATTTTCTGTCTCTCCACAGATAAAGCACTGAGTGTCTTTTTTATATTTAGCTTTCGCTTTATCTCTAACGTACTTGACTAAATCCCTTTTTAAATCCATAAATTCCTAATTAATAAAATTATACCAAATTTTTACCTTCTTGTCAACAACTATTTTTTCATTGGTCTAAAATTAAAAACTAGTCGCTGTTGTCTCAAAAGTATACAGCGCATATCTTAGCGCATCACTCATATGACTTGCCATATTGTGTTTCGGCTTTTCTTTCATCAAATTAGGGTTTGGATCCCATTGGTACTGATCTACTGCCGACAGAGTATTAGCACATCTTTGATCTACGATTAATTTGTTATTATCTACTATAGTAGAACAATGTCCAATTCCATCTAGAACTGATTTTTTCGCATTAATTGTTGAAATATCATAATTTTGAGCAAAATCAAATCTAGTCTGTTGAGCAGCTGAATCAATATAAATATAGTCAATACCATATTTTTGAATTCTTTCTTGAATTTGTATTGCATGCTGTTCAGTAGTTTTTTCAGCATCCATGTATTCGTCTATAAGATAATATTTTTCTTCGTCCCAATCGTATGCTATCACACATAAAGCTGTAGGATCTTTATATCCTACATCTAGTCCTGCAAATACATCCATCCTGCGAGTATCTAGTTGACTTAAGTCAGCCACACACTCTTCAAAATTAAAGTTCCAAACCTGACCTTCATAAGTATTAAAGTCAGCTAAATATTCTTGAGCAAATTCAGCTTGGGACATTGCTTTTTTTGCTTCTATAATATCTTCTTCACTAAATCTTGGATTTTCATGATAGGTGGCTCTTATAGCACACCAGTCTTTAAATTCATCATTATATCCTCTTTGCCAAAAGTCTGCAAACCAATTATTTCTTCCCCGAGGAGTAGAAATAAATACTGCTTTACTGTTTTCTTTGTCTAGAGTTGGACGTAATGCTACATTAAAGGCGTCTTTACCGTCTGCTAATGCAGCTTCGTCAAATATGATTAAATCATAAGAACGACCAACAGTTGAATCCACCTGATTAACTGATCCCATTCTTATTGTTGAGCCATTAGATAGCTCAATTACTTTATCTTTAGCATTATCTCTTACTACTTCTAAATCAAAATGTTTGATTAGTTGTCTTTGCAAATCAAATGAGATTTGAGACAAAGCATAGTTTGGAGACATGATTAAGATATTAGAGTTTGGCACGAGAGATACAAGCTGTCCAATGACATTTGTAATATAAGTTTTACCTTGTCGCCTAGAAATGGCGGCACAAACGAATCTATATTTTGGATTGTTTATTGCATTGATAAGAGATACCTGAGCAGTATTAGGTGTAATACCTAATAAGTCTAGGTAACTATCAATAGGTAATTTAATAAATCTTGATTCAGTATCAAATTCCATTAACGTATCGCTTAGAACGTCTTTTCTACTTACTTCTAACATTATTAATGAATTGTTTCTTTGTTTATGTTTTTAATTAAGTACCAACTTGGTTCTTCTTGAACAAACAGTTCATGTTCGTTGCATACACTGAGTAAGTATAGATATCCCATACATAAGTTTGTAACAGAATCATCTTCTGGGCTAAACTGGCCAAGTTTCTCAGCTTTACTCTTGACTCTTTTGAGTGTATCAGTAGCTGTCAGCTTAACTTCGTCTAGCCACTGATCTCTTGTTTCTTCTAAAACTCTGTGCATTATCCGCCTACGTTACATGGGCTGCCGACTACTGTGTTTGCTGCCGCAAATATCTGATCAGAAGTATTTTTCTTTACTACGATACTGTCTAGTGATTCTAGTGTGAAACTTGCAAGTGTAGCATCTGCTGAATTTGCAATAGTTACAAGAGCTTCTGCTGCTCCAGTATTTACTAGTCTTACTTCAGTTGCATCTTCAAAAGTTGAAGCTGCACCTACATTGACGCCACAGGCTGCATTCGCACCTAAAAATTTAAATGATGACATTTTTGTCTCCTATTTTACTTTGGTTATTTTTTACGAGGAATTCTATGGGCTTTTGTTTTCTGCTCTGCTGCTAGCATTGCATCATGTATATCTACCTTTCCATCCATGTTTTTATCTGAACCGTTTAATATATTCCAAACTTTTATAAGTTTGTCTTTAATTTTTTCTACCATTTTACCTTATTTGCCCAATAAGCTGCTGACATTTTGCCTTTAGCTATATTTTTGGCATGACGAGCTTTGAATGAAGCTCTTCTTTTCTTTTGTGCGGTTGATTTTGGAGATTTTCCTGCTCCTCGCACGCCTTGTTGACCAAAACGAATTGTTTTAGTCTTTTTGCCAACTTTGGCAACTACCACATGGGATTTTTTAGGGTGCTTGGGCGTACGCTTTGGTTTATTGTAACCTGATACGCCCACTCTTTTTAATTTTGATGATTTTTTAACCCTTCGTTTTCTTACTGCCACGTCTTTTTCTCCCTCTGCGAGCAACAGTTCTAACCATTGTAGGCTTGCCGCCTACGCCCTGTCTTTTTGATCGTTTGCGTTTTACCGCAGAACGTTTTTGACTTGCGCTCATTCTTGCAGCTTTAGCTGCTGGTACACACTTCGGATATTTCTTCCGACTTTTCTTAGCTTTTGGTCTACCGCAGGGTGGATGTTTACCGTTCTTTTTTCTGGCTCCAATGTTTACCCAATTTTGTTTAAACCATTTCTTTAAACCAGCCATTATTTACCCACCTTACGCATAGCAGCTTTATGAGATGCAGTAAAACTTTTACCTTTTCTCATTTGAGCTCTCATAAACGACATATGTTTCTTAGTATGATGACTAGAATGTTTTCGTAGAGTAGCTTGTTGTTTTTTAGTAAGTTTTTTCTTAGCCACGACGGTATTTACCCCCTGCTTTCTTGTACTGTCTTACGAGGTACGCGTTAGCATACGCACTAGGGTATACAGCAAATTTTCTTTTAGTTTTTGCTTTTACCCTTGCGTATAACTTTTTATTAGTAGGAATGTTGCGTTTTTTAACAACTTTCGCGCGTCTGCGTTTTCTAGCAGCCATGATGTTTTTTCATGCCTCTGCGCTTTTTCTTGCCGTTCTTTTTCTTAGGACGACCTCTAGTCTTTCCATAAGTTCCTTTACCTTTTGGCATAGTTTACTCCGATTTATAACAAGTCCAGATTCCCCAACCAAGACCTACCCAAGCTAATAATTTAGCTACGCCGCCTGTAAATAATACTAGACCGCATACAAGAATCAGTAAAGCTCCATCCCAAGATGTTCTTTCTGATACTCTAGCTTTTACCCAAGCTATACATTTATTTACCATATCCATTCATTTCTCCCATTTTTTAAGAGGGCACTCCGCTCTCTTAATCCTTGCTTTAAGAGGCATAAAGCATTTACATACTTTACACACCTTAAATTTATTTAAGTGAGGGCAATTATTGCAAACTTTAAGTCTACTTGCTCTCATCTTTTTGAGGTGTAGTAACTTTTCTATAATAAACTACTACATCCTTCAATTCTGTGATATATCTTCTTAATTCTTGAATATTCATAGACATGACTTCATAATCTGGTATAGTCATTGCTAAAAATACTAACTCACCCTCTTGTTCTTCTATTCGTGCTAACTGTTCTTCCCAGTTATCGGGCGTTATTACTATAAAAGTAGGGTTGCTTAGAGATATTTCCCTAGGCATGATAGGTTGAACAATAGTTCTCTCCATTGGTTTTGCTGTAACTTGTATTTCCTTAGTTGGAATTAGACTGCAACTGGAGACCATCATCAAGATCGTCAACGGTAGCACTAAGTTTTTCGATGCCTTCGAATGCATGTTTTGTTCCATTGTTTATTTTCCTTTCCATTTTTACTGGGTCTTGTAATATTTTATCACTCAACTCGTAATTTTTTAAAAACTCGCCATATCTGTTTAATTCTAATTGTGCCTGCTGACTTCTTAAAGTCATTTCTTGCAACTGATTAGTTTGATTAGTAAAATCTTCTTGCATAGTAGCAATAGCCTCTTCTTGAGTTGCTATCGCACCTTCTAATGCTTTATTGTTGGCTGTTAGTACTTGGTTTTGGTTGTAAAGATAGTAGCTTCCTAACCCAAGAACAAGTATAATTCCTATTAGTAATTGATTCATGTTCCTGTTGAAGAAGTCATAGTACTTGTTCCAGTACTTGTACTTGTTGAAGTTGATGTAACAGTTGTGGTAGCTGTTTCTGTGCCAGTGGTTGTAACTATAATAGCCATAGGAGTTTCTGTAGCAGTATTTGTACTTGTACTTGTTCCTAGAGTAGTAAATACTTCTCCAAGAACTGTAACAGTAGTTGTATTTACTGCATTGCTAGGAACTTCAATAGAGGTAGTTGTAACTACCGGGGTATCATCTGTGCTATAATCTCCATTTAGTAATAAAATGAGAATAATTAGTTCTATCATATTTGTTTTATCCTGTAATTGAGACCTTCTGCGCCTCGTAGTTCAACTATATCTCCATCTTGTGTTTTAAATCGAATATAGTTTGGTTGTTTTTTATAGAATTTTCTAACTATAAAGGTTTGATCGTCTGCATCTCCCCATTGACTGTTGTAACTGACGGTTAATTCATGGTAAACTATAAACCAACTAAGAAACCAGTACCACCAGTCCTTAATTTTAGCTATCGTGATTGCCACTTACTTTCTTAAGTCCTAGTTCTGCAGCTTCTCTGGATCCATAACCACATTGTCCACCTTTCCAATTAAAAAGGAATAATCCTTCTTTTTCAAAGATATGACCATCTGCCATTTCTTCAGGTTTTCCCATTTTACTTGGTTTTGGTGCTTCCATTTTTGTCTCCGTTGCTTTAATGTCTTTTGTTTGATATTCTTTTTCCATTATAAAGGCCCTCCATTGTGTAGCCTGTGTGCTTTTTTCTGCTCCCAATTTTCTATTGCTTTCTTTATTCCTGATTCAGCTAGTACTGAACAGTGAAGCTTAATTGGAGGCAGCTCAAGGGCTGTTGCTATGTCCTTGTCTTTAATTAATTTTGCTTCTTCTATTGTTTTTCCTTTTAACATTTCTACAAACATTGTAGAAGAAGCGATTGCTGAACCACAACCATAAGTCTTAAACTTAACATCTAGTATTCTATCGTCATTGTCTAGCTTTAGGTCTAGTTTCATAACGTCGCCGCAGGCAGGTGCTCCCACCATACCTGTTGCAACATTGGGGTCTTTAGGGTCAAACCTACCGACCGAGTTTTGTGCAGGGTTATTAAGTACAGATTCAAACCTGTCGATAACTTTCTGCGAATAAGCCACTAAAAGTTGTAACTTAAGTAAAAAGCCATTCTTTCATCAAGGTCTATTTCAACAGACTCTTCTGAAACTACTTCTAGTCCCATTGTAAAATGATCGTTTAAGCTTTTGCTAATAGTAATTTGCTGGTAGTCAGTATCATCACCAAATTCGCCATGTCTAAAAGAGACATCAGCAAATGTAATAAAAGGTAAATTTACTTCAATTTCAGTATAGTCTGAATCCGAGTTGTCTTGATCAAACCAAAATCCGAACGACATCCAAGCATAATTCATTACTATAAAATATTCTTCTACAGAATCCATTTCGCCATCGTAGTTGTATTGAATAATACCTACATCGATAGCTAAGTCGTCTAATGCGACAGCATATCCTGAATAGAAGTCATACTCCATTTCAGTATCCATGCCAAGATCTACGGTTGATGCCCATACTCCAGCATAAAAACCACCGTTGTTATAATCAACTCCGCCTTGTAAAGCAGATGATCCCATAGTTTGACTTGCTCCCCTAAAGAAGTAGTCGGATTTTAGCGCCATAGAACCAGAAATACCCGCAAAAAGCGGTGTCATGGTAAACGCTAGTAATAAAGTTAATAATTTATTCATATTTTCTCCCAGTTAGGATACGTGTGTGAGCAGAATTCCAGCTGCAGCTAATAACCCGGAGGCTGCTGCAGATATTAGTATAGTTTCTAAACGGGTTATTGATTCACCAACTTCATCAAATCGTTTGCCTGACCGCTCCTCTATTCCCTCTAGTTGATTGAATACAGTTTTCCAGCGTTCAGCGCAAATTGCTTCGTGAGTTGTTAATCTTCCATCTATTTCCATAATGCTATCGTGGTCGTTGTCCTTTGCCCCGCTCATGTAAGTTATCCTGTTTGCTTTGAATTAAAATTCTATGTTGTAATTATACCAAAAATAACGACTCATGTCAAGAACTATTTTTGTATGGTATAGATTATTCCTTACTATAGTCTTTTTGCATGCATTTATGCCAATCTGTTTCTATTATTTCATCTGGGTATGCAGTATAAAACTTATCTCTACATTCATAAAATTGTGCTCTCCAATCTTCTGGATCATATTTGTTATTCCATTCCTTACTCTCTGGCTTAGGCTCAGGGGGAAGGGCACAACTTGATAGTAGCGCTACTACGGCAAAAACTTTAATCATCCGCTTAAGGGGTTGCCTTCAGTATCTTCTTTTAGATTTTTTACTTCAGCGTTAAGTGTAGCAATATCGGATTTAATATCTGATACAGCTTCGGACATTTTGTCTAAGCGTGAAATGCGTTCATTTGCTTCATCATCGCTTTGTAGTAAGCCTGCATTTAAAAACTCAATAGAAGTTTCTAAAGCTTCGATTCTTAATTCGATTGCTCCGAGTCCTTCATCAGCTTCTTTTACTCCGCCAATCTTTGCTTCTAGATTATCTATCCTATTAACATAGGTGGCTCCTGTATATCCAAAACCTGCTAAAGTACCAATGATACCTACTAAGGCTATGAATTGTGTTATTTTGTTTTCTAAGAATCCCATCTTATTCTCCTAATAAATTTGGTTGTGAATTAACCATAGCAGTCATATTTCGTATGTTAGTTCCTGCTAGTTCATAAAATGCTAGTACATTATCTCCTATCACACCACCGTCAAGTGCTGTGGGTTCGTACCAGCTTGTTTGTTTTGGAAGTTGTGCATCTGTATAAGCACTAAAGCCCTGCACATATCCTAAGTAGGCTACAAGAGTACTCTCGTCACCATATTTTCCTGTCTCTTCTTGAGTGCTTTGTCCTTCTTCTTGTTGTGCTTCAATATTTGCAGCAACAATTTGGTCTGCTATTGTATCAGCTTCTGAAGCCGACATGGCGCCGGACATAGCTGTATCAATTTCTCCAGATAAGTTAGAAACTTGTACATCAACCATAGCTCCAGCAGCACTGCCATTCATTCCCGGCATTGGCGTTATAGAGATTGATGTTCCTGAGTCTGATGAGCTTGAAGTGGTTGCTCCACCTCCACTAACTCCACTGCTTGCTACAGCAGTACTTGGACTCATAGATAAAACTTGTTGTGTTTGTTGTGAAGCACTTGCAAATTGGTCTGACATACTTGGGGAACTTGAAATACTAACACCGCCACTGGCTGCTCCGCCTGAGGCTGCAGAAGTTCCTGTTTGTGATGCAGAGGCTCCAGCAGTACTACCACTATAGTCTGTACTTCCAGTAGCTGCTGCTATTGTTCCTGCAACTAATCGTCTTATGTTTGCGCGTCTTGTTGCTTTGTCTGATTTTTTAGTTGGTTCTGAAAAAGCTATAGCTGCTGGAGTTTCCTCAGCAATTAATTCTTCAGCTTCGAAACTTTCTTCGAGTTCTACTAATCGCTCTTCTTCGATCATTTCTTCTCGCATCTCTTGTATATCCTCAAAAATTTCTTCAACAAATTCTTCCTCAAAGATCTCTTCCTCTGGGTATATTTCCTCAGTAAAATCTTCTTCATGAAATAACTCTTCCATAAGGGTTTCTTCCATCTCTTCTTCAAACCATTCTTCAAATTCCTCAATATTTTCAAATTCTTCGAAATGTTCTTCTTCTTCACGCATCCTTTCGTCTAGTATTAAAACTTGGAATTCAAAGTCTTCGAGTAGTTCTTCAGTACCATACCCACCTAAAACATCGTCAATTTGTTCATGGGGCATTGTATCTACAAAAGCATAAAGTTCTTCTATCTCTTGATCCATTATTTCAAACTGCATATCAAGGTCATCATAATGATCCATGTCGCTGTGTTCAAAATCCACCATTCCGTCCTCATCAAAAGAAACTGTTCCACCGTATAGGACATCTGTTTGTTCTTGCCCAAATTGTTCTACATCAAAAGCATACCAATCTGCATCAGTAAAGTTTTCACATCCACCTTCGTAACAAGGATCGCTAGGGTCTAAGTATTCGTCGTATTCCTCATCATACCACATATCTTCTTCTTGATAACCATAGTCATCTTCTATGTTATAGTATGCGACTGATTCTGTTGTTGTGTATCCTTGACAGAAAGGAGCATACTGTGGGTCAAGGTCACATTGTTGGTCATCATAAGCTTCCCAGTATAAAGGGCAAGCATTAGAATATAAAGAATCTATACCACACTGTTGTGTTAAGTATGCTGCTGCATAACCTGCACAACTAGAGTTATTTAACGCGTTGCTACAATCAATATTGTTTCCTGTTCCTGCTCCATACAAAGAACCACCGTTTTCTAAACTTGAATTCATTGCTGTATTATTCCAGTTTGTATTTACACAAGTAGAACTATTTGTAGTACCTGTGCTGCACTCATCATGATAATAGTAAGTATACGCTTGAGATGTACCACTTCCTATTTCACCTATAAGTACATCATGATTGATTATCTCTAGTGCGCCATATCTGAAATCAAAAGTATCATTTCTCCATAGTATAACTTCAAAACTATTATCAGTATTACTTCTATTAT
>Ga0208669_1000625_pt1 | contig 13838 bp, 21 predicted proteins | sample 21_taG_FD_184095 | JGI IMG/M metagenome (GOLD analysis project Ga0208669, IMG submission 184095) | Marine viral communities from the Subarctic Pacific Ocean - 21_ETSP_OMZ_AT15319 metaG (SPAdes) (version 2) | ecosystem: Environmental > Aquatic > Marine > Oceanic | place: Pacific Ocean | collected...
GTATAAAAAAAACTACAAAAAAAAAGTATTTTTTTCTGCTTATTATATATTTAGCAATGCAAGCTATTATAAATAATAAATAATAAAAATAATATTAGCTAAGCAATTAATTTTATCAAAAACTTGAAGAAAGACTTTATTTGTTTCAAGAAGTATTTATAGTAAAACAGTAGTAAATGAAAACAACACTAAAAGAAGAGATTAAAAACTTTAAAAGATTATTAGGTGAAGCTACGGATTCGTCTAGTAGTGGGTCGTATGAACAAGCTTTAGGTTTTGATATGCCTAGACAAACAACTACTTGTCCAACAACTGGACAACCATTAGTTGGAACTGAAGTTTCTCCAAATGCACCATCTATAGATGTTGTTGATGTTACAACTGGTGTGGTACCCATGAATGAACCAACAAGTTATGAAGGTAATATGGATACTACAGTAAAACCAAATTTTGATGATATGCCTTATTTAAGTTCTCACCCATCGGGTTGGAGTTTTGAAGGTGATGAAGAAGGGTTTTTACAATCACAAGGAATCGAAAGACCTATGGGTCCTGAAATGGAAGAAGAAGACGAACAAGCTATGAGTGATGCTTTTGACGCTTTAGATGATGATACCGACGTTTTCCAAGAACTACAAATGTTTAACGAAACTAGAAATTTTGGTTGGTAATAAAAAATAAATTAAAAAAAATGAAATTAAAAAGTACAATTTCGGAAAGTGAAAAAAATAGAATTTTAGGGTTACACAATAACTATAAAAATATTTTAAATGAAGATTCTGGTCATGAAGAGGCTATGCATTATGGGAGTGATGAAGGTCATGACGATAAAGAATTAGACGCGTTGAAAAGTCATATGGATAGTTTAGAAGATGATATGCATTATGACCACATTCATGATGATTATGATTTGGAAGAAGCTCTTATTGGGGGGATGGGAGGACAAACAGATTATTGTTGTGATTCTATGAAACCATGTTGTACAGACGAAAACCATCCTAATTTTGATGACATCTTCCCCGGGCACGATTTTGGTGGTAAAGTTGACCACTCAGATAGAGATAAATTTGATGGAAGGAAATCTAGAGTAATAGGTGTTGATTCTGATATTAAAAATCAAAGAAAGGAAATGGGTGAAATGGTTATACCACAAGGTTGGACAGTGAAGACACCAACTGAACTTGAAGAAGAAGCTGCTATGGATGATTTATATGAAATTTGGTCAGGTAAAGAAGATAGAGACGCTTTAATACGTGAAATGAATATGACCAAAGAAACTGTCTATGAATTACCAGCAAGATTTGGTAAAAAAAGGTTGACAGAATCACAATTGATTAATATGATTAATACTATAACAAAATAGTTTAATTATGGGATGTAATTGTAAAAAGGGAAAATCAAGTAAAACCACTAAACCAATGTCGGTTGATAAATTTAGAAAAAAATATTCTAAACCTGATAACGAAGTTGTTTCCTTATCAGAGGGTGATTTAAAAAATCTAATAAATCGAGTAATCTCAAAAACTAAAAAGTAAAAATAAAACCCCATCTTTTGGGGTTTTTTTATATACATTAATATGTAAAACAAAAAAATATTTTTTATATTTAAATAAAATATTAACTATGTCATTGAATAAAGAAAGTTTTGAAAAAAAATTAAAAGATAATAAAGTAGTCCTAGTAGATTTTTGGGCAGCATGGTGTGGTCCTTGTAGAATGTTAGGTCCCGTTATGGATGATGTGGAAAATCTATTTCCAAATAATGTTGCTAAGGTAAATGTTGATGAGGAAAAAGAATTGGCTCACAAATACGGTATTAGGTCGTTACCTACTGTTGTTTTTTTTAAAGATGGTGAGGTTATGGAAAGAATTCCAGGTGTATCACCAAAAAGTACATACATAGACAAATTAAAATATTATCTTAACTAAACAAGTATTTATTGTAAAAGCTTGTTATGGGTAAAAAAATCAAACTAACACAAAAACAATTAAATCAAGTAGTAAATGAAGCGATAGGGTTTCGTATACCAACTTATAGTAGTGAAACTGAAGAAGAATTAGATTCACTTATAAATGTAATGCGTGGACCTATATCTGATTTAAGAAAAAACAAATCTTTTGGTAAAGATACTGAAGACCCAATATTACAGAGAATTTACCAGTTAGTTGCTGAAGGTGGTGATTTACACGTATTAGTACAAGAGTTAATAGACTTATTAGAAAGTTTAGATGACAAACCACCAAGACAACAAATGGGTTATAAAACTGGTGACTACCGTTAAAAAAAATCTAAAAACATATTGATATTTTAATTTTATTATATTAAAATTAGTTTATAAAAAAAATTAATTATGAAATTGAAAGTATACAGCCAAAAACATTGTAAGTATTGTGACAACATTAAAAAAGTTCTAGATGAAAATAAATTCGAATTTGAAATGGTCGAAATTGACGATAATAGAGACGAATGGAATGAACTAACTAGAATTATAGGTATGGGGATGACACCAACAATTAAGTTGGGTGAAGAAATTTGGGTACCTAGTAGAGACTTTAGAGGTCCTGAAGAATTAGTGAATAGAATAAAATATTTCCAAGAGTACCCACCAAAACCTGTTAAAGAAGAGGAAAAGGTTGAAATGTTAATTCATGGTATGAGAAATATAGCTATGTCACTAAATAATTTAGGTCAACAACTACAAGTTATACACCAAAAGGTTAATGAAATGTCACCACCACCAAAACCAACACCGGTAAAAGAAGAAGTTAAAGAAGAAACCACTACTAATTAGTGGTTTTTTTTATACCAGGACTTATATTTATAGTATATGAAAAAAGGCATTTTAAATGAAATCAGTAGAGTCCGTGAAATTATGGGCTTAGTTGTAGAACAAGAAATAAGAACTATAGATGGTAAAAGATATAAAGTTACCAGTACTGTATTACCCCCATACGAATCAGGTAAATGGTCAGCTACATTTGCACCTGGAAAATATTCTGGTGGTGATTTACAAGGTAATATAGATTCTGATATTGCGGGATTAGCTGATTACTTAAATCAAGATGACTTAAAAAATCAAAAACTTATAGTTTCAGTTGCAGCTGGTTCTAGTAAAACACCTATAACACCAGGTGGAAATACAGCTAAAATGTTAACAAATGCTGGTGTCGCACCTGATAATGCTGGTTTAGCTGAGTTAAGAGGTAGAACAGCTATTGAATTAGTTAAAAATGGTTTAATGGGGCAAATACCTCAAGAAATTTATGATAATATAGAATTTGTAGTTGATTTAAGTAAAATAGAAGCTGGTCCTGATTTTAAAGAAGGTGATGACCCTAACGATTCAAAATTTACAGAACACCAATTTTTATCAGCTACAGCTTTTGCTGAGGCAACTAAAGAAACTTTAGCAGAACTACCATCGATTTGTAACCAACCTGAATTAGGTGGTAAAGGTGGTAGGGGTAAAGAAAATAGTGTGGGACCTACTGGTTTACCTTACGCTGTATATCAAGAAAACGAAGGAAAGGGTAAAGAATATGATTTAGGTATGGGGACTGAAGGGGAAATGACATTTACTTTTACAGCTTTAAGAATACCAGACATGTTCCAAATAACCTATGGTGATAATACATTTACTAGTAGTGGTCCTGGTGGTGAAGGTTTTGTAACTAATTCTTTTGACGATTACAAAGAAGGTAGTAGAGGATATAATAGTATTATGAGAAAGATTGAATCTTTAGAAAAATCGGCAGGAAGAGATGGTAAATTGTTAGATAGGTATAACAATAGAGAACTTAGAATATCAGAATCTACAGCAAATGCATTGAGAGCTTTAGAGATACCTTTTACAGAACAAGGTAAAAGAGGTAAAATAAGTAGACTTTGGATTGTAGACTTTATGGAAAAATACCAACCAGGAAGTAAAAGTACTTGGGGTAAAATATTTGGTAAAAAAAGAAAAATGAAAGTAAGTCCTAAGTTTATTCAGGACCTTATAGCTACTGGAGGTATATATACAAACTACGGTGAAAGGTTTGGAAAAAATGCTTGGGACGAAATAAACGAAGTTTGGATGAAAATTGACGAACAATTTGATGATAAACAAAAAGGTGTTCTAGCTAGGGCAGAAGAAAAACAACAAAGATATGGTGGAGCTACAGCCGCTGAATTAAGACTACAATTAGAAAAACTACAAGGAACTGGAAGTATGAATGAATACGCTAAAATGGCTAATAAAGAATTAAAAGCAGCAGGTTTTGATATGGGTATTGTTGGTACTAATGGTAGTATAACTTTTGATAAAGTTCCTAGTATAGATAAAATGTACTTACAAGTTTACGCACCACTGGATGGTACAGTTTGGAAAGCTTCTTTAGCTTGTAAAGAAAAAGGTGGTCCAGTAGCCTAACATTAATTAACCAAAACCAATACAGGTCTAGCCCATCCAGACTTAACGATATCAACAACCTTTAAAACACTAACAGCTCCAAACTTTAAACTTGTACCACTAGGAGATTCAAATAATAAACCCTTTCTGTGGTCAGGCGAGTTAATCCAAGCGTTTACAGTCCACTCAGCAATTTTTTCTAAATCACCTTTATACCATACAAAATTAATATCAGCTATACACTCAACACCCCAAGCATTTTCATGATAATAGTGTTTTATCCTATCTTGAGCACGTTCCATTTCAACAAAATTTTCTTTATCATAAACTGATTTTATTTCGTAATGTGAAACTTGAATACCTCTTTTAGAAATATACAAAGCGTGGTGATGAGCTGCATCGTAAACTTTGTCATCCCACTTTACAGGTGATAAACCTTCAGACATACGAAATTCATTAACTTTTTTAAAGATAATTTTTTCTAATTCAGGAACTCTTTCTTGTCCATTACAAGTTAGAGCTGCAAATATGGATGATAAGTAAATTAATGCAAAGATTAACAACTTAGTTACTGAGTCTATTTTTTTTATGTTTTTCATACTACAAAGATAATAAATTTAAGTTAAACGGCCAAATGAATTGTATTATATTATACGGTATAACTAACAAAAAGTTTTATTATATTTATAATATATGCAAGAGTTAACAGAAATATTAATAGGTGAGGGAAAATACCACGGTCATGTAATTACTAAAAAATTACCTGTTAAAGTAGATAATGCTTTATATACTTTAATTCATTTTATTGGTGGTCTAACAACTCGTGAAGTTATTGATTTCGCTAATAAGGCAACGGAAGAAGATTTTGAAGAACTTTATAGGTTACTTATTGATTTTCCTAAAACAATACAAGATATAATGCCCTTAGCTGGTAGTTATAGAGTTCTTAGAGATTCAAAAGAGTATCAAAAAATAGTAAACCTAATTAAAATGGAAGAAGGGTTTGAAGAGGTTATTGAGGAAGGTAAAAATTTAAACAAGTTAGTTTGGAAGGATAGTCCACTTAAAAAACATCAAAAAAGAATGGACAAGGATTGGGGTGTATTTAGTCAATTCCCTATAAAAAAGTTTATGAACACTAAACCACCAAAAAATAATTCAAACGAATCTATGGATGAGTTACAATTGTTAGACTCACTACCAACAATTGAAAATTTTGTTAAAACAACAGATGATGTACATAAACACTTTATAAATTTTTTAAAAACAAAAAAATTAAAATACCCTAAAAAAGAAATAAAAGAACTATTAAAACACACGACACCAATAATATTAAAGTTAAAGTACCACTATAACAGACCAAGACCAGAACAATTAGCAAAAGAAATGGGTTTAAAATTTCATTCAGACCCTTTAGATTCAGCTAGAACACCATCTTACCCATCAGGTCATGCAGCTCAAGGAAGATTTATAGGTAGATACCTTTCAGATATGCACCCAAAACACAAAGATGAATTAATGAAATTAGGTAATGAAATTGGTACTGGTAGATTGGTGGCAAAAGTACATTACCCTTCTGATGATTTATTTGGGAAAGATGTTGGTGATGCTTTATATAAAACTATGGGTAAAAAAGTTGTGAAAGAAGACACCATACCTCTACCTGGAGCTGATGGGTTTTACACTACAGACACTAACCCTTACTTTACAAATTATATTACTCCTAAAATAAAACAAAGATTGTTTAAACATTGGGATTCTTTAGGTAAAGCAGATTATGACTCATTAAAACTTTTTGGTGTTGAAAATGAATCGTTGGATGATTCTCCGTATGGTAGTCATTTCCACAATGTGGGTGATGTTTTATATCCTGTATTAGCTTTGGAATGGATAGGTGGTATGGATAATACTGAATTTGCAAAAGCCGGGTGGAGAAGTACTGATGAAATGGGATTCCAAGATTTAAAATTTAAAGTAGAACCTATTGGTTATGATTACATGTTTGATGAGTCAGTAAATTTCGGTGAACAGGGATATTCTTGTTGGGATATTAGGGTGTTAATCGATGCAAATGAAAGAGATTCTGATGATAGTGACCGCTTAAAAGAACTATTCCCAGAAAGTGCACAAAACAAAGTAAGTTCCCATAGAAATTATACTAGTGACCAATATGACCTAATAGAAGAACTATGGGACTATTATGAGGAAGAAGCTGGTGAATATTTTAGACAGTTCTGTAATGTTGAAGTTAGGTTGGTCTAACCTTTAAAAAGTTTTTTCTTACCACCGTCGTAAACGTAAGCGTGACCTTCAGTAATTAATTGGTTATTAATACATATAGTTTTTTCATCTTTATCCATTATAAAAATTTCACCAAGAACTCTACCATACTTACCAACCCCATAAGATTTTAAACGAAAGTATCCAGATTTGGAACTTACACTTTCAAGTAATTCTTTGTTTCTAGCTTTAGCTTCAAGTCCTTTTTTCTTTTCAGCTAAATCTCTAGTTCTAGATTCCCAAGTATCAATTCCTTTATACCTGATTCTTTTTTTAACCCAGATATCAAAACCAACATCGATTAAAGCGTCAATAGTATCCCCATCGACAACCCTTTCGAGCTTCCCACGATAAATATATTTTTCCATTATTTAGTAGTATAATTCGAAACCTAAGTTGACTACCATAAATCTAAACTTTGTAGCCTCTACTCTAATTTCTAAAACAGTAAAAGTACCTAACCTAAAAGTTAACGAATACTTCTCTTTTTTATTTCCAGCATCAAAGCCATTAATCCAATTAATCATAATTCTTTTTTAATATAAATACTATTAGTTTTTATTAGTAACCTTATTAAAAGCGTACTCCCAAGTTTCACAAACATCTTTCCATTTGTGTTTGGGTTGTTTATCCATTTTTTTTACTTGAGCTTCAAATTGTGGACGTATACCTAATTTATCCACTTCGGTGTATATTCTATACATTGTGTCTTCGGTGTTCTTGGTCATTTTTTTATTTAAAAATACTATTTTTTATGTTGGTTTACAAGAAATAAATATGCTTTTTAATTAACATTTTAAAATAAGTTTGTTGTCTAATTAATAAAAATGGAAATAGTATATTTAATTTATATTTATTATAAAATACAATTACATAATGACTAATATGTTATCAGAAATTAATAGAGTTCGTGAAATAATGGGGGTAAACGTTATTCAAGAACAAATAGACGCAGATAGAGTTGTTCCTTCTTCAGAAATATTAGCTTGGGCAAAAGAAGAAATCTCCTGGAGACAAGGTGTTATTGACGATGGAGTAGAAGAAGATGGTCACACCCAGGCTGATTTAGATGGGTTTACAGCTGACATACTAGAATTACAACAAGACCCGGTCAGTTTTGTCCAAGAAGACAAAGACCAATATTGTGAATGGGCAGAGGATGATAATTATTGGGTGGAGAAATGCCAAGAAATGACAGAATTATTAAAGACAGTGAATATAAACACAACATCAACAGAGGATGAAAATACGATAGTTGAACCCCCAAAAAACAAAGAAAAGGAAAAAGTAAAAAAAGAAAAAGTAAAAAAGGAAAAAAAGAAAAAAGTAAAAAAACCAACATCTAGACAAATGGCTAAAGAATTAAAGTCAGCTTGGAAAACTGAAGTTTTTCAAATTTTAGATAACATACAAGAAGGTGATGTTTTTGGGTTTGGTGAGGCATATAGTTTACAAAAAAATGATAAGTTACACGCTATATTAAAAATGTTACAAAATTTAATGTGTGTAAACGCAAAAATAGCTAGAACGGTTATATTAGCTGAAGATAATGTATACGAAGAAAGTAAATTAATGAGTACAGCTCAATTTCCTAAGGGTCGTGGTCACGAAGGTTTAATTGGTACTATAGAAAACAATATAGAAAGATTAGATAAAAAATTTAAATTAGGTCGTGGTGGTATGAAAGTAGATAGAAAATTAAGACCTATAAAAAAACAATTAAGACAAGCTAGAGAATTTATTAATACATTATCACCATATATAAATTGGGATGAAGCTGGTGACGTTTTAGGTTTTAACGCTAGAACAACAGAAGATATTTTGATAAATTCTAAAAATTTAAATAAAATACACAGAGATTGTGCTAACCAGATTTAATCTGTATTTTATATTTTTTTTTATTTTATTTGGGTGTGAAAATAAAGAAAAAATAAATCCCCTACAAACCACCGTAGACAGTCTACAAAATATCATCTATTGTCAAGAAGAAGAAATCCACCAACTTCACGGAATAATAGATTCATTACCTTTGGGACCTCCTTTAGACACACTAATACAATCATCAAAATTTGGTTGGAGAAAAAGACCATTAGGTTCTGGATGGCAAATGCATTCTGGTGTAGACTATATGGCTGCTTGGTATGATACTGTTTATTGTGTGGGTAATGGTGTTGTTTTAAATTCTGGATGGAACTTAGGTTATGGTAGAAGAATTAAGATAGGACACATATTAGGTTACGAAAGTACATATTCTCATCTATACAAACTTTTCGTTAAAAAAGGAGATTCTGTAAAAATTGGACAACCAATAGGGAGAGCTGGTAATAGTGGTGTTGTAACTGGACCACATTTACATTATGAGGTTATTAGAAACAATATAAAAACAGACCCTAGTCTTTATATTAGAAATTTAAAGTAAGTTGGTCAGGGTCGTCGTATACGGTTTTATCTAATTTAATAGGTTTAATTTTAAATTTAATTTTTACAGTTCTATAGTGGGAAGAAACCCAAGTCCCATCCTTTCTACGATATCCTTTTATTTTTATTTTTTTTTCCATTTAAACTTTATGACCACGTAAAACCCAATAATAATTTTTACCCATACTCCAGTAAGCGTCGTGAGCTAAACCCTTCTGTCTTAATTTACCAAGTGCGACCGATTTGGTGTGTTCGTTAAGAGAGATACCAACCAATTTATACTTTTTAAGTTTTTCTTTCATATTACAAAGATAAATAAAATAGTTTACAAAAACAAATCAAAAATTGGTTATATTTATATACTATAAACTAAAATTTTAAAATGGCTAAAAAAATCAACATAACAGAAAGTGAATTAATAAAGTTAATAGAACATGAAATGAGAAATCAAATGCGTGATGTAGATGTTGATGATATTGACATAGATGATGAAGATGAAGATTATGATGATGACTTATTAGATTTTGAAGATGACGATGAAGAAATATTAAGTGCTGACGAAATTGTTGGTTTAATGGAAGACCAAATTGTACAATTACAAGGTAGGGTTGATTATTCAGAAGAATTATTAGCTGATGTATTAGAATTTACCTCTGCTTTAATGGAAGACTTAGGTAGGAGTGATGAGTTAAACCTAAGAAGGTCAAAACAAAAATTAAGAGCTTTAGAAACTAGAGCTGGTAGAGAAATTTTCTGGTTAAAATCAAGAAGACTCTAAAAACTTTTCCTTTTTACATATTTTTATATATTTAACTTTTAAAATAAATTATGAAAGTTAAAGAAATACTATCGTATCACATTAATGAAGATTTTGGTGTGGTTTATGTTGATTTTATTGTAGAAGAAAACGATAAAGAAAAAGAAATAAATAATCTAGAAATTCTAGAAGAAGACCTATTAGATGTTTGTGAACTTTATGAGTCAAAAGAATGGGTAGATTGGGAAAGTAATGATGTTATGGACATTAGAGGCGAAATCAATGAAGAATCTTTATATGAGGGATTGGAATATTACATTAATAATACAGAAGACGCGTTTAATTTATAGTAAATATCTTCATATTTATATTATATGAATGTTAAACTATCAGAAACAGAATTAATAGATTTAATTACAGACATACTAACCCAAGTAAAATTTAACTCAGGAGAAGATGAGGTTGGATTTTATAGGTTAGATGGTGAGTCTGAATTAGGTGAACAAGAATCTGGAACTTCTAGTGCTGGTGAAGGTACTGGTACTGCCGCTATGACAAATTGGGAAAGTGGTGTGGCTAGAGGTGTCGCAAATCAAGTAGGGGTTACGGTAAATCAATCAGGTTATTCCGCTTTAGGTAGGGGTAAAGGAAACCCACTTTGGTAGATATTTATAAAAAATAGAACTATTATGAGAAAACAAGTTATCGCCGAAATAAAGAGAATACAAGAAGTAATGGGTGTAAACCCATCAAAAAAAATCTTAGTTGAAAATGTAATACCAAGACTTTTTAGGTCAACTATTGAAGGTTTTTTTAAAAAAGAAGGTGATGACGCTTTTTTATATCTTCTAAAAGGTGTGGATTTTAAAGCATTAGAAAAAGCAAAAAACAAGGCTGCTCAGAAAAGATTTTCAAAAGATTGGGCTGAGTTAACTACAAAACAACAAAAGGAATTAGGGAAAATATTACCAGGAATATCACAACAAACTTGGAAAGATGTTTTACAAGGTGGTATGAAAGGTGGTGATGATTTACTTGCTGATTACCCAGACCCAGATTCCTTAATAGCTGCTTTAAGTGATGGTGTTGAGAACCCTAGAGAGATAGACGCACTTTTTAGAGTTTTAAAAGCAGGACCAAAAATGGAGGACCTAGTGGAATCACTATTAACGGGAAAAACATTTAAAGAATTCCAACTTATGTTCCCAAGTGGAAAGGTAGGAAAAGAAGGTAAAGAGTTAATAGCAAAGATGTTTAATATGGAAAATGTAGACGACCAATTCATTGCACAACTAACAAAAAGATTAAATCAAACACTAAAAAAGGTACCAATTACTGTTGGTGGTAAAACAATGCGTGTTACTATACCATTTGTTTTTAGAAGAGCTTGGTGGCGTAATTTTGGAAATAATTGGAGATTTAGAATTAATGGTAAAATAAACCCTCGTTGGAAAGGAATGGGTTGGCTTTTTGGTGTTTCATCTGTTGCTGAATTCTTAAATAGAACCTTTCCATCAATGATGGGCTTAGGTGATATATATAGTGGTGGTGGTATTAAAAAAGAAGCTTTTAGTAGGAGTTTTTATGATAATAAAATTGGAGTAAAATCTGGTGATGATAATTGGATAGAAAGAAATGAAATACCAGAAGATAAATTAGCAGAAATAATACAAGATTTAAAAAACGCTGGAGTAGGTAAAATGGTGGATATTGGTGTTGACGATATGGAAATAATAAGAATTTACAGAGATGATATAAAAAATGGAGACTGTGGACCAACTTACTTCCAAGCGTCTCAAGTAGCTACAGAGTGGTATAGACAAACAGGGGGTGACCTACATGAAGATATTTTAAAGTCAATGAACTTCCCGATTAAAACAATACCTTACCAATTTGGAGCCAATCTTGCCGCTGAAATAATAAATGCTGTAGCTGGCACACATATAGATTGGAATGACACTACTATAGTTGATTTTTATGGGGTGTTTGATTTATATTACGATGATTGTAGTGAAGAAGGTAACACAAGGGATATAGAAGAAAAGATTTTTTCAGATGATGAAAAAGAAAGAATGTTTAGAGGAATACCTTCATACCCAAGTACCCTAAGAAAATCAGGTGAAGTTTATTGTTCTAAATGGTCTGGTAAAATACACCCACAAGCTTGGATAGAACTAGCACAGGATAAAGAAAGTTACCAAGACGCTAAAAATTATATTAGAAAAATGAGTCCAGTAGAATTTAATGAAATTCATAGTGGTGTTGTACCGGGTATGGGTATGATATATGAAATTTCAGAAGACGGTAAAAGTTCAGGATGTAAGGGTATAGAAAAAGAAACAATTGAAAATTATCAAGAAGTTTTTGATACAGTTCATGGGATTATAGAAAAATCAATAATCGACGCTAATAATGAAGACAATGAGTAAAAAAGAAATAGGTTTATTACGTGTTTTATTAGAAGAAAAAGAAAGACCATCCAAGTGTCCCTGTTTAGAACTTTCAAAAGTATCCCAAGAAGAGTTTCCCTCTAATGATGATGCCTATAATCAAAAAGTTTCCAGTACTGATGATTTATATTATATCTGGGAACCTACAGAAGAATCTAGAGAAGATGAAGTTAAAGAATACTTAATAGATGACTTAATAGTTGATGAAGATATGTTAGCTGAGGATGAACCACTATATGATTATCAGGGTAGAAAAGTAGAAGATTTAGTAGCTCAATTTTTAGATAATAGTGATGGTGAAATTACAAAAAGAAATACAGATGTAATTTGTGACCTTCGTAAATTAATAGATATAGTTAAAGGTGAAGAAGCTGGTAATGCACATCAAGGTATTTTAAATGGTTGGATGAATAGCTTATGTGATTTAGCTAAAGATATATGGGCAAAAGAAATTATTGTTGGTGTTGAAGATGATAAAGGATATTATTTATTTACCTTTCCTGGTGGTGAACTAAGTAGTCAAGTTAATAATATATTTAAAATAGACGTATTAAAAGTTTTAGGTATAGGTATAGACGAAAGATTTGGTGATGAATCTTGTATAGCTGATGTTAAATTTAACCAAAAAGCACCAGATAAATATGTTAATGGTATTAGAGTTAGTGGGTATGAGTCTTGGAAAGGATTTAAAGTAAAACACGAATGTGTGGACCCAACAAGTACATACTTTAATAATAGTTTAAAAATGGAAGACCTACCAGAAAACAAATATCAAAGAGTTATGGATTATAAACTTAGTTTAGCTTCATCACCAGACTTAGAGGGTTTTGGTAAGTATGAAACAACAAAAAGCCAAGAAACAAACCAAGTTGTTACACCACCAACTAACACAAAAACTAATATAAACAAAAATGATGAAGTCGGTTTGGAAAAGGTAATCACTAACCCAGTTAATACAAACCCCTACGAAGACATAGAATTTTTATAAAAAAATAACCCAGATTTCTCTGGGTTTTTTTATTGGTGGAGGTGGTGGGTTTCGAACCCACGTCTTGTTCATCTTCTACTAATATCTATCCTACACGTTTAGTTTATTCTTTTGATGTCGGACTTAATTTTATAGAATAAACAACCTTCAAACCAGTCCCAAGTCCCCGTGTACATAATACCGGTCGAGAACGTTACCGGGTTCGATTTGTCTATTGACACCTCAAAAACTAAAGACACAAATCTTAAATTCTTTAGAAGAGATGGAACTATATCGTAACTTAGTTACGCTACAGTCACTGTTGATGACTCACGGACAAGTCCTAAAGTCGCCAACTTAGCAATTGTTTTGCCAGTTAAAAAAATGAATCAGTTTTACAAGCTTAACTCAGGCTTGACGTGCTGACACTAATCGACTGATGCCAATCAATTCCAGTCACCCCCCTATTTAAATATCTACAAAGTTTCAGGATTAGGATTTAATGGTTTTTCTTCTTTTTCCGATTCTTGTTTTTCTTTCCATTTTTTCATTAAATCTTCCTGAATTCTCATCAT
>Ga0208669_1000626_pt1 | contig 13831 bp, 25 predicted proteins | sample 21_taG_FD_184095 | JGI IMG/M metagenome (GOLD analysis project Ga0208669, IMG submission 184095) | Marine viral communities from the Subarctic Pacific Ocean - 21_ETSP_OMZ_AT15319 metaG (SPAdes) (version 2) | ecosystem: Environmental > Aquatic > Marine > Oceanic | place: Pacific Ocean | collected...
AGATGAAGAAGAAACTGAAAAAGACAAGGAAGAAAAAGACGACAAAGATAAAAAAGAAAGGAAAGGATAATGACAGTCGGTAAGCCAGATTTTGAACTAAACAGTTTTGGAATTCAATACAAAGAAAAGAAAGTAAATTATACTAATAAAAGAGGTGGCATAAACATTTCAAGTACAACTCAAAGTGAAGCTGAAGATTCAGCAGAAAAAAAAGTAATGAATAAACTTAAACCAACAGGTACTGCACCAGTTGAAACACAACCTCTTACTCAAATGGTAGATGGAAAACAGGTTGATAAACCAGAAGATAAAAAATTTGGAAAACAATCAATTTTAGCAGAGGATGCACTTCCAGCAACAAGTACACCACCAACTAAACCTCATGAAGAGGGTGTATTTGATAATGTTCCTCAAAGTAAAGAAGATATGATTACACAAGAAGGTGGTTCAAAAGCAGGTAAAATACATATGAAACCAGCACCACCAAAAGCAAAATTAGAAGGTAGGGCAACTCAAAATGCAACAATTAAACTACATGAAAGTAAACAAAGTCCTGTATTGCCTAAAAATGCTGCAAGTGAAATTATATTAAAAATGAATATTATGAAATTAGATTTGATGAAAAAAGCACCAAGAAGGGGAAGTGCAGCTTGGAAAAAAGAACAGGCTGATTCACCTGAATTTCAAAATGCAGTAGTTTCTGAAACTCAGAGAAAAGCAAGAGCAAGATCAGGTAAAGGAGGTAAATGGAGTGGTGGTATGGATGACTGGACAGAACATCAAGATGAAGAAAATCCTATGACAAGAGAATTCTATAGTGGTCATGATTCGGGTTCTGAAGAAACAAGAGGTAAATTTGAAAATTCTATTGGGAATTCAGCACAATCAGGGTTAGATATTATGCAAGCAGGTAAAAAAGTTAAAAAATCTGCTTCTGAAACAATATTCAAGTCAATATCACTAAAATTAGACCTAACTAAAACCCTTAAATAATACCTATATTAACTTTTATTGTGGTAAGACGAGATACTGATCATTATTGTATAGAGTGTAAAGCCATACTTCCTTGGAGATATAAAGGTAGGCAACGTATTTATTGTAGTACTGCCTGTAGAAATGAATATACAAAGAGGAAAAAAGAAAATGAAGTATAAATGCCCTAAATGTGAATTCACAGTTGAATCTGATTATATAAAGACTGACATGTTTAAGAATATTTTTAACCATGAAAAGACACATACTGATTAATGATTAAAATATATGTTGACGGTGGAACAGTCGGTACTAGGATATGTCTAGTTGACAAACTTAAAGACAAAACTATTGTCAAAATAAGGGGGGTAAATCCAACAAACAATGAGCTGGAATACCTTGCACTATTGTATGCATTGGAGTATATCACAAACAACTACAAGAGAAGAAACATAACAATATACAGCGACTCAATGCTTATAGTAAATCAGATAAACGGTAAGTGGAGAGTCACAACTCCAAAGCTAATACCTTTGTGGAACAAATGTATGAAACTGGTAACAGATAAAATAAAAGTAAAATGGATAAGTCGAGACTTTAACGAGGCTGGGTGGGTTCTTGATTCTTTGTTGGGTAAGTAGTATTAGATACTTCACCGACAGCATTACTCTCTTTGAAAAATAACAACATCTTGTTAAACAAAACTGCATCACTTTCATATAGTTTTCCAGTTCTGGTTGTCTTTACAAACTTTGCAAATTTTCTGAACAGTTCCTTGTCTTCCCAAGAAACACATATCGTAGTATGAGAGTTTCCTATTTTACGTCTTGCCATGATTAAATCAGTTATATATTATTATATAAACTTTTAGATTGGATATGTTTCTTTAGCCTTTTTTACAGGTATAAATGGTATGGTTATTGGCAACCAAATCAGTCCCCATCTTATCCAAACCTTGATGGTATCTTTGCTTCCATACCAGTTATCATGTACTATTACTGTGGCAGCAGCCCCTCTGGTATTTGCCCTTCCTTCAGGTGCATTATATATTCTAGTGATATGAAAAGTTCCAACTGCTTCCTGATAAATGGCATGTAACAGTTCATGTCCAAGTGGCATTATATTTTGTCTAATAATAAATGGATTCTTAACGTCATTGACAAACATGTAGATTACTCTTACACCTGTAACACCCCATGCTATTCCGTCACTAGTTTCAACGTTTAGATGTTTGTAATATGATTTGAAATCCTCTTGATCTGTAACAGGAATAATATTAAGTTCCCAATTTTCCTCAAAGTTCTTCCATGCATTGTAACCAGATAGATTAGTTCCGTCATTTCCGTTAATCATAACAATGCGTTGTATAATATCCCTGTATTTTTTCTCGTCAATATTTTTAGTGAAGAAATGTATCATGGTTAACCATGTAATTAACAACATATAAATATTGTTAATTATATATATCGTCATGGGTACTAAGATTACAGGAAAATATGCAGGCAACTGCAAGATCTGTGGTAGTGACTGGAAAGTTGGTGAACAGATATTTTACCAAAAAGATCCAAAAGCCATATGTGTTGACAAGGAATGTTTCGAGGAACAGGGTGGAAAGTTTACCCCTTACAAACAACAGGGAACATTGACAAACAGTACAGGTGGATGGGGAAAGACTCCGATAATAACAAAACTACCTGACGTAGAAGTAAGTGATGAAGTTAAAAAAATTACAGAATATTGGGATCAGTTCTTTTTAGTCGCACATCATAAGACAAAAGCCATTTACCCACAAGAGGATGTAAACGGTGACAGGTTTGGTCAGATAAGATCAAAGATGATGGATCAATTTATGGGACTTACAAATCTTATAAAAGAATAGATTTATATAATCCCTTTTTTATTATACTACCATGAACGTAAGCGAAGTTCTAGATATTGACGGTTCTGTAGAAAGATCCAAAAAACTAGTTGCTGGTGATAAAATTACCATACAAGGTTTTAAGATTAAGAACGTTGATGAAGTAGGTGCTGAAGTTGCAGAAATTTCAACCACGGAAGGTTTACGACATTCATTCGGTAAAACTATAATTGGTCAAGCCAAAAGTGATTACTGGAAAGATGTTGTAGCAAAATGTGTTGACAAGGATGCAGCAGATGGCTTGGATGCCTATGTAGTTGAGAGGGAAGCTGAGAAGACAGGCAGAATGATGTTATGTCTATCCATGTTTCCACCAAAAAACTAATAAATAACTCCTAACTTTTTATTTTTATGAATCCAGATGAGCAACATGCTAAAGATTGGGCTAATGTAAAAAAATACAATGAGGAAATGTTAAAGTCTACAGGTGAAAGAAAATACGAAATAAGAATAGATGCATGTGACAGATTATTAGCAACAATTAAATAACAAATTAGATTATTTATTATGTGTCTTATTCCGACAATTCTAATCGTAGTTATAGAATAAAGCCCTCTACATCTACAAAAGAAAGTAAAAAAGAAATTATATCTGATCGTATAGTTAAAAATAGTGGTAAACCACTTGGGAGTAAGACACCGTATATTTCTACTGGATTAGTTAAATGTTGGTCATGTCCTGAAGTTCCTAATGAATGGGAAAGACCATGTGAATATATTTTATACAAAAGTGCAAAGATGAGTGCAATATGCAGGGATAACAAACATAAAATATACCCTATATCATTTCATGACAAGGTAAGATGTATGATATGTGAGGTAAATGATATTAATCCTGAGGACTTGGGTGTACATTATAACCACCCATTGACAGGTCAAACTGACTGGAATCGTGACTACGGTGAGTAAAAAATGTAACCGTTGTGGCAAAGGTGGGCTTGACTGGAACAGGGAATACTTTGAAAAAAAAGGTAAATGGCAGTTAATGGATCATAAGAAAAAAGACGGAGAATGGTGTGTAAGAAACAATTATGTTAAACAAAAAGAAACCAAAAGGGATATTAGACTTTGTGAACTTTGTTCAGAAACAAGTTTTGGAATGTGTGTTGGTGAACAAGGATTAAAAGAACATAAAGAAAAATTTCATCCTAACGGAGAAGTATTATCAGAGTTAGATTATATAGCAGCACATCAGTCAAAATTTACAACTAAGAAATTTTGGAAACATGATCCTCATTATGAAAAATATCTATAAGTTTAAATAACTGTAAGATTTATAACATACAGTTTGTTTTCAAAGAAAATTGAGATAAATTTAGATAAAAAAGATGACATTATACATTTAGAACCAATAAGCGATATTCATATTGGACATGCTGGTTTTGACGAAGACTTGTACAAAAAAAGAATAGCAGCAATATGCAGAGACAAAAACAGATACACATTCTTTGGTGGAGATGCACTTGATGCAATTACAACTTATGATAAAAGATTTAATCCTGACATGAGTTTGGAACATGACATAGACAATCAAAGACAAAGGTGGCAAGATATGTCACAAAAATTATTTGACATTCATGACAAACAAAAAAATGAAAAGATATGGGGATTCTTTCACGGTAATCACGATTATAAAATACCTCAAATAAGCAGGGCATACTTACAAAATACAATGTGTACTCCAAACAATCTAACATTCATGGGAAGTCGTGGAGTACTAGGACTTGAGATAAAATACAATAAAAAAATATTAGCACAATGGTCTATCCTGTTTATTCACGGTTCAGGTGGGGGTAAACCAGAAAGAATGATGGAACAAATGAAACATAATGCTTACTATGATGTATTCCTATGTGGTCACTTGCATCAGAAAAGATATCAACCTGAATTAGTATATGATTTTGACTGGAGTACTGGAAAAACATGGGAAAGAGACATACATTTAGGCAATACAGGCACGTTTTGTAAGACTTTGATAGAAAACACAGATGGTTATATGGACAGAAAGAATGAAGTTATAGGTTCACAAATAGGTACATTGACATTATCATTTAATGCAGAGGAAGGAACTATCAATGGTCATATCTAAACCAATAAGAAGGAATAAGAAAACTTCTAAAAGTGTAGTAGTAATACAACCACCTAGAAGAATATCAACTCATGATAGAATTATAAATGTTTTAAAAGACTATAAAAACGGATTACCTTTAAATGAAATTCATTATAAGAGTCAAATACCAAGTCTAGGCAATCTACATCATACTGTAAAGTTTATGGTAAGAGCAGGGGAAATAAAACAATATACATGTGATAAATGCTGTAGTACAGAGTTATACAAGCTCATATAATTAGACAAGTTTATATTCATTAAATCTGATTGGTCTATATGTTTATCAATATTTGTTGGAAACAAAACGGTGAAGTTAAAAAAGCATTACAACCTATCAATAAAGCTAGTAAACTAATCCAAGAGATGGAGAGCCAAGGAGTTAAAACTTGGTTCGAGCTAGAACAAACAGCATAACCATACAAAACCTTTTTTTATTTTTTTACCTCTATTATTTGTTAATAACTTAATTAACTTTTTTGTGCCTAATTTTTTCTACAACAGCGTTATATTTACGCCTAAAATGTTAATTAACTTATTAACTTTTTTTTTCCTGTACTAGCTTTAATCTTAATTAATTAGATAGACATATATATCCTAATAATAATAAATACATTATGAATTTCAAGAAGACAACTACAATATCAATCAGTAGTAAAACAAAGTCAATCTTTGAAGCATTGGAAGAAACTAGACCAAAAAATATATCCTTTAGTTTGTTCTTAGCTATGGCAGTTGAAGAATACGTTTCAAACCACGGTAAGAAAGTAACTAATGCAAAATATCCTAGAATAATGGATAGAATGGATGTTTGGAATGAATGTATTGAAGACTTGTCAAATGACAATTTGATAAACTTTAATGAACGTGTGTCACAACTCAACAACAAAATAAGAAAGGAGCTTAATAAAAGATTATGACAGAATACACAGAATCAGCAAAGATTGATATTTTAAAACAGGCATTGATTGACAACAGATATACTGATGTCATAGACTCAATGCGACCTGACTCAACAATTTCAATCAACCCATCACAAGATGGTTTCATTGATATTTTTATTGACAGTACAAATGACTTTATGGCATTATTATTTGAAGCAATATGCAGAGTAAAGGCACAAAAAGATACCAATTTAGAATTAATTAGAGCATCATTTTCCAATATAAAGATAGACTTGGTAGGTGAATTACTTGTAAACATGCATGATATCAATACCAAGAATGAGAACTGTACTGTTACATTTGAGTGTCAGATACTTGCAACAGATTCTCCAAAGTCTTACATTAAGGAAGCAACTTTTGAATGTGCTATTTGTAACAGAGAGTATGAAGCAAAATGTGACTTGGATAGAAAGATAGTTCCACCATTATGCAGTAATACACAATGCAAACATGCTAAAACAATGATAAGAACCGACATGATGGTTACTGATGATGTACAAACAATACTAATGCAAGAGCCTATGGACAAGTCAAGAAACAGTTCTCCTATCATATTCATAGGTAAACTGGTAGGTAATTTGGTCAGAACCTCATATGTAGGACAGAAAAAACAGATTACAGGCTTGTTTAGAAGTGATATTGACCTTAAAAAGAACGAACATGACATATTTATAGACATATTATCTGTGAGAGACTTGAATGATGTTACCCCATTATTACCAAGTGATGAAGAAAAGCAAAAACTAATAAAAGATTCAAAACAAGACGGTTTTATTGACAAAGTTATAGGTTCTTTTGCTCCAATGATATTCGGTTACAATGACATAAAACTGTCAATATTATTACAGTTGGCTGGTGGTGTAAAGACCAAGAAAAGAGGTGATATTAACATGTTTTTGATAGGTGATCCAAGTATGGCAAAGTCAGAACTGTTAAAATTTGCTAGTGGTCTAGTACAAAAATCAATATACACAAGTGGTAGAGGTTCATCAGCAGCAGGTCTTACAATAGGAATTGTCAAAATGTCAGATGGAAGAAGTATTGCACAGGCAGGTGTATTACCAATGTGTGACGGTGGACTAGCATGTATAGACGAGTTTGATAAGATGAACATAGATGACAGAAGTGCAATGCATGAGGCTATGGAACAGCAAACAGTATCAATAGCAAAGGCAGGAATTGCAATGACTTTACCAAGTCGTACAAGCGTACTTGCAGCAGCCAATCCAAAGTATGGAATGTATGACAATGACAACTCATTGAAAGATAACATCAACATACCAACACCTTTGTTGTCAAGATTTGATTTGATATGGCTTATTCAGGACAAGATACATATGACTTCCGACAGATTAAAGGCAAACCATATTCTTGATTCATTTGACAATGACATGACTGACGATTGCTATATGACAGAAGAACTTATGATTAAATATATTAATTTTGCAAAATCATTTACACCAAAACTAACATCAGAGGCAAAGAAAACATTATTGGATATTTATGAAGCAATGAGAAAATCATCTGCAACAAGTGAAATGCCAGTAGGTACTAGACAGTTGGAAGCAACAGTCAGATTGGCAATGGCTTATGCAAAACTACATTTCAGAGATGAGGTAAATAGTGATGATATTTGTAAAATTAAATATCTTATAGAAAAAACATATGAGTCATTTGGTAGCAGTATAAGTAGTGGTGGTGTCCAGTCACAGATATTCCAAGACAATAAATCAACAAAGGAACATGAAGTATTGGCAGTATGGAACACATGTAAGAATTTAGAAGGCAAGGTAAAACTTAGAGACTTTGAGAAAGCATTGATTGAAAACGGTATGAGCAAGGAGAAGGTAGAAGCAGTAATTTCCAAATGGGAAAATAACAATGCCATTAAATTGAATAGTGACGGTACATATACTAGAATTTAGAAACACTAATATTGAAGTAATTTACATGACATTATGTGATGGTTATAGATGACGATGATATTGAGTCAGTAGAAGCATTGGAAGAAACTCTTACTCCTGAGGAAACAACGGAGATTACATCAGTTGATTTAGAACTCGGTGTAGATCAACTTAAAGGTGTTGGTGCTGTAACCCAAAAGAAATTACAAACATTCGGAGTAACATCACTTATAGATTTATGTATTAGAGGTGCTCAGGAAATTAAAGAAATTACAGGTGTAGCAAAACCAACTTGTGACAGTTGGGTATTTCAAGCACAAAAAATATTAGAAGACAATGACTTGATTAGAAAATCAGATATGAGTACTATTGACTTGTGGGAATATCAGAAATCATATCCAGTTATATCTACAAAATGTACAGAGGTTGACAATTTAATTGATGGTGGTGTAAGACCAGAAGCAACATATGAGGTATATGGAGAGTTTGGAGCTGGCAAGACACAGTTCTGTAACTCACTTACAGTAGAAACAATACATGACGGTAACAACGTAATATGGATAGACTGTGAAGATACATTCAAGCCAAATAGAATAGCAGAAATATTGAAAGCAAGAGAGTATGCAGAAGATGATGATGAATGTGCTAAATATCTTAATCAAATTACCTACCTTTATTGTCCAAATACAGAACAGTTAATGGGAACTATCAACGGACTTAGCAAGATATTAGATGCTAAGAAACCTAAACTTGTAATATTAGACGGTGCAATAGGACAGTTCAGAGAAGAATATCTTGGCAGAGGAACATTAGCAGAAAGACAAATGCAGATAGCAAGACTGATGAGTCATATCAAGAACATATCATTTTACTTTAGATGTGCTGTGGTATTTACCAATCAAGTACAAAGTGATCCAAGCATGATGTTTGGTGATCCAATAAAACCTATTGGTGGTAACGTTGTTGCTCACGCAAGTGGTTACAGGTTATACTTTAAAAAATCAGGTAAGAAAAGATTGGCAAGAATGATAGACTCTCCTGAACACGCTATGGCAGATGCAGAATACATACTAACTGCTAAAGGCATGGATAACGTTGAATAAGAAAGAAGAATCTGACACATTAAAAAGAAAGATAGCTGCAAAACCACAGTTTGATTTGAAATGCAAGGTATGCCACAAGAAATTCGGGAAACATTTTACATTTCATCACAAAAGATACTTGGCAAGTGACAAGATTTATAGTGATTTTAAGACAACATATGATTATAATCTATATGTATTGCCAATAATAGACAAAGATCCCAACAGGTTTGTATTGTTATGCAAGGGACATCATACACTAGTAGAGAAACTTAAACGATTCAAGTTAGACAAGTTAGAAAGATTGTTCAAAGTAGTAAAGGAGAGCAAGTAATGGAAATAATAGGTCAGGGAGAGGTGGCTGCATTGGAAATAATCAAGGATATGTTTGGTAACAGTTGCGAATATCTCACTCAGGTTAAATTATCTGATATGGTTACTCCTGAATATCTTGACACATTTAGTGATAGACAGTTAAAAGAAACAATAGATATTGTGGTAGATACAGGATTTCAGTATCTAGCAATAAGAGTACAGGATAAACACCATGCTAGTGCAAGAATGGCTACCATAGACAATATACAAAAACTCATGTTAGAATGGAATGGGTGGAAAGTCATAGACATTTGGCATTATGAATGCAAGGAACTTTGGAAGGATAAAGTCAATGAAAAGTCAAGATTAGAGTTAGAAAATGCAATCAAAGAATCAAGCATAGATTAATTTATATATGTGTTATATTAAGAATTTGGGTGTACAGAAATTCATACCAGATTACAGAAGATATTTTAGACAATGTAACAAAGTCAGGTCAAAATGGTATTCAAGTAACAACTCTTGTCAGAAAATCAAATTTATCCTATTCCAGATTAATATCATTTGTTAGTAAACTTTCACAATCAGAGTTAATTAACAAAATAGAAGTTGATGGTAAGAATACTTTTATCATAACTGAAAAAGGCAGAGTTTATTTAGATGAATATAAGAAATTTTCAACCATTGCAGAAAACTTTGGTTTGGAATTATGACAGTTTGTGATAAATGTGGTCATGGTATGCTTTTGCACGGTTGTGTGGATAATAAGGGTTATTGCAGCGAGGGTAATGGAGACTGGTGTGAATGTACTGAAAAGGGAAAGACTTATGAAGAAGAAATTTCTGACTTACAACATGAAAGGATTATGTCATAAGTGTCACTCATCAAATGTTGAAGTGAATTATAAAATAATATGTAGGAAATGTTTTTCAGATGATAACTAGAGGTTGTGTAAGATGCAAATGTTCCTTTAGTTATAAAGGACAATTAGGTGTAGGTAGAGGTAAAATGACCAGAAAATATTGTAATGAATGTAAAGTATTACAACATAGAGATGAGTCTAGATTATACCAGAGGAAAAGAAGACATGAAATGTCCTAGATGTAAGAAACAATACAACAGTCCTTGGCAAGAATGTGGTAGTTGTATTACAAAGTATTATCCAGAAACTTAATCCCAAGAGGGGAAGAATGAGATTTACGCACTCATTCACTACCGACTTGGTAGAACGGACTAAACTAGCCTAATTATTATATGTATAAGAAATATATAAAGTTTAATGGTTTAAGAGGGCTACCGTATGAGGGTAATCCCTGACAACCGTATTAGCTATATAAAGCACTAATATAAACTTATTGTTATGCCTATTTTAAACAAGTATATTTTAATAATATAAAAAATATCAAATATTATGGTAACGTCAGATTTCCGTGTATTTGGAGAGGTAGATAGAGGTAACTATTTTCCTGAGACTGATAGAATAATTATATTTCTAAGTTCACATGAAACATTAGATGATTTAATTAGTACAATTACTCATGAACATTTACATTATTGTATAAATCAAACAGGTGAAATTATGGATGATGATCAGGAAGAAAGGATTATTTATATTATGAGTTGGGCTGACGAATACTTGGCATAAAATTGGTTCTATAAACTCTTGACTTGTTTCTAACTAGTCCGTGGCAGCATTTACATCTTAATCTACCATAATTTTTTCTTTCCTTGTATAATTTAGATGAAGGAATAAATCTAGAGCATTTTTGACAATAGTGATTTTTTTCGTTTATTTTATGTTCAAATATATGGCATATACCATTACACACATATTATATATAAAAGTGTAATATTTATATGTTATCTTTTAATTTTTTAGGTTTTTTTAATTCTTCGTCGATTTTTTGCTGGCAATCGTCGCAAACCTCCAAGTCCTCGAATTCGTGGGTTTTGGTGTCGCTTGCACATATATTACATATCATCTTTGATCCACCATTAATTTTTCTAATGCTCTAAGATAATGCATTAATACACCTTTCTTGTGTCTTTCTTCAAGTTCTTTATCAGTTTCAAGATTAATATTTATGAATAAAATAGACTCAAGTTTCTTAACACGTTTGATTACTTTCACTTTATCATACAAATGAACTCATTACCATTCTTTTGAACTGCTTTATAACCTTTTCTGATGCATCATTCATAGTATCAACTTGCATAATATTCTTGGTTTTAAACAATCTTCTGACAGGATTATATCTGTATGATGAACGACTAGATACTACTATACAGTTTAGATTGTTAGTTACCTTTCTTGCCTTAAGCATTGACTTTGTACATGTCTTCATATAATTAGGGAATGACATATGATAACCACCAACATAATAGTTGGGCATACCGTCAGTTATCATAATCATCATCTTCTTGCTGCCTTTCATCTTCTTTAGCATTTGAGCAGAATATTCTAATCCCATATGTGTAGGTGTGACACTATAATTACGATGACATGATATTTGATCCAAGTCACCTTTACTGTTAATTTCTGTCATACCTATAATACCTTTACCGTCAGAACCCCATACATTGGCACGAATCTCAACATTGTCTATGTCTTTGATTGACTCATACATTGTTGCAACAAGCTTACTAGCAGTATTCATTCTGTCTCCACGCATTGAACTAGATCCATCTATGGATATGACCAATGCAATACCGTTAGTAATCTTCTTGTTCACTCTACAATTATTCAAGTTATTACCACGAATTAGATTTTCAACATAAGTATCAACGTCTACTTCCTCACCCTCACTATCTATAAAGTCCTTCTTTTGCATTTTCATTGTCTTAAATATCTTAGACAATCCCTTGGCAATTTTCATGTTAGGTCTTACTTTACTAGATTCTCTTTTAACCAATTTTACACGTTTAGGTAGTGCTTGTTGAGGAACTTCACCTCTTAACGATTCAAATATATCATTGACAACTCCTTCACCCTCTTGTTTACCTGTGTCCATAATTTCTTCTTTAGATTTCTTAGTTTCTTCATCTGGGTTTAACAATTCTTCAGGAACTTCTAGGTCGGTTTCACCACTAGATTCAAGGTTATTCTGTTGAAAATCATTATTTTCTCTTGTCATTTCATGTCTTTGTTCCCATGCTTTAGGTTGTCCATTACCATCACCTTCTATAATTGTTTGATTGTCTTCATCTAATATTTCCTTTCTGTCACTAAGATACTTGTCCAAGTATGGTTTTAATGTAACCATTACTCTTAATGCACCAAATCTATCAGTAAGTAATACGTCTTCTAATGCCTTTGCATATACATCATAATCTTTAGTATCACTAACAATATCATTACCACGCTGGAATCTTATTGTCAACAATATGTCTATTGGATTCTGATTTCTTAAATCATCACCCATTAACTTACCAAGTTTCTTGGTTGTCTTGTCAAATCTACTTGCATGTTTAAGATACATCTTACCCATCTGTGACTCTATGCGTTGGTCTTCCAATACGTTAAACACGTTAAAGAAGAACTTGTAATCCTCATCTTTAAGACCCCAATTATCTCTGAATAATTTCTTGGTTGCATCAAACGGAGATTGAAACAATACATGAGCAAGTTCGTGTATGATACCTACAAACTTCTCAATACCCTTTACGTTAGGCTTTGCAGAAAATATTCTAAATATATGTTTGTTACCTTTTAACCCATGATACTGAACCATATTAGTATTACCAGCATGTATTATCGATATCTTTGAATTTCTGACAACCTCTACAACATTGGCATATTTTTCATACATGTCATTGTTACTGAGCAAGTCAGTATTACGTTTGGTCATGCTTCTATCCTCCTTAATGTATTATCTCCTACATTTGATCTCTTTCCTACCCTTAATATCACACTACAACAAGGACATCTAAGACCTACTGAGTCTTTCATAAACCATACACTACACTTTGTACATCTTTTACAAAACTCATATGTAGAATGTTTGTAAGGAACCTTATTTCTATAACACATATTTTTACATCTATTCATATCTGGGCTTCTCCAATTTTACCAAGCTTCTTGTTCTTGCTGTCATTCTAGTCTTTCCATTACAACAAAAACATCTGTAATTTTTGGTATCTTTTACCAAGAACATCTTTTGACATGTTCTGCAAAACGTAATCAGTCCTGACGGATATGAGTGAGCCAAATGTGTAACATCTTTGTAGTCATTACAAAGGTCTTTACATTTACAGGGCATTAGTCTCTATCGTACCTATCATCAGGTTCAGATGCATCTCTCATCATATCTTGTATATCATCCATTAGATTCTCCCATACATATTCAAGAATGTTGTCCTGATCCATTTTTTCCAATATTTTTAAATCATCATCATAATCAGTCAATTCAATACTTCCTCGTATTTAATAGTCTTACTGTCATAAAAACCTATGTAATGACAGTCCTTGCATTGTTGTTTTAACCAGCAATGTCTTCCTGTACAACCCGTAGATTTGTATGTCTTTAAACAAGTCTTGCATCTCAATTCAATCTCTCCTCAATTATAGTATATATCTGTTTACATATAGGA
>Ga0208669_1000627_pt1 | contig 13812 bp, 6 predicted proteins | sample 21_taG_FD_184095 | JGI IMG/M metagenome (GOLD analysis project Ga0208669, IMG submission 184095) | Marine viral communities from the Subarctic Pacific Ocean - 21_ETSP_OMZ_AT15319 metaG (SPAdes) (version 2) | ecosystem: Environmental > Aquatic > Marine > Oceanic | place: Pacific Ocean | collected...
TGTCGGTACAACCATACACATAACTAATACAACTAAAGTCTTCCGTATTGGCTTGGGCATTGTAATTAATAGCACTAGGGTCAGTACAACCATAAACGAAAGGAACGCAAGAGTTATTGTCAACATTAGATAGAGGGTTATAATTAAACATAGAGCTGTCTGTGCAACCATAAATAGGCAACACGCAGCTGAAATCATCTGTATTACATGAGTCACAATAATTCAACGCAATTGGGTCGGTACACCCTAGTATAACGGGTACACAACTTCCGTTATCTACATTTGCTAGTAAGTTGTAATTAAAAGATAAAGAATCCATACATCCATATACAGGTAATATACAACTAAAATCGTCAACATTACAACTGTCACAATAGTTTAGAGATGTAGGATTGGTGCAACCGTATATATAAGGAATACAACTATTATTGTCAGTATTAGCTAAGGGGTCGTAATTAAACATACTAGAATCTGTACAACCATAATAATATGGTATACATGAGTTATTATCTGTATTAGCTAGTGAATTATAATTATACATAGTAGCGTCCATACACCCATATATAAATGGTACACAAGAGTTGTCATCTGTGTTTGCGCTAGGAGAATAGTTCCACATTGTAGAATCTGTACACCCTAGAATAACCCCTATACAACTACCATCATCTGTATTAGCAAGAGGATTGTAATTTATAGCAATAGAACTCATACATCCATATACTATAGCTATACATGGAGCGGCAGTATTGGCGTTAGGATTATAATTAAAAGCTAAAGGCTGCATACATCCTGTAACTACTGGTACACACCCACCATTATCCACATTAGCTGTAGAATCATAATTGAACGATAATGAATCAGTACATCCAAATAAAGCTAATGTATTACAACTTCCATCGTCTACATCCGCAACATAACCTTGAGTATAATATGTTAAATATGCAGGAGACATACACCCTGGATTATAATAACACACATCTAATGTATTGGAGATTGCATTATAGTTGTAAGCAGTAGAATCCATACATCCCGTCACTACAGGAATACATTCATTACCACAATAAGTTGTTCCTGTGTAATTATAAAAAGGTATTATTGGATTAGAGAATCCTCCAGAAACATGTAAGGTAGTGTCTCCTGAAGAACTAACTAACATAAATCCACATTCTATTGCGGTAGCGCTAGCTTGAGAGTTAACAAAAAACTTAGCTTGTACTATTTCAGGAGAATTTAATGTTAAATAAAAAGTCTGACTGCTTCCGTATCCTAAAATATAAGACGTTGTATCATCTTGCATTATATCTAATCTACTTCCCACCCATCCGTTACCAGCTAAATCAAATAAAGTTAATGTATATGTACAACTATCTATATAATCCATTGTATTAGCAACAGAATCATAGTTAAACATATTTGAATCTATACACCCATATATCTTTAAAATAGTACATGATGAATCATTTTGTGTTGCTAATGGGTCATATTCTACATAATTGTCATCCATACAACCTAAAATAGGTACTGGAGGTGGACATGTGTCTGATACAAAAATATGTGTAGTATCTGTACCGTAATTCGCAACATCTCCATATACTAATGTATCTCCACACTGCATAATATAATACGAACCATCATTACCTCCCCACAAACTACCAGACAACCCATCTCCATATGAATCATACATAGTTAGACTCACCTCTCCTAAAGGTAAACAAACATTCTCAAATTGAGGTTCGTAATCTGGAGCTGTTGAATAAGGACCTCCTGCATACAATAAACTACCTGTAGAATCATGTATCTCCCAAGTAGTTTCGCTTTGAAATTGGTCTAAATTTATATTAAGTATTGACGGAACGCAAGTTGCTAAAACTGGAGGACCGTTACATGGAGGTATAGTTCTATTAGATATTAATCCTGTTGTAAAAGATGGGGTAGGATAATTAACTATTGTGTCTCCACAAATAGAAACAAAGTAACTTCCAGGTGAAGATATGCCGTCACCATAACTATCGTATATAACAAAAGAAATATTAGTTAAACTGTCAGGTATGTATAATGTATCGGTATAAGATGAATCTGATTGTGTATAATATCCATAGTTTACCTGTCCCAATATAGTACCGTATAAACTATCAGCATGTAACACCCATCTAGTTTCGTTAGGATACCCGTCTGTATTTATGTGTATAACGGTCTCTTTTTGGCTAAACGCTAATAAAGGTACAAATAATAATAATAATAATAATTTTTTCATTAGAAGTCTTCCATTAATAATTCCTCAACATATTCTTGTAATTCTTCTCTTGTAGCTGTCATTTTAAAACTTACATCAGCCTGATATCTTTTCACTTCCTCTCCATCTTTAAATATAATAATTGTAGGTACAACTACTACTTTATGTTTCTTTTGTAATTTTGGGTCATCAGATATATCAATATACGTTACTTCACAGTCAGTTAAGTCTCCAACCCACTCAGCTTTATTTGAATTGTTCCATTCAGCATTAAAATGAGTTACTACTACTTGACTAAAAGACATTCCAGCTATTAGCATGAATACAATAATTAACATGTAAGCTGTCCATATCTTGTGAATTGGCTTCATCTGTTATAGACTTTATCCTCTATTCTTTCTAGAGTTTCTTTCATCTCAACTATATCTTCTTGAGTGGTCATAATAGTATTACGAATCATTTGGTCTTTCATATCAAATTCCATTCTGCTAATTTCAGCTTCAGGTATATCTTTTAGTATTTCTTCTTTAATAATATTAACGTCTACAGGCACAGGACTTTCTTTAGCTTCTTGTATTTCAGACATAAGTGAGTACCATCCACCTACAACAACAGCTATGCCAGCTGCTATCATTCCCATTGTTTTGACACTCATTTTAAATGTAGTGTCTTCGTTTAATTCTTTAGCCATTAAATAACATTTTTGTAACTATTCCTATTATACTTGTAAAAAACACACCTAACCATATTCTTGCAGATTTTCTAAATGAAGTGTTTTTATTAATACGAGCAATTGTTCCATCATCAGGGTCTAATAATCTTTTTTTTATTTCCCTAATATCTTGCTTAAGTTCTACTAACTCAGCATGCAATTGTTCGTTAGTCATTTTCATTAGATTTCTAATCCTAAATTAAATATCATTAATCTAAATCTTTTAGATGTACATTTTTTATCACAAAATAAACAAGCTTTAATTTCTAAAACTGTAAATGTACCTAATCTAAAATTAAACTCATATTTTTGTTTTTTGTTTCCCGATTTGTATCCGTTTATCCAATTTATCATTTTATTTATTTTTTATTATATATCTCTTACCGTTATTAAATATTCCATTAATTTCTCTCTGTCTGCAACGCTTAACACGTTGTTGACTAGTATTATTTCTCTTATTTCTCCATCAAAATTGTTACCTCTTTTACCTATCTTTTGCAAACCTCCAAAACTGTCAGAATCCAAAGCTGTTCCTGGGTCTTCATAATCAGTATCTTGGTAAATTGCTATTTCAGACCCGTCAAACTCTATACCCAATACAAACCATTGTCCCGATGTTAAATCATCTCCTGGCAAACTTATATCGTTATTTGTGGTGTCTCCTATTCTTACTCTTACAGCATCTGCTCTGTTAACTCTAAAAAAATTACTGCTATTACTGTGAAAAATTTCCTCATTTGATATTTCTTCTGCAGTTATTTTCGCAACGAAATAAAATGAAAATGTTAATGGGGCAAAATTAGAATTTAAATCCATTCTTCCATTGTTTGTTTTAAAATCTAAATCTCCAGATTCATTAACCAATACCTTTCCGTCATCTAAACCAAGTGCTTCGTTACCATATACAGCAGCCCATTTTGATACTTCAGTACCTGAAGCTAAAGTTATATTTGTATTACGCTTAAACCAATGAGCTAATCCACCGATACTTGTTACATCCCAAGCAGAGCCTGCCTTCATTGTATATACTAATCCTGTTGACAGTCCTAACATTAATCTCCTACATATGCCATTACCATTCCAGTAGCTATATCAATTTCAGACCATCTTCCAAAAATAGTTACTCCTGCTGGAAACGTATCATTAACATCTATAGCATCACCTCCACCAGCTTGAGCGTAAACCACAGCCCCACTACCATCTAATGTAGTCGGAAATTTTAAATCACCTCTATCTGTAGATGCTATTAAACCGCCATTAGAATCTAATGTAGTGTCAGCTAAAAAAGTAATTGCTATGAATACTTTGTTTGTAGGAGGTGTAATTGCTCCAGATACACTTGTAAATACAGAGCCTAATTGACCAAAACTTTTTTTGTATATGTCATCTATGTTTGCCATCTTATTTAATTTTAATTTTTTACAAAGATAATGAATTTTATCTAATTAATGGAGTTTCTTTTTTAGAACTACCTCCATATAAACTTTTTCTTATTTCTTTATGAACCTGCCCACCTGGAGCTACTTCGTATTGCAATTCTTTTTTCCACAAAGGAGTTCCTTCTTTTGCTAGATAAGAATCTTTACTTTGTGTTTCTCCGCTAATAGCATAATTTACAGTATTACCTATATTTTCAGCGGTTCCAAAAGAAGACGGTATAATTGTATAATTTTTAAATCTGTTGTAATCTGTCATAACATTTATATCCTTACTTAACTTTTTTAAGTTTCTTAAAACTACATCATCTTCTCCGTCATCTTCTAATGTTAATATTAATAAAGAAACTATACCAGCTATACCAATACCTCTTATATAAACCCCCATTTCTTTTTGCTGGTCCTCACCCATTTTATTATATTCTTCTTTAAATGATTTCATAGATATTTCTCCATTTATCATTTGCCCCCATAGTCCTTGTACATATTTTCCTGCAGTTGTATAACTACCAACCTGTACCTCTCCAAATCTATCTATATCTCTTTGTTGGAATCTGTCTCCTACTAATGTATAGAACCATTTCTTAAATTGTAAAGCAGCTCTACCTAAAGCGTATGTTCCTAACATTCTAGAGTCTAAAGCGGTGTATCCTTCTCCGTGTAATGTAGATATTTTATGATTTATTTGTCTTACACGTTCTTGTGATATTTCACCAGACTTATACTCTTGTTCTGTTAACATACCTAAGAAAGCTGCTCCTTGTATATAATTTTCAGATTTATCCATAAAAATAAATGAAGCTCTTTCTATTTTACCAAAAGCTCCTTTTTTATTATCAAGATGTACAAAATCACTAAAGCTATATTCTACAATTCTGTGTTTCTTTAATAAGTCTTGTGAATAGTTCCAGTCTTGGAAATACCTTTTTTCTCCTAAAACCATTTGCTTACCACCTCTTTTACGCAACTCTTGATACTTACCAGCTAAAACATTACCTACAGCTACTAAAGGATTAAAACCTAAAAGCCTTAATGTAGTTAGTCTTACTAACCAATCCATAATCTTTTCTGCTGGATTTAGTTTACGCTCTTTCTTTTCTAAAAAGGATTCTTTCCACCATCTAGTTAAATATTCAGCTGCGTTTTGATTACCGTTTTCTTTATTAAACTGTATTATAGAATCAACTAATACAGACATATTTTTCATACCTACAAAAGGATTGTCTTGTAAGTTGATAGCATTACCATAGTTATCTCTTATAACGTCTCCATGTTTAAATAAAGTACCTCTAACAAACTCTAACAAAGCTCCATTTAAATCCATAGACATGTGTTCAAACTCTGTTAATTGTCTTCTTTTGTATTCTTCTATTAACGCTTTATCTGCTTCTGTTAGTTTACTAGGAGGAACTCCTTCTGCCATTTTTGCAATAGCATCACCATCATTTAATAAAGCGTCTATCTCTGCATCTGTTAATGTTATCTTACTTCCATCTTCATGTGTTCCTTTTTTCTTAAGATTTGTTGCTTTACGTTTTAGTTTCTCTAATAATGTAACTCCAGCAATTCTTTCTTTTGCTGTACCAGCACTTTTTAAATAAGTTCTTATACTACTTAAGGGCATTAACACTTCTGTTCCATTTACATCAAAGTATAACTTAACATTTTCTACATTCATATTCTTACCCATTCTCATATCATATAATCCAAAAAGTCCTTCTTTTGAGAACATTTCTAAATCTCCCATTTGTATATTTTTTACTTTGTCTCCTCTCTCCTGTCTAATAATACCTCCAAACTTTTCGTTTATTTGTTGATATAAATTCCAGTAATCATATTCTTCTTTACTTAAAGATTCTCTTTTTCTATTTATTTCTTCTCTAGACAACATTATCACTTTACCTTCTTTAGTTCTTTGTGTAATATTACCATAAAGTTTTTCATATCTTTCAGACATATTAAGCTTACCTTTTATTCTTTCAGACATACCTATTCCTTTCATTTTAGATTCTATTAACTTATCATGTACACTATTAATTTCATTAGTATACATTCTATATCTTTCTAAATAGTTGTAATAGTTTTTTTCTATCTCATTTATCATATACTGTATTTCAGGTCTTTTAGATGTCATATTATTTGAACCCATCCATTTTCTTAACCAAGATATATCTTCATTTTTAGAAGGAGTTTTAAAATCATAGTTTTGTAAGTCTGCTTTTTCTTGTAAAAATTTAGTCTGTTTTTCAAAAGCTCTTTGTGCTATTTCAGTTCTAATTAAATGTTTCGCTCTATTTGTAGCTGAGCTATCTAATTTATCTAACTTAGTCATAGCGTCATATAAATACTCGTCAGTATGTTTTTGTAATTGCTCTTTAGTAAGCTTTTCGTCTGTTAAGTCTTCTGCTATATTATAATCTACTACATACATTCTGTATCTTTCTTTCAATCTAGAATATATTAAACTATCTTTTGTAATAGACTCTACAGTTATTCCTTTGTCTTCTAACCATTCGTTAAACGACAACATATCATTGCTGTCCATATATTCCTTACCCTCACTATTATGTCTGTCAAAAGCTTTCTTAGCTCTTGTAACTTCTGTAGCGGAAGAAACATTCTTTATTTTGTATATGTATATAGGAGACTCTCCTTTAATAAATGATTTGTGATATTTATTACCATTTTCTTTAATGTCCGCATAATTATCATACCCCTCACTTTGAGCCCATTTATCTAAATTACTAATTTCATCTATACTATTTCTTTTTATAGGTGGACTTATTACTACAAGAGTGTTTCCTGGTTTTATTAATTTAGTTATATCAGAATTAGTTTCGTTATAAGTACTGTAACCATGACTTATTGTTTTCTTGTTTCCTAGAATTATAGCTTGTTCTTCTAATATTTCTAACTTCATACTACCTTGTATATCCTGTTTTTGTTCTTTATCTTGCTCTGCTCTTTGTTCTAACTGTTTATTTATATCATCTTCTCTTTTAGCTTCTTCTTTTAATTTAGATTCTATTGTACTAATAATTCCTAAAGGATTTAAATTAGATGATGACGGTTCTTTCATAGAGTCTATAGTTTTTTCCATATACCCATTTATCTTTTGTATAAATTTATCAGAAAATAATGGAGTAAGAGAATCTTCTTTAAACCCAAAGTCAAAAAACTTATACTCTATATTAAACATTATAGTTTGTTCTCTTTCTGTTAATTGTTCAAAGTCTTTTTTAATTTCATTGATTTCAGACTCTGTAATAAATTCATTTAATAGCTCTCTATTTAATACAACAATCTCACGACCTTTACTATTTTTAACTATCTTAATAGCTTTGATAAATTTATTATCTGGTTTAGATTTAATTATATCTTTTAATCCATTTATTAAACCACTCTTAGTAGATGTAGGATAAATAATACCTTCCATATTTTCTACCATTTTATCAGATATTAATTTATTTATAATCTTATTCTTTTCGTCTTTAGTTTTATATAGTAATCCTTTCTTATCGTTATAAGCTTCTTCCATTATAGATTGCATATAAGGAGTGTATCTTATGTCTGTTACAGAAGCTCTTTCTAACATACTGTCAAATAATTCTAGAGCGTGTGTTAAGATAGGATTTTCAAATAAACCTCCCATATTTCTTTTAGGGTCAATTTTTATATCTTCAATCTTTTTAACTACACCTCTTAATTCTAAAGGATTTTTTTCAATAGACTGGTGAACTGTAAACGCTTTACCTATAGGTTGAGCTACATCTTTATTAAATTGTTCTAAGTTATATACAAGAGTTAAAATTTTATTTTCTTCTTTTGTTAATCCTAATGGCCTGCCTAACCACATTTTAAAGTCTGAACTCTTTTTACCAGGCTTCTTTTTTGTTCCTAATAGTTGCTGTATAGTAGAGTCAGAAGAAACAAATCTTTTACCATCTGTTGTTTTCTGCCATTGGAAATACTTTTGTACAATATCAGATGTGTATATGTCTTTACATTCTTGTAAGGAGTATCCTAATCTTCTAAGCATTACAAATCCTGCTACTGATTGTTCATTTAATCCTAATCTATCTGCATATTGATGTTTAGCGTTATCTAATACTATATTTAATAACTGAGCTAATCCAAACCAATTTCCTACTCCATCTTCAGCGTTTCTATCGTCATAAAATTTATCTACTTTTCTTCCGTTAATATCTACTTCAAAACCTAGTTCTACGCCACTAACAGAAAATATATTTAAACTTCTTTGTAAAGCAGCTACAATACCGACAAGAGCTTTTGTAGGAACATTTTCTTTAAATGTTTTTGAATCTCCCACAGGGGTTAGTTGTGATTCTGTTTTTGGTCTCTCTTTTCCAATTACACTTTCTACATCTGATACAAAATCTATATTTGCTGTAATTTCTTTTCTTACATCCTCTCTACTAACTAGGTCTACATATAAATCAAAAAATTCATTACTATCATTTCTCCAATCATCAGTTGATTTTATTTCATCTTTGTTATATTTAAAATTCATGTGTACCGAATCACCGTCTAAGTCAGCTCCCCAATACGCAGAAACTTCTGCTGGTATAGTTATCTTAGATGTAGGACTACCTTTTAATTGACCATGAAACCCTTTAACTACAAATACACTTGTACTCACCTTACCATGAGAAGGTATTCTAGTTCCTAAAAATAAGTCACCTTCTTTAACTCCTTGTTTTTGTAAATAACCAGGTACGTAAGCTTCTGAAACTATAACCTTTTTACCATCTATAGTTCTTTCTTCAAAAGCTTTTAATCCCATTCCTAATGAAGATGATTGATAAGCTATACTTCCTTTTGTATACATTTTAGTTCCTTTCTTAGCTACCCTACCATTAGCTATAGAATTGTACACAGAATTCATCGCAGGGTATCTACCGTCTATATTACCAAACATTGAAGCAACTAACTGACCAAATACTGTTGGGTCTACAGAATCTTTAAATTTGTCCATTTCATCAAAAACATCCTTTGTTGTTGCGTCAGAAGATGTAATCATTCCTTCATCTAGATTTCTTTCTTTATTAGCTTTCTCCATTACGTTTTTACGCAACTCTAACATTCTATTAAGAATTTCTAAATCTTTAGGAGAGTTCATATTGTTAGCTAGATTATAAAATAATTGTGAAGGATAATATCTTTCATCTTTTTGTTTATCTAACTCTAACTGTATACCTAGACCCCTACCATCTAAACCTTTAAATTCTCTGTTAGCGTCATATCTATCTCCTTTTATAAACAACTCATCTTGTTTATCCATAATAAGGTCCATGTTCTTATACTCTTCTTGTAAAGACTGTTCTTCTGTAACACCATCATGTATACTGCTAATTTCACTTAGGTTCCTTACATCGTATATATATTGACTTCCTTTTTCTCCGTTAATACCATCAAACCATAATTTAGCAGATGACTCAGAAGCCGCTATAACTAAATGTCCATGACTAAATGTATTGTCTTTTGATTCTGTAAAGTATAAAGAGTCTCTGACATCATACGTAGGTATTACTGTGTCTGCTATACGTCTATTTCTTTCTCTTAATACATTAGCTATATTTTTATGTATCTTACTTGTCTTCTCCATTTCTGGAGTTAAGACCTGTACAGCAAATTTTAAGTATGTAGTATTACCGTCCTCTCCTCTATAATTATATACAAACTTATATACACCTCCTACATCTTTTACACCTCCATATTTTTCTGTAATTATCCTAGCTTGTTGAGGGAGTATGTATCCAGCAGCATCATTCTCTATCCATGTTTCTACATTCTTAGGTCTCTCACTTTCTGTGTATATATTACCTTCTTTATCCACATAGTAGTCTTTTATGATAACTGGTTCAAATGTTGTGTTGTGGTCGTATGTAGTATGAGAAGCAATAGTACCAGCCAATCTTTTAATATAGTCTACTTCATTTTTAGCTTGTGATTGATTGTATGTTAGTAACTGTTGAGCCATAAACTTATTAGCTATATTACTTGTTAAATAGTTTTTAATCTGTTCTTCTGTTCTATTTTGCCAAGCTTTGTTATTATCATATAATTCAGGGTTTTTTCTCCTATCTAACATATCTCTTTCATATATCTCGTCTATCTCTTTGATTTGATAATTACCTTTCTTATCCTTTATAATAGTATAAGGAAATATTATATCACCATTTATATATTTGTCTTTTAATGCTGGATTATTATATAATGTTCCTAGAACTTTATTTTGACTAGCTACATCTGTTATAGCTATAGATTTAACGTAATATCTTCTACTCTTATCAGAGAATGTACCAATAGCTTGGTCATATAAAACAGACTCTCCGCCCTTTTGTTTTTGTACTGCATTTAAGAAATGATACAAATCAATAGCCATCATTTCAGATGGGTCTATTTCTGTCATAGATTTAGCTCCGTTATCCCATCTCTCTATGGTTTGTTGTCCTGGAGTATATCTATACATACCAGCATGAACACTTATATCAAATGGATTATCTAGTATCTCTCCAGTTCTCCCATCAAATAATATATTCTTTTCCATTTTTTCTTGTATCATTTTAGAATAAATATTATTCTTAGGATTGAATATACTTTTCTTTCTTTTATCTACACCTAATATTTGTTCCACTGAATCATAAGCTTGATTATGTAATGCATTATTATTATTAAATATACTAATACCATCACCTGTTACGTTATCTACAATAGACAAATAGTTCATAGGTCTAGACAATACCATAACCTCTCTTAAAACTTGTTTAAATGATTGTAAATTATTTTTAGTATAATCATAAGCTTGCGCTTGTTCATTTACTTTAGTAGTCCACTTTTCTGTTTTTTTGTTAAACAACATCCATCTACCATGCTTTAGATTAATTCCTTGTAATCCTACTTGTGATTCAAAAAACACATCTGTTAAAAACATTGGTTTGTTATTCCATATAATTGTTTCGTTTAATACAGCGTCCATATCTATTCTTTCAAAACCATCTGTATCTTTAAATAAAGTTTCTAATATAGCTACTGTACCTTGGTGCTTAGAAGATTCACTATAGTTGTCTTCTGCAACTTTGTTGTATATATTTTCTAAACTAGACATTTTTTGTTTCTGTTTAGCTTTAGATAAATTAGACCAACTGTCTATCATTCTAGTAATAACACTTTGTTCTGTTGTTCTACTTAATAGCGTGTTATCTTTCCATTCATATTGTCCTTCTTTTATAAGTAACATATCTCCTTGTAATCTTTCAATTACCATACTCTGGAATATATTAGATATTTGTAACAACTTAGCATCTGTATAGTTTTCGTTTTCAAATACTTTATTATCTAATATAGAAAGCATTTGTTGTATTTCAACAGAATTACTTTCTCTTACCATCATTATAAAATCTTCTGGATTTCTTTTTACTTTTTTAGCAAGATTATATAATTGATACATTAACTTCTTTCTCTCAAAAGGAGATTCTGTTTGTTTCACATTATATATCTCAGCAACAGCTTTAAAGAAGTTAGTAAGAGTTTTAGGCATATTCATGTTCTTTAACTCTTCGTTATGCTGGTCGGCTAAATTTAAATCTGTTTCATCGTTAAGTTCTTTTTCTTTAAATTGTATTGTAAGTTGTTTTCCTTCTTTAGATTTAAGTCCAATTCCCTTTTCTTTAAGTATTGCTTCTATTAACAATTTATCACTACCAGCTAAATTCTTTTTGTACTTAGGATTAGTTGTATATAAAACAGCTCTTATATATTGTTTTAACTGGTCTTTTTGTTTTTTCTTTAATGATTTAGAATTAATTAATCCTGACTTATCTATTCTTTTAATTACATTATCTGCAATTTGTTCGTCTGTTAATCCCTTACCTAACTCATAGTTTAAGAATGTATGAACTAACGAATATTCTGTAGCTTTTCTAAATGAAGCTTTTTTAGCTCTGTTAATTCCTGCGTATCCTGAATTTTGTATATCACCCTTTTTACCAAAGTTTAATAGTATGTGTTTCATTGCAGCCTCTAATGTAAGGGTAGGTACTACATCGTCTACTAAGTTTAAAAATTCCCTAGCTTCTTCGTCTGTAGCAAGTTTTTTAGTTTCTTTGTAAAACTTAATTAAATCCTCTTCTAGTTGTTTTTGTACTTTACTATCTTTAATTATAGCGTTTAAGCTACCATACGTATTAGCTTCTAATGTTCTTACAAAGGATTCTTCTAGTATGTGTGTCTGTTCTAAATTAGATAGTTTTTTAGCTATAGCTCCACCTCTTCTTTTTGTAGTAAGTTGTGTTATAAGAGATGCGTATAGTTCTGCTGTTTTAGTATCATCTATACCTTCGTTCTTTACAATGTTTGTTATAATGTCCTTAATATCACTTTTAACTTCATTACTATTATTCATGATACCTTTCTGTAACTCTACAAATGTACCTACTGTCATAACAGTTCCTCCTACATCAATTAATGTTAGTTCAGGATATTGTATGGATGTTAAATCAAATATATCTGATTCAACTAATAATTTATTTACTCTTTTAATTAATGGAGATTCAGCTTGCATTCTATACCAAACGTGTCCTGATTCGTGTATAATATCTGTTCCTACAGTTCCTCCTTCTGTAATTAACAGTGTACTACCTATTGCTAATGACACAGCTTGATTACCAAAAGAGTCTAATAACTTTCCACTTACAATATAAGCTTGGTCTGCAGGTACCAATCCTTTTTGTATAAGCCTTTGTAACATAATATATTCACCAAGACCTGCGTTTGTATATACCTCATGGTTTCTTCTGGGTACAGCTCCGTCATATTTTTCAAATGTATTATCTTTAGAAGGTTTTGTTTCTTCTTGTGATACTTTAGATTTTACTTTTTCATAAATAGATTTTATTTTATCTTTAGTCTCTTTTATCTTTTCTTTAACCGTAGTAGATTTTTTTGCTCTTGTAATGTTTTCGTCTTTAACATCGTAATCTCTATACTCTATAGTTCCTATCACTTGACCGTCAACCTCAGCAACCATTTTATATTGGTATAAATCATTACCAAATTGAAAAAATAATTGACCGTCTATATTAACAACATTTTCTTGACCATCTTTAGGTAAAACTAATTTTATTTTTACGTCTACTGTATCTTGTGATATATACTTAGCTAAAAATGTATCTACAGTTTGGTTGCCTACCTTACCCTCTCTATTGTAAAATTTAATTTTACTACCCTTACTATCTGTTATTGTATAACTATTACCTGATTTAGTAGGAACTATAGAAGAAGCTTTTACTATAATCTCGCCACCTTTTTTAGCTACAGCTTTAGCTAGTTTTTTAACTTTATCTAGTATTGGAATTTTTTTACGAACCTTTTCTGATTTAGGTTCTTCAGGTAATTTTACTTCTTTTTTT
>Ga0208669_1000633_pt1 | contig 13754 bp, 25 predicted proteins | sample 21_taG_FD_184095 | JGI IMG/M metagenome (GOLD analysis project Ga0208669, IMG submission 184095) | Marine viral communities from the Subarctic Pacific Ocean - 21_ETSP_OMZ_AT15319 metaG (SPAdes) (version 2) | ecosystem: Environmental > Aquatic > Marine > Oceanic | place: Pacific Ocean | collected...
CAGAATCTCTATAATATCTTTTCCAATCAGCTAAAGTCATAAACTTTAATCCTTTAGACACATAAGGTGCTGATTCTCCACTTACATTGATTGTAGTAATATAAAAATCATCCCAATCAATAGAAGCGTAGTCGTTAGCAATGTTAGAACTACTAGCTTTTAATTCGTACCATCTTGTACCTGCTGTTGTAGCTACTGTAACATTACCATAAAAAGGGTCAGTTTCTCCACTTTCGCCTACTGCAAAAAATGGTAACTGAGGTTCGGCATTTGCAATATCAAATATAGATTTATTAACTGCATCTTTAACAAACTGTTGTAAGCCTACAGCGTTTGCAAAGTTTGCAGATGTAAGAGGAATCTCGTTGAGTTCTCTTAATACTTCATTAGTTATATCTAGATATGTTGTTGCCATTATTTTTTGCCTTTAGCTTTTTTCTTTGCTGTCTTGCTTAAATCTTTAAAATGATAAAGTCTTACACTTGTTTTAGTATGAGTTTTGTTAGAATGTAAATGTCCGTTAGGCATTTTATGTGTATTGCCTTTATATTCAGTACCATCTCTTTTGTAATGTTTAACGCCTTTCATAATTAATTAGGCATACACTTAGGCATATCACCAGATTTATAATTAGGTTGAGCTTTACCACCTTTATTATACATAGCTCTTCCACCACCATACTTTTTCTTTCTGGCTTTAGCTGCTTCTTTTTTTCCTTGTTCTGTATATGAATATTTTTTTCCGTTTACCATTGGCATATTTATCTCCTTTAAAAAAGTGGAGAGGTCCGTTAAGACCCCTCCGAGTTGGTATTAGTCGATACCGTAGAATGCACTTACTAGAGCTTCATCTCTAAGTACTTTCGCACCATAGACATGTAAGCCTCTAACTATGTCACCAAACGATGTTGGGTCTCTTAACACTTCTGTTGAGAGGATAGTATTAGCAGTTGCAGTAGAACTAATATGACCAGCCATACATTTACCAGCAGCATTAGATGTTGCAGCAATGTTGTTTGACTTGTACATATCAAATCCACGTAGTTTTCCACTTGAAACTAAGCCATTTCTAATTGAGCCTTGACCTGCGTTGAAGTCTACAGACAATAGTTTAGAAGATGACTGACCTAGAACTTCGTAGAAGTCAGGACTTGCAACAAACCAACGACCTTCTTCAGGTACATTCTGTTCGTCTAATAGTCTTGCCATTCTAGCCATAAGGTCTAGAGGGTCTGTTTCACCTGATTGTCCTAAATCAGCAGCACCAGAGCCATCATAGACTCCTGCTCCTAAATCAGTTGCACTATCAGCACCTAAAATGTGATTAGGTGATGAAGCTGAACAACCAGCAAACATAGTAGCTAACACAGCAGCATCATATGAATCTTTCAATGCATATGCAGCAGAGCTGGAAGCAACCTCTTTAAAGTTGACATGTGACATGTTAGTTTCAATATCATCTACGATGAATTTGAAAGCTTTAGCACTATCAACAACCAAAGTGATTTCTTGGTCTGTTAGTCTAGTTTCAGTTGTGTCGCTATTTCTTGTGTAATCTGACACAGAAATAACTGGTTCTTTGATAATCTTTACAGAGTCTCCGAAAGAGGATATTTCACCGGCATAGTCGGTGTTTGTAATAGCTTCAATTACCGAGGCTTTTCTAAAGAAGTTTAAAACCTTTTTAGAGTAAACCGAAGGTAAGAAAAAACTATTAGTCTGTCCTGCTACGGAGTTTGCAAAGTTAGCATCGGTATCTGTTCCGGGTTCAAAAAATTGAGCCATGATACTTTCTCCTTGTAGTTAATTATAGTTTAATCTGATATAAGCCCGTTCTGCATAGCATCCGATATTTCACTTTCGTACTTATCAAATTCTTGTACAGACATTGCTTCTATCTCCTTTAAAGACCAGATTTTCTGTTGGTTTGGTTCTATACTTTGTGTTTTAGTAGAGACCATATCTGCAGCAGATTGTCTAGTCGGTTTTTTAGAAGATGACTTTGTCTTTGTAGGAACATCCATACCAATATCACGTTTGAATAAATCTAAAGCACGAGAAGCTAAGTCGGCATCGTCAGAGTTTGAGTATATCCAATCTTGAATAGACTTTGGCTGCTCTTTTGCCCAGTCATGGAAATCATCGCTGTTTCTAATATCTTCAAAATCAGGATGTTTGTCCACTAACCTTTTTTCTGCATCAGCTTGTATTAACTCTTGTTCACGTTCTTGGAGTTTACTAAGGCGTTCTTCTAGAACTTTTGCTTTAGACTCCGATTGCATATGTGCAACAGTTTCTACAACCTCATAAACATCAGGATATTGTTCTTTAAATTGTTCAAGTTCTTCTTCAGATTTGGGAGCTGTATATTCAGTTCTATTTTTAGTAGCTTCTTCTATAAGCTCTTGTTCCCTAGATTTAAACTCATTCAATTTAGAATCATAATGTTTTTTTAAATCATCATAGCGTTTTTTATAATTAGGTCTCTTATAAGGTGTATCCTTTTTAGATTCTAATTCTTCAGTATTGACACTTCCTTCAGCTTCCACTTCCGTTATGTCATCACTTTTGAAAAGTTTATTTTGTGGCTCTTCAAAAAACATACTATTTGATGATACAAAAGGTTTATCATCTTCTACGTGCCAATCTTTTCTTTGGTTATAAGGATTTGGCGTTTCCTCTTTTTGGACTTTATTAGTCATTTTCTTTTCTCCTAATCAGGGCTTCGTTTAACAAGGTAGCTGCAATGTGCACTAGCAGGGCTTGTCTTGTAAAGGTCGCCTTTCGGTTTTTTGTTTGATAGAGTGCCTACGCTAATAGGGTAGCTCTATCCCTATCTAGCTACGAACATATCTTGATTGTGTAGATGGGTCCATCATACGTTTTTTAATCTCATCGCCTACTAAGTCATCCTCTTCAGGAACAAAGCCCCTGTCAAGTAGTACTGTTTGACGTTGAGTATTCGCATCAACTTCTTCTTCTCCACTATCAAGCATTCCACCCATAGCTACTTGTTGTCTTTCTTCTGCTTGAGCTTCAGCTTCTTTCATCATTGACATTAAGTTGTCACTTCCGATTTCTTCTACAGCTTTTGCAGTAAAGACAAATTCCCCATCCGATAACCTAGCAGGTATCGAATCGGATACTCCTGAACCCGGACCTTCAACAGGACCAGACCCAGCAAATTCTTGAGCTACATCTACTACTTTATCAAATAGCATTGATAGCTCCATATCTTGTTCTAGTTTAGACATTAACATATCTTCTTCTTCTTCTGTTAATGCTTCGTTAATTATAAATCCCATGTAATCGTCTTCCATTTGAGTATCTGGAAGTTGCTCTTCCATCATCATTCCACCCATTTCTTTCTTTACACGTGTGTTGGAATCTATAGCATCTTGTCTAGCTTGTTCATATTCATTAAGTGTACCATCTTTATCTAAATCTCCTACTGGTCCACCTGCATCATAATTTATTTTACCACCATCATATTTCTTTTCTTTGTTTATAAAAGAATCAGAAACTGTGTAGTTTAATCCACTATCTTTAAATTGTGTATTTATCATATTTAACAAATCAGTATCTGAACGGTCATCTCCCATTTCCCTTCTAACTTGTTTTAAATCATTTAAAAGTCTTTCTCCTTTTCCAAAATCTCCTAAAGCTTGTTTAGTTCTTTTAAATAATCCTGAACTTCCAGCATTATAATAATCATCACCTAACTCTTTTAAATATTTTATGTCTTGATTAATAAATGAATTATATCTTTTTTCAGCAGTAACATCAACATACTCTCCTTCATTGTACATTATTCTACTACCACGATACATTCTAGATTCATCTTCTAAAAGACTTTTAGGTTTTTTTGGTAAACGTTCAATAGACATAGGCTTTTGCTTTTTAACTTTCTTTGGCATTTTAGCAATTTTTATTTTTTTAGGTGGTTTAGAGTCAGGTTCTCTATGGTCCTTAACTCTACGACCTCTGCCTCCTCCACCAGTACCACCCGGTCCAACTTTTCGTTGACCTTTTGTTTTTGCTTTGTTTTTTAATTTTCTAAAAATTCCCATTATATGTCCTCTTCTTTCCTTAATAATGCTTCTTTAACTTGCAAGTCCAGTTGCTCCAACCGAACCAGAAAATTCACTTTCCCCTGCAACCGGTACATTTCCTGTTCCGATGTTGCCACCACCAGTCCCTGTAACTCCAAGGTCTTGAGGTTGTTCAGGTGCTCCTTGAAGGCTTCCCATTGGGGGCTGTTGACCAGAGGGTTGAGCTTCTTCGCCATTTGTTTGTCCAGCATTTTGCATTCCTATTATTTGTGCCATGATAGCTGCTTCTTCAGGGTCATTGAGTATTTCATCAGGGTCTAAATCTAAGCTATAAGCAAGTTCACTAACCAATTTAGAAATTTTAACAAACGGAGCAATAGCAGGACTTTGTGCAGTTTGCAAGAATGTAGTCAGTCTTTGACTTCTTACTTCTTTCTGCATCAAGCTATTTGTTCCAGTAGCTCTAACTTCTAAATCACCTTTAACATCCAAATCATCTTCTAAGAATTGCATGTTCCATTGGAAATAAGCTTCTCCTAATGGTTTTAATAAAAAGTCATCAAGGTTCTTAACGACTGTTTTAATATTTAAACTAGCTGCTCCAAGTAACATTGACATACCAGAGGCAGTCCTTGTCATACTTTGAACACCTGTCTGTCCGTGTGAGTAACTAGGTATTCCTGTTTGCTCATCTGCAAGTTGTCTAAACTTGTCGAACATCATTAAATTTTCTTGTGCTGTATTAGGAAACTTTAAACCATGTATAGCTTGTCCCGGCATTCCAGCTTGTCTACGGAATATTTTTCCGGGATATATTTCCATTGATTGTCCACCAACTAAAGCAGACTCATCAACATCAAATACTAAAGACCCAGCCATTGCTAAATTATCAATAGCCATTCTTGCATGACCATTCATAATCTGTTGACTGTCATCCATATTTTCTGCTATACCAATACCAAAAAAGTTATATGGATTTCTTTCATACGGAAAAGAATGATAAGGTATTCTGTAAGGTGTAAATGGATTAACAACTGCTCTTAATAGATAGTGTCCACATGTCCATACATTTACTTGTACTTCATCTAAGTCATCAATTTCATCTGCAAGTTCTATACCAACTTCACGTGCATATTCTGCATCCATGATTCCCCAGTATTCAAGAACTTCAAAGTTAGAACTATATTCTTCATCAGCTCTAACGTCATCTTTTAATTGACTTTCAAAATCTTTTTCTACGTAGTTTGCACCCATCTGGATAGCATTACGTATTGCATCTTCATCAAAGTAAGGCATATTACGTAGCTGCCTTAACTGACTTCTATTCATTTTATGCCTATGGATAACGTATTCACATTCTTCCATATTAGTAGCATTAGGGTCAGGGTAAAAATCCCAACAACTGACAAACTCAATTCTTGGTACTCTGACTTCTAGTGGGTTATAATTTCTACTTCCATCTTCGTCTGTGTCCCACTTGTGCAGTTTTTTATTAAAGTTAAATGGTCCTTTTACAATCCCTGTACCTAGTAAAGAAGATTCTAAAAGAGCATTTCTAATTTCAGAAGAACCATTTGATTCTTCAATTTGGTCATGGATTAATTTTTCCATTCTCCTTGCAGCTCTTTGTGCAGGAGATACTTCAATAGCTTGTGGGTCAGGACTAACTCCATCAGTTAGTATTCCAGCTTCTTCAGCTTTATCTTCTAAGCTATCTTCAAAAATTCCGTTGTAAAACGAAGCTCCGGGTTTTAAAGTTTTACCATCTCCTTCATAACCAACATCGTAAGGACTTTGATAATCTACAGAGTTTCCATTTACTTCTTCAGGTTCAGATGTTTCTAAACTTGGAGTAGGATTATTAATATCTAAATGAGCAAAATCGGTTTCGCCTTCTGGTATTTTGGTTTCTTGAACACCAATAGGAAATTTACCAGTTCCGAATATAACATCTACTAATTGACCAAATGCTGCTAATACTTTTGTTTTAGTAATCTTTACAAAGATACGAGATTTTTCTGATTCTCTAAACTTTATAGATTTACTATACAAGCCTCTATAATTTTCATAAGCCTGTAACCATCGTCTTTCATCAGTCTGCCTAGCATCTTCAGCTTGAGCATACCGACCTTTAATAATACCAATTAGATTTCTTTGCTGGTCTTCTTCTAAACTTAGTTTAACTCCAGACTCGCCTTCTACTTCTTCATAAATAGAATCAGCATTCAGAAATGTATTATCTTTTTCTACCATACTTTAATATCCAAATGTAGAATCAGAAGGTCTATACAGTTCTCTCTTCAATCCTCTGATTCTTTCTAATGGGCTTTCCATTCTTGGTCTACTCATTATCATATAACGCAACGCATCGTATGCGTGGTCCGAAGCATGTGTATCCACATCTTCAGGATTCGTTTTAGAAAGAGGGATAGATTGTAACTCTCTTATTAAGTTCGGACATGTATTAAATATCTGTAACTTAGGTCTACCATTCTCTTTAACTTTTAAATACTCATGTATTTGGATTTTACCTTGTATTCTATTTTTATCAGCTCGTCTTAATTTATGACCAGCCTTTATCAAAGCTTCTCCTACAGTTGGACCAGTCGTACCTGTTCTTGCCCATGCTGCAGTATCCAATACACCATTCACAGAAAATGGGTCTTCCATTTCCATATCTGTTATTATACTACCTAATTCCTCACCTGTCAAGCCTTTTTTGTATAATTCTCTATAAATTATTAAAGTTCCGTCATTTATATCCAATATTCCCCATAAACAACAGCTTTCTGCAGCATATCCATAGTCAACTGCTTTTATTCTTTCCCAGTTAATTGGTAGTTCAAATGGTGTAATAACATGTGTATGAGGGTCAAATTCTACAAATGCAGCTCCTTCAGCTACATCCCAATTACCTTCAAGCAGTTGTCTACGTTGTATAGGTGGTAATGATTTAAGCATTTGCTCATACACACCATCTTCAGATAAGTAAGGATTGTCTGCTAATTTAGCTGGTATAAACTTTCTACTTAAACCATCTTTACCTTCAAAACTTGTGTAATGTTCTGCAGGTTCTATATATCTTTTCTTTACCCATTGTGAACCAACACCACCGGGGTTAGCTGTACACCGTAAGTATGTTTGTATTTCAGGGTCTGTTGTTCTTAAACGTGAAGCAAGATAGTTCCAACTAAACTCTGTAGGTAAATGTGTTATCTCATCAAAGCCTATCCAACTATATGCTTGTCCTTGGTATCTATAAACATCAGCATCTCTTTCAAGGAATCCAAACTCTACCTTTGCACCGGATGGAAAGTTCCAAAGTTTTTCTACTTCTCTAAACTTAGCACCGGGAAAAGCTTGTGGATATAACTCACGAGACTTATCAATCATCTCACGAAGTTCTGGCATAGACCTTCTAAGTATTAAAGCACGATGAGCTTTCTTGTGTGCATAACGTAATGGGTCTACTAACATAGCATATGATTTACCACCACCTGCAGCTCCACCATACAATACATCTTTCTCACCAGCAGCAAGGAAGTCTGTTTGTGGACCTTCGTTAGCGTGAAATAATACATTATGATTGTCTAACTGTTCTTTAACAGCTTGAGGAAGAGTGTCTAAGTCTTCAGGACTAACTACTCCTTCTTTAGTATTATCTAATTTTTGAAGAGTGTCTTTTTGTTTTTTAAAAGATTTCTTAGCATTCTGTAGCTTCTCTTCAAGTTTCTGAATGTTTTTTTGTTTACGAGTAATTGTTTTACGGGCTACAGCTTCTGCATCCTTTTTAGGTCTACCACCTTTCTTACGTGGTGTACCATCTTTATTTTTTACAAAATTGCCTTCGCTATCTTGTACGTAAAGATGAGGATTAACTTCCCAGTCTTTCGCTTCGTAATCCATATTTTTTATCTACGTGTTTCTTTAATCCGGGACTAGAAATTCTTCTACCTGTTTTATATTCCAACCAATCACATGCAGCTTGTAATGACACTTCTTCGTTTACTACCATATTCTCAGCTACTTGTAGTGCATCTAGTTCTTCTTCTACAGGTTTTAAATACGTACTTGACTCATCTACTAACTCGTAACCAAATGGTATTGTTGATGAGGTACGTCTAATATATTCATTTGTCATGCTGTTCTCTACGTCTAAGTTCATTTTGAATTTTTTGTTTTAACTTAGGTTTTAAATGTTGAGACTCTAATTCCTTTAATAAATCGTCTTTACTTGTATTCTTAATATAGTAATGCTCTACTGTATTTACACCAGTTTTTCTGTCGTACTTTTTGACTGATGGTTTAAACTTAATAGGCATTTACTTTTTTTGTGTTGTAGTCTTCTTCTTTGTCGTTGTTGATTTCTTAGTTGTTTTTTTAGTTTTAGTTTCACTATTAATAAATTTCCTTACAATTTTATTAATTCTAGTTTGTTTCATAAATTTGTGAAAATGCTGGACCTTCTGAGAACACCACGTTTTACACACTTTAAGTTTCTCAGAAAGCCTCTTACGCACACTTAGAAACCAATCAGCCACTAAGTTAATCTTTTGTTTTATCATTTTTATCTCCCGATTTTTTACCAAAAATCTTATCGAAATTATCTCTATACTGTTGAGTATACACTCCGGGTCTAGGATTTGCTCCTTTACCACCATCACTTTTACCATAAATACTTTTTCTAAAAGTAAAAGGTTTATCGTCTGTGCCTATCTGTTTACTCATCTGTATAATAATTATGTTGTCGTCTTGCAAGTTTTTGTTCCCAATCTTCTATAGCTTTAGAAATACTATCTTCTGCTAACACACTACAATGTAGTTTGATTGGTGGTAACTCTAAAGCTTCTGCAATATCTTTATCTTTGATAAGCTTTGCTTCTGCTATAGTTTTACCTTTTAACATATCCACGAACATAGTTGAGGATGCAATAGCACTTCCACAACCATAGGTTTTAAACTTAACATCTTCTATAACGTCTTCGTTTAGTTTAAGTTGTAACTTCATAACATCTCCACATGCAGGTGCTCCTGTCATGCCTGTAGCAACGTTAGGGTCTTTAGGGTCAAACCTTCCAACAGCATGTGCTTCTGGATTGTTTAAAACACTTTCAAACCTATCTACTACTTTTTGAGAGTATGCCATCTACCACTTCACCTTGTCAGCCCAATAAGCTGCTGACATTTTACCTCGTTTAATGTTCTTCGCATGACGAGCTTTAAAAGATTTGCGTTTTGCTTTCATACGAGCAGATTCACCTGACTTAGGTTTACCTGCAGTCTTAGCTCCTTTCTGACCAAACCTAATGGTTTTAACTTTATCTCCCTCTTTAGCTACGACAATGTGCGATTTAGTTTTGTGATTCGGAGTACGCTTGGGTTTGTTATAACCACTAACTCCTGCTCGTTCTAATCTTGAATCTTTTTTCTTTGCCATTATCTTTTCTTTCCTTTGTGTAAACCATGTTTAGCATGTTGTTTACCTTTTTTAGTAGCTGCTCTTTTCTTTTTATTAGCTGCTGCAAGTTTCTTACGACCTGCTGCAGTAGACTTTAACTTCTTTATAGTCTTTGCAGGTGCGTAAACTTCTCCAGTTTCTGAAGATTTCTTACCACTTGCAGTTGTCCATTTCTGTTTAGTCCACTTCTTTAAAGACTTTTGAGATTTTTTAAGTGCCATTACTTGTAACCTCCACCGGCAGCCTTGTACTGTTTAGCTAACATCTGAGCTTTACGAGCACTCCATTGTCCGGGCTTACCACCTTTACTACCAGCTTTTATCTTATTAAAAAGTCTTTTACGCATAGTCGGCTTGGTATAGTTACCTGCTTTGTTTACGGTTGACTTCTTTTTAGTTGTTGTTTTCTTTGGCATATTAGTGTATAGTCTCCTCTAAAGAAAGCTCAGTATAGTGAGAATTACCAGAGTTATCAACTACTATTGTATCTAACTCACCAACTAGCTCTAATCCGTTCTGTTCGGCAGCTATGGCTGCTGTATCCATGTTTTCAGCAATAATGTTAGGACCGGCATATGTTTTACCATGCATAGTTAATTCAGTTAAAAATACTTTCATGTTATTTATTCTTCAACTATATCTTCGTACACACCATCAGAAGTCTCTTTTAACTCTACAGTATGTTTCTCTGGTAATATAAATATACCTCCACTAACATTATGGTCTACTTGCACCTTATCTGTCTTAACCACACCGGCTCTATCCAGTATAGTTTGTGCAGCTTGTAACTTATAGTTAGCTTGAGGCACAGGTCTATCTGAATTAAGGACTTCAATTAACTTAAAAGCTGCAGTAGGGGCTTCCCTTGCAAGTACGTCTGAGGCTAAATCCACTACTTCATGTTTAAGTGATTTCAAGATTTGATAGTGATTTCCTTGGTATCCTGCAAGTTCGGCTGACTTTTTAAAATCGCCCCGTGTTTCCACGAGGTTATCTAGAAACGATTGCTGCTTCTCCGTTAAGTTTCTTTTCTTTTCCGGTAAGTAAGACATGCCTATTATTATATACGCCATTTACCAGTTTGTCAAGCTTTATATTGCTTTTTAAAATTAATTTCGATAGTACTTGACAAAAGGTGTTTTCATATGTATAATGAGTGTAACGATACCCCCCGTTACATACCAGTATAATACCCAACAAAAACTACTTTACAAGCTTGTCAAAAAACATATACAGATTAGCAAGATTGTAGAGTTTGTAGTGTTAAGCCGGGCAACTGGTTAACGTCTGAAACTGGGTAGAAATGTGTAACCACTATATATATACCCACCCACCCCCCGTGGCACACCTGCCCTCCCCTGTAAAGCCCGTAGCTACAGCGTTTAAACTGTACACACTTGCAAAGCGTGGCAAGATTTACGGGCTACTTGTCAAGCTGTACAAAATTTATACAGTTTCAGAGCTGTACAAAAATTGTACAGTTGTAAAACTTGCAAAGCTGGTTAATGCGTTTGGCAAGTTGTACAAAATTTGTACAGTTTATATTTAAAACTTTACAACGTGCAAAGCTTCACAAAACCACCCCTAAAAATAAATTAAAGTTTTTTCATTTTGGGGGTTGTGTTTAAACACAATCTGTGAAATAATTCTCTTATGTTTAACAATAATCAAAAGGAGAATATAAACATGAGTAATATTAAATATAGAGAAGAATGGCTAAACAAAGTAGCCGAAGAGTTGGACAAGGTGGCGTTTAAACCGAATGGGCACAAATTGCCACCAGTCAAAATATCTTGCAGTTGGGCACTAGGAAACAGAGCAAAGAATAAAAAGACTTTAGGGCAATGTTTCCCAACAAGTTGGAGTGATGGCAAAGTGAATGAGATTATACTTGTTCCTACTGTTCAAGATAGTTTTGAAATTGCCGACACTTTAGCCCATGAGTTGGCTCATGCTGTTGATGATTGCAAAAGTGGACACGGTAAAGGCTTTAAAGATATTTGTCTGGCTGTTGGGTTAGATGGTAATACTCAGATGAGATATGCCGAAGCAGGGGAAAAGCTAGGCGAACAGATAAAAGAAATCATTAAGAAAGTTGGAGAATATCCACATGATAAAATGACGATAACCGACAGAAAGAAACAGAGTACAAGAAATTTAAAAGTTGAATGTTCATACTGTGGATTTGGTTGGAGAGCATCTAAAACCATGATTGAAAGAATGAATAACTGGACTTGCAACGATTGTGGAAGTGATACCCTAGAGATTGTTTAAACTCTCTCTAAAAATTAGCCCCTTAATTGGGGCTTTTTTTTGTCTTGAATTTCTCACACTTCAAAAGATTTTAAACTTCACAAGCTAATTAGAGCCATTCTAAGGGCTTATATGTTCAGTTGATGTTATGCCCTTAACTACTTGCTAAACGTTCAACAGAGAGCATTTAAAACGTTGTATATTTATACAGTAATTTAGTTAAATAAACTTAAAAAAACTATTGCATTTTATTTGTAAAAATGTTAGTTAAAAAAATCACTAGCACAAATTAACAGAGAACACAAGCAATTTAATTAGAATAAATTTAAAATAATTTTAACAAAACACTTGCAATGTGATTAATAATTTTATAAGGTACTTATATTGTTTAATTAATTACAAATATAAAAGGAGGTTTAAACAATGCGAGTAGAAAACATGACAAGTGCGAGAGGTAATAAAGTGGCTAATCAATTTATTATAAATGATAATGGGGCTGAATATTTCCAAAGCTATAGAAGCATCATAGCTAAAAAATCACAGGGTAAAATATATCTTGATGAATATTACTGGGATTATTCAACGACTACAGGAAAATATAGGAATGATTTTCTAGGTGAGGGTATAGCCGACACAAGGAAAAAAATTCAGAGTGGCGAATATATATTAACAGACTTAAATAACTAGAGGAGGTTTAAACAGTATGAATAAATTACAAAAAGAGTGGGCAATTTTTCAACAGGATTTTAAAAGACAGGCAGAAGACAGCTTGATATTTAGAATAAATTGGTATATATTAAAACCAATAGCAATAGTATTAGTTATTATTGCGATAACAATTATATAAACTAAAGGAGGTTTAAACGTTATGATTAAAATATACAGAGATACTTTCACACCGAAGAAAAAGTTTAGGCATATCAATATTTTAGGCTTTAAATTTAGAGTGAAGACTTACGCAAGAGATTCAATTACTAAGTATAATATTTATACAGATAGGCAGGGTTTAGGGTTGAACTTTAGAAGAATGAATGTTAAAATATATAGAAGTTAAAAACTTAAGGAGGTTTAAACACTATGAGTAGAGAAAACGCAGAGGGGTACGACATACCAGAGACAACAGCAGAAGCTTTTGAAGTGGTGGTGGATGTATGCAACAGAGAAATAGAATGGGCTTATGAAGATACAGAAGACATTTCAGAAGCTTTGAAAATTTTACATAACTTTATATACAAGGAGGTTTAAACGTTATGGACAAAGATAAATTGAGTGAACAAGAATTACTTGACAGGCTTGACAATGAGTTTTATGATGTAGATTTTAGTGTACATGAGAGTTCGACAAAAGGAACTGTAGCTGTTGTGTATTTTTATGAAGATAAATTTGAGGAGGTTTAAACAGTATGAACGTAGATAGCGACAAACCAAGATACATTGAGTGTATCTATCAAGCACCGATTACTTTTGATTTAGAAGAATTAGAGGTTGACTTTGATAAGGTAGAAGATTACTATATCAAATATGGAACGCTACATATTACCTATAAAGATGGTAGTACAGCAGAACATGATGGAGATATTGGCGACCCAGATTATAAATGGGCAGTCGAAGAAAATATATTAACAGATGGTTGGGATTTTGTGGAGGGACTTAATGGATAATGACTTAATTAAAACGGAGCAAATGTATCAGATACGAGAACGTTTAAACAGATTGTGGCAGATACCAGACAGACCAGATTTGTTTGATGATTGTTGCGAGTTCATGTATGATAGGCAGGAGCAAGATGTTGATGCGACTTTACTTATAAAGTTTCTATCTCATCATGCTACGAATGGTATGTCATCACAAGAGTTAGATGATATGGCTAATGACTATCAACAGGATATGTTTAAACAAGATGAAGATTATTGTGAGCATTGTGGAGATACACTTGACAAATGCACAGGATATAAATGTTGGATAAAATAAAGGAGGTAAAGATAAATGACAGC
>Ga0208669_1000636_pt1 | contig 13721 bp, 10 predicted proteins | sample 21_taG_FD_184095 | JGI IMG/M metagenome (GOLD analysis project Ga0208669, IMG submission 184095) | Marine viral communities from the Subarctic Pacific Ocean - 21_ETSP_OMZ_AT15319 metaG (SPAdes) (version 2) | ecosystem: Environmental > Aquatic > Marine > Oceanic | place: Pacific Ocean | collected...
GGGTACGGTAACTTTGAATACGCACCCCCATCAGGCTACTACGCCTTATGCACAAAGAATTTAGCGGAGTACGGATAATGGCTTATACAAATATAGACGACCCATCTGCATATTTTCAGATTGCTTTGCATAGCTCTGCAAATGCTGCAACAATTACTAACGATGGGAACTCAGATTTACAACCTGATTTAATTTGGTCTAAAGCTAGAGGAGCATCACACAATCACGGACTATATGATTCAACTAGAGGTGTTACAAAACTTTTAAGTTCTAATACTGATAGTGACGAAACTACTGCATCTAGTGGTTTTGATTTAACCTCTTTTAATACTGATGGTTTTTCTACAGGAAACAATCAATTTAACACTATTTGTGGTGGAACAACTTATGTCGGATGGCAGTGGAAAGCTAATGGTGGTACAACCTCAAGCAATACAGATGGAGATATAACTTCAACTGTACAAGCCGATACCACAGCAGGGTTTAGTATTATGACTTACACTGGGACAACTGGTGATGTACATACTATAGGACATGGGCTAGGAGTAACACCTGATGTTTGGATTGTAAAACAAAGAAGTGGTAACTCAGAATTTAAAGATTGGTTTTTTTGGCATAAAGATATGGCAGCCAGTAATATTATTGACAATAGAATGTTGTTTCTTAATTTAACTGATGCTTTGGCAACATATACAGGTATTAATGCTGTAACTAGTAGTACCATTAGAGTTAAAAGTTCTACCACAGCACAAAACGGAGACACTTTTGTAGCTTACGCCTTCGCAGAAAAACAAGGCTACAGCAAGTTTAGCAAGTATGTCGGTAACGGTAATGACAATGGTCCATTTATGTATACAGGCTTTAAACCTGCTTTTGTATTAACAAAAGGAACCCATGTTTCTCAGTGGAGATTATATGATTCTGCAAGAAGTCCTAACAACGTTAATATTAATAGACTTTTTCCATACACAAGTTCAGCAGAAGCAACAGACACAGATGCAGGAATAGATATGTTGTCTAACGGTTTTAAAATAAGAGGTTCTGGGGGCGATTATAATGCTAGTGGTCAAGCATACATCTACATGGCATTTGCAGAAAATCCATTCGTAACATCAACAGGCATCCCAACAACAGCGAGGTAAATTATGTGGGCTTTAGTCGAATCAAATAACGTAACACAGGTCTATACAAGACCTAAAGGTTTAACCATAGGTGATGTAAATTATCCTAGTAATATCTTTATGCTTTGGAGTTCTTCAGAGCTAGAAGCTATAGGGATTTATGCAGTCGTTATCGACAACACAAATCTTAAAGATAGTAAGTATTATATTAATACTAATCAATCGTTTAACTTTGCAAGTGGCACAGTCACTGCAAGTTATGGTACAGCTACAGCTTTACCTTTAGATGATATACTCTTTACAGCTCAAGACGAAACCGATGGTTTAGGAACTGAAGGTGAAGTTAAGCAACCGGGTATCCGTCAAGGTCATATAAATACTATCAACGCACAAGCTGCTGGTATCTTACAACCTACAGACTGGATGGTTATTAGAGCTACAGAAGGCGGTACAGCAGTTCCTAGTTCTATTACAACTAAAAGAGCTGCAGTAAGAACTAAAGCAAATGCTATGTGTACACAAATTACAAATGCTGCAGACGTAGATGCTTTAGCAGCTTTATACGTTTACAACGATGCAACACCACCAGTCAGACCTCTTGGCGAATTGCCACAGGTAGACTAACAACAATAGGAGAAAAAAAATGGCAACAGTAACAGAAGTATTAACAGCAGCAACCGATAGCGTAACGCTTATCAACGCTATAGATGATGATTCACATGATGTAGAAGGTATGTCTCAAGAAGAAATAAATGAAATGGTACAACGTAACGTTGACCACATAGAGCTTATCTTGGCTTACGAACCTGTAGATTCAGATGATGATACACCAGATGTAAAAGGAGACTCATCAGATAAGTCTAGCTATACAACAGCTATCACAACTGGTAAAGCTTACATAGAAGCAAACTAAAATAACATGGAAATGGTGTCCCCTTACATTGTTTGGAATGTTCTCATAACTTTGATACTTGCTCCAATCTGGTTTCAGATTAGACAAAACTCTTCAGAGCTTAAAAGACAAGACATACTCATTAATAAAACTCGTGAAGAGATTGCGAAAGAGTATGTTACTAAAGATGAATTAAGAAACGATATGTCAACTTTAATGGATAGAATGGATAAAATCAGTGAAAAGCTTGACAAACTGTTTGAAGTCAAGTAAAATAGGTATATAGGATTTAATAATGTCAAAAAGAAGAAATAGAAAAAGAAGCGGTAAAATAGATAGAGAAGACTATCGTCAAGGTGGTAGGGTTGGATATCGTGAAGGTGATGAAGTAGAAGAACTTAAGCGTAATGCTTTAAGAGCAGAAAGAGTAGACAACCGTAGAGGTCAACAAGAAGCACAACAAATGCCAAATGCTTCTTCAGCACCAACAACTACTACAAAATCAACTGCTCCGCAAACTCAAGTTCAAGATCAACAATTTGGAGAAGCTACACCTGCACCAACACCTGCACCTAAAACTCAAGCACAAATTGAAGAAGAAGCTAGATTAAAGGCAGAAGCAGATAGATTAGAAGCAGAAGAAAATAGATTAGCAGAAGCACGTGCTCAACTTATTAGAGATACGACTGCGGATAGAGAAAGAACTGCTCGTATCCAAGATACTGCTGATACTATTACACAATCTGCACGTGGTGTTGTACCTGAATCTGCAGTTATTCCAGAAGCTCAACAAGTTTCTACAGATATACCAACAACAACTACAACAATGGCAGCACCTACAAAGGTTACTGCTGCACAAGCTGCACAAGTTGCACCAGAGACAGTTACTACAAGTGATGTAACAACTGCACAAACTCCACAAGAAATACAAGCTGCACAAATGAGAGCAACCACTGTAGCTCCGGATGCACAAGTAGAAGCTGCAAAAGGTGTAGTATCTGACCAAGCTATTGCACAAGCTGCAGGGGTTGAACGTATAGACCCAACTCAAGCTGCAACCATTGATATTCCAGAAGGTGCATTAACTGAAAGAGTTGTAGGTACATTAAGTCCTGAAGCTCAATCTACAGCAGTACAAAATGTTGGAAGTTCTTTAGCAAGAGTAACAAGAGCTAAGAAACAATTAGAAAATGCTGGACTAAGTGCTTCAGATATTGAAAAGTTAGGTAATGACCCAGAAGCTTTAGAAGCTAGACTGATGGATTTCAGTGAAGCTCAACGTGGAGTTATTGCTGGATTACCTGAAGATGCATTAGTATCTAATCAGTTAGATAGTTTATTAAAAGGTATTGAAGAAGGTGAGATTCCTACATGGGCTGCTCCGGCTGTAGCTAGTGTTGAAGCTATGTTAGCTCAACGTGGTATGTCAGCATCTACTGTAGGTAGAGATGCCTTGTTCAATGCAATTATAACATCGGCTATGCCACTTGCACAGTCTAATGCACAAGCGATACAAGCTAGTGTAGGACAGCAAAAAGCTATAGAAGCTCAAGAAGCTGAAGCCAATGCTGCAAGAGGACAACAGACAGCACTTGCAAATGCTCAAAATGTTTTTCAAATGAATATGGCTCAGTTTAGTTCTGACCAACAAATAGCATTATCTAATAGTAAGTTTTTACAAACTGTTGGTATTACAAATGCTAGTATGGACCAACAATCTATTATACAAGATGCAGCATTAATGTCTCAGGCTAACTTAGCAGAAGCAGACTTTAATCAGCGTACACAAATACAAAATGCTCAAGCATTCTTACAAATGGATTTAACTAATCTAAGTAATAATCAACAAGCAAATGTATTAAAGTCTCAACAAAATCAACAACGTGTGTTAAGTAATCAATCTGCTCAAAATGCTGCAGCTCAGTTTAATGCTGCTAGTGAAAATCAAACCAATCAGTTTATGACAAATCTTAATGCACAGATGAATCAATATAATGCTTCTCAAATGAATGCCATGAGCCAATTTAATGCTACGCAAGAAAATGCTGCTGCAGCTAGAGATGCACAAAGACAAGCTGATGTAAATAAATTTAATGCTCAGTTAGTTACACAGGTAGATCAATTTAATTCTCAACAAGACTTTGCAAGGAATCAATGGAACGCACAGAACGCTGCTGCTGTTGAAGCTTCTAATGTTCAATGGAGAAGACAAGCTAACACCATTAACACTGCTGCACAAAACCAAATCAATATGCAGAACGCACAGAATGCTTTTGGTTTAACAACACAGTCTCAAGCTTTATTATGGCAAGAACTAAGAGACCAAGCTGATTTTGATTTTAGAGCTTTTGAAAACGAAGAAAATAGAAAGGCTCAAATTATTGCGACTGCGGTTGCAAATGAAGGTAAGTCTGGACAAGTGTACGATGATTACTTAACTACTTTGGTTAGTAGTTTAGGTAATTCTTTTAGTGGTGGATATACTGCACCATCATATGGTTTCGGAGGAGGAAGATAAAATATGGGAAAATTAAGAAAGATAGGTAGAAAATTAAAAAAAGGAATTAAAAAATTATTTAGTTCTCCGTTGGGCGGTATACTTGGAAGTATGGCAATTAACTTTATGTTTCCGGGAATAGGTAACTTTTTCAAAGGAGCTTTTAAAGGTGCAAAGAGTGCTCTCGGTTTCGGAGATGCTGCAGCTCAAGCTGGTCTTGAAGGTGCAAAATTAACTGCTGAAGTCGGGGCTGAAGCTGGAAAGGTAGCAGCAGGAGCAGCAGATAAGTTGGCTCAGTCTACACTTTCAGAAGGAACTAAAAATATTACAGCTAGTACTTTTAACTCTGCAATAGAAAGTGGAGTTACGCCTATAGATAAAGCTATTAATGTAAACAATGTTCTTGCAGAAGGCGTTAGTAGTGGTACAATTAAACCAACTGTTAATAATTCAATTACTCAAACATTATCAGAAACTGCAAACATTGTAGAAAAAGGAGTACCAGATAGTTTGTTTGAAAAAGATTTGTTTGCAGATGCTGGGTCAAATTTAGTTGCAGAACAAGGAGCAACATTTGCACAAGCTGCATCTGACCCTACAAAATTTGCTAGACTCCAAGAAGGTGCTACCTTTGGAGAAAAGATTGGAAGATTTGCAAGTGACCCAATTGGTTTAACTGCGAAAGGAGCTAAAAATTTAGCAAGTTCTGCTGTCGAAGGAGTAACAAGTGGAGAGTTTGTAGGAGATGTAGCAACAGGAGTTACAAGCTCTTTAATTATGCAAGAAGTAATGGGTGAACCAGAGCAACCGTTTGTCAGCAGAGGTGTTCAACCTAGCTCACCAATGGAAATGGCACAAGGTTCTTACATTCAAGACATTGCCCCTTCATATGCTGCAGCCACAAACACAACTCGTGTTCCTTCGTTTCAAGAAATTTCTCAACAAACATTATATGGTACTGGAACTCCGCAATACATGTCACAGTTCTACCAACCACTAGCATCACCAACAGTCGCAGGATAATAATATGGCAGTCACAGAAAAATCAATTGAGTTTTTAGGTAACAGTTTAAATGCTGGAAGACCTATACCCGGACAATCTTTAACAAACAGTCCAGACCAGCCGTATGCATGGGAACAACCACCACAAACGGTAGACACAAAAGATGCAATGGTTGAAGTATTTGAAGCTTTAACAGAACCAGAAGCATTGCGTAATACTCTTATTGCACTAGATAAAGGTGTTGGTGTTATAGATATTGCTTCTATTACATTATACACAGCCTTTATAGAAGGGAAGTTTAATCCGGATGTTATGCTGTTATTAATGGAGCCAACAATGTATATGGTTATGTCTCTTGCAGAAAAAGCAGATATACAATATACATTAGACTCTGCTGATGGCTTTGGTGAGACGGAGTTAAGTGGAGACGAAAAAGTAAAACAATTACAAGGTGCTGTTAGTACATTAGATGATGTAAGAAAAAAAGCAGTCCAAGATGTAAATCCACAATCAGTTCCAGAAGATATTAAAACAATTATAGAAGACAAAGAAATATCACCAAGTTTATTGTCACAAGTAAAAGACGAAACTTCAAATAGTTTATTAGGAAAACAGGATTAATTATGGCAGATAACAAAATGACAAGTCTATTAGGTAAGCCGGGTCAAAGTTTTGGCGAACTAGCAGGAGCTTATTTATCAGGAACAGGTAAGAAAAAAAACAGAGCACGTAATGTTTTGTTAGGTAGTTTATTTTTTAATGCTGCTGAAGCATCCAGACAATCTAGAGTTGCAGACAGATTGAGAAGTCAAGAAATAGAAAACGCTGCTTTAGAAGCTAAACTTGCTTCTCAGTTTCAAACACAAATGGATTTAATAGAACGAGACCAAGAAATAAAATCTAAAACTAAAGGCGTATATTTTAAACCTCAAGCTGAAGAAGCATTTAATGCTGCACTAGAGAGTGGTAAGTTAGAATCTTTGTTTGGTCCTAATGGTGGATTAGAAAATGGTAATGAGTTAAAAAGAAAATGGATGGCTAGTTGGATTGATGAAAATCCATATGCAGATCATCAAGCACAAATGACAAACATTGATGTTAAAACTGCTCCACGAACTTTAGAAGCTTTTTCAGCCGAAGCAAAGGACTATATGTACAAAAGAGGTAAACAGATTGCATCTCCACAAAATGTTAGTTTGGTACATAAAGCTTTAGGTATGGTAGGTATTGGAAAATCTGATGCTGAATATAATAAAGAGGTTGTAGAATCTAAAAAAATATTAGATGATAAACAAGCCAAGATTAATAACTTTTATAAATATGATGTTGGTGAAAATCAAAAATCTAAAGTAATTTTAAATGTAGATCAAGAAACAGTTACAGCTTCTTATATTAAAGAAGAGTTTCAAAAAGCTATAGGAAGTGATGTTCCTGAATTAGAACAACAATTCTTACGAGATGTTCGTGCTGATGGAATGACTATGTCAGATTTAAAAGCTAACTTAACAGAATATGCATTAGACACTCGTTCTAAAGAATTTGAAGCTTTAGAAGAAGATTTGAATTTAAAAGTAGCTCGTTCTTATGGTTATGCTACTTATGAACAATTACAAGATGGAGTTGCTGCTGGAGAAGTAAGTGGTGCTGCGGTTAAAAGACTTCGTAATGAAAATAGACTAGCAAGTTTTGGATTAACAAAAGATAAACAAAGTGCAGCTATTGAAGCAGCAGAAGGATGGGTTGAAGTTCTTGCAGAAGATAATCCAGAAAAACAACAAGAACTAATGAATAATTTTTTTGACCAAATTGAAAAATCTCAGTTTATTTCTACAGATGAAAAAATGCTTAGAGATGCTACTGAATCAATTTTTAAAGTTTCACTTAATACTATTCAAGAAGACATAACTAAATTTAGAAGTGGGTTAGACCCTGCAATGGAAAATATTGTTTTTTCTCAAGACTTTTTAGATACCTCACGCACTAAACTTATTGAAGAATTAAATGAGGGAGGACCTCAAGGTAAACAAATATTAGCAGAACTAGAAGCTGTTAATTTTAATATTGCTTCAGACTTAGATGAAGACTCAGTGGCTTATCGAATTTTATCTAACGCATATGGTAAACAATATTTTGGTTTGAGAAGAAAAACAGCCCAAGCTATGGCAACATCTTTTGAAAATAATGCCACATCATTTTTAAGCACAAAACAATTGTTAGGTCAACCCAAATTTACAGACTCTTTAAAATTACAAGAAGAACTAAAAGAAGACTTTTTAGATACTCTTTAAACTATAAATATTTTTTATGGCAACTCCCTTAGATAATTTTAGGAATGAATATCCTGATGCTTTCACAAGCTATACCGATGATGAGCTTGTACAATATCTGTATGAAAATGATACAGCTTATAAAGATATGGATTATAATGAATTCAAATCTTTAGCAACTGCTCAAGGTGTTACACCTACTAGACCTAAACCCTCACAAATTAAAAAGACTGGATTAGCCAGAGCTGCTCAACTGTATACAACAGAACCTAGAAGAGTTGCAGCAGGTATATCTGAATCTTTAATAGGTGGAACTGCTGAGTTAGTTGAGTTTGCTTCTGAGTTAGCTTTAGGTCGACCATTAGCAAAAGAAACTAAACAGGCTAAACGAGACAACATTAGTAATGTTTTACAGTCTATGTATGGTCAAGATATTTTTACAGAAACAAAAGATGATGACGGTATAAAATATTTAACAGCTAAAAATCAAACAGAAACAACCGCAGGTACTGCAGCAGAAGTAGTTGGTTCAATTGCTGCATCTTTTATTGGTGGTAAAAAAGGTATTATTGAACCCCTAACAAAACGAGTTTTAAAAGACCCTAAAGATATTTCTAAAAAAGCACAAAGCTTTCGTAAGGGTGCTATAAATTTAGGAGCAGCAGAACTTTCTACACAAACTATTTTAACTCCAGAGGAAGCCAGTTTATCTTTAATGCTTGGTGAATATGTTGACGATGATTCATTGTTGGGCAGCGTATTTGAAATGTTAGAAGCCAGTGATGATAAGACAGAGCTTGAACAAAGACTAGGAGTTTTAGTTGAAGGTGGTTTAATTTCTGGTGGTATTGGTCTTGTTTTTAGTGCACCTACAATTATTAGATATTTAAGAGGTGTTAAAGAAAAAGGACCTGAAGCTGTAGGTGCTTTTAAAAATACAGCAAGTAAAAAACGTGAAGAATCTAAACCGTCTCCAACACAAGAACCAAACAAAGACGTTATAAAAGAATTAACATACGCAGACGACACTACATTTACAGGTTTGTTGTTAAATAGAACTAAAAGATTTTGGCAAAATATAACAACAAGTAGAGGTCTGTATACTCCTGAAATGCATACAATTAAAATGAATGCAGATCAAGAAGTGTTAGCATGGACTGCACGAGCAGAAGATTTAAGCAATAAATTAAGTGTAGCTATTAGAGATTTAGCAGACGACTTTAAACCTACTGAAGAAAAGTTAAATACGTTATTTGATAATTATATCAATCAAAAAACAATTAAAAATACAGCTACAGGAACAACAACAATTAATGGTAAAAAAGTAACGACTACCGTAGATAAAAAAGTATCGTTAGAAGATTTACCAGAACAACTAAGACCAGTAGCAGAAGAAATTAGAACTACCATTGATGAGTTGAGTGATATGTTGTTACAAAGCAAAAGTATTCCTGAAACTATGCGAAAAGAAATAATGAGTAACATAGGTAGGTATACTAGAAAAACTTATGACTTGTTTGACAATCCTAATTACAGACCTTCACAAGAAGTATATGATCGTGCTGTTGCATATGTTGCTAAACAGATAAGAAAGAACGAACCATCTGCATATGGTCAGTCTGATAAACAACTTCTTGAACAAGCCAAAGCCCGTATTGATAAGTTTATGGGAGTTGGTATGAAAGATAAAGTATATAAACATTTTAACGAAATGTTAGGTGCAGAAGACGCTAAAAAAATATTTGCTCAAAGACAAAATATTGCCAAGCCTTTACAAGATTTATTTGGTGTAAATAAAGATACCCCAACTTCAGTATTTAGAACTATAGAAAAAATGTCAAGTTTTTATTATCAAACAAAAATGTACGATGATTTTTTACAAGCTGGTAAAGGTAAATATTTCTTTAGAGAAAAGGGTAATTTTTCACAACTTCCGAAAGGAGCTGATAAAAGATTTTTAACTGGTAAAATTAAAGGTCAGCAGTATCACACATTAGATGGTTGGCTAACAACTCCTGAAATTGCAACACTTTTTAAAAGTATTGGAGAGTTGTCTACAGAAACAAATGGAATATTTAGACTGTACTTTGGTTTAAAAGGTAATGCTCAAGCTGCTGCAACAGTTGGAAGTTGGTACACCCACATAAGAAACACAATAGGTGGTGGAATTATTATGGCTAGAAATGGAATGAATCCTTTTTCTAGCGATACTAGAGATGCGTTTACAGTTTTACAAAATAGATTTAAGAACGCTAAAAATCAAGAAGGCGAACTAAATAAAATGTATGAAGAGTTTTTACGTTTAGGTTTAGTTAATCAAAGTGTTCGGGTTGGAGATTTTAAAGCTCTTATAAATGATGCTGTAAAAATTACACCCCAAAATGTAGTCACTAATCAAAAGTGGTATGTACAAGGATTACAGAATGCAAAAACAAAAGCACTGTCACCTTTAAAGTTTGCTGAAAAGTTATATACTGCTGAAGACGACATCTGGAGAATTGCAGGATTTCACAAAGAACTTAAAGTTTTAAAAGAAGCAAACGAGTTAATGCCTGTTAATCAAAAAAAACCTGAAGCATTGCTTAGACAAGAAGCTGCTCAGATTATTCGGAATACCATGCCTACGTATTCGTTAGTTCCTCCTGCAGCTAAAGCACTAAGACAAATGCCTGTTGGTAATTTCTTCTCGTTCCACGCTGAACAGTTTAGAAACATGTATTACTCTACCATTCAAGCACGTAAAGAAATATTTTCTGGTAATGAGGTTCTTGAAGCACGTGGGTATAAAAGACTTGCAGGTGTAACATCAGTAGGAGCAGCCGGAGGTGTTGGCTTAGAAGAAGCAACCAAGTTTGCATATGGTGTTACTACAGAAGAACACGAAGCTGTCAAAGCATTAGCTTTACCAGAATGGGCAAAAGGAAGTAACTTAGCGTATGGTAGAAATCCTATTACAGGTGAACTTTATTATTCTGATTTACAATTTGTAGACCCAACAGCTCCTGTTGTTAATATGATTAGATCAAGTTTAGATGAGCTACTTAATCCAAGCATACCAAATGAAGCATTTGCATCTCGTATGTTGTCTGCTACTTCAGAAGGAGCTATGTCATTTTTAAAACCTTTTGTATCAGAAACTCTTTTAACAGAAGCTTTAGTAGATAGTTTTTCAGCAGCCATAAGAGGAGATGCTTCTGCTGGAAGAAAGATTGATGGATATGAAGTAGATGGTGGTATTGAAAATATGCTACCAATTTTTATGCATATCTTTGAAACTCAAATACCAGCTACTTTAAAACAGCTAGACCCTACAGGAACAATTGGACCAGACAAACTAGGAAATCAAATATACAAACAAATAACTGAAAATAATCCACGAACTCAGTATGGAGATGATTTAAGCATTGGAACAGAGTTAATGGTAAACGCTACAGGATTACGTTTTAATTCTTTAGACAGAGATTCTTTAAAAACTGCATTAGGTTTTAAAATGAAAGAATTAAATCGTGCACATACAACAGCTATAACAAACATTCAAAGCAGTGTAGAGGTTGGTAAATCTTACCAAGATGTATTAGATGCTTACAAAGATCAAAACAATAAATACTATAAAAAATATGTAGCAGGACAAAGAGCTATTGAAGCTGCCAAAACTTTTAAAATTAAAGGTTTTGAAATTGGTGAAGTACTAAACGATAATTTATCTAATTTTGATAAGACAGAAAGATTAATATTAAATAAAACTATTAATTCTTTTCAACCCGTTGACCTTAGTGATAACTTTATAAATCAAGTTCTTAAAACTAACTCTCCAAAGGGTATGTCATTTAAAAAGTTTATCAGAGAGTATAATAAAATTTCTATACAATTTAACATGCTTCCTATTTTGGTTATACCAGAAGAAGAAAGAGTAGGTAAAGCTTCAGGTGGATTGATAGAAGGAAAAGATGATGTTCCTTTTACCAAAGAAGACCCGGCTGATAGAATTAATCCTTTAACAGGAGAACCTTATTCTGAAGATAGAGAGCCTTTTGCAGTTGGTGGCTTTATAAAATCTGTACTAAGTGCGGTTGATGCCAACAAAGTAAAAAAAATAAAAGACATACCAGAAGCTAAACCAGTAGACACTAGACCTGAAGCATACAGGTTATTAGATTTAGATGATGATGCTGTTGACACTTGGAAAAACGACAGAAAAAGAGAAGTAGATTTAAAAGAAGCAGACACTGGTCTACCCCAAAAAAGAAAACAAGTGGATGAAGTATTATACGCTGCAAAAGATTTACAAAATGGTGCAATAGATGTGTTTGAATACAGAGATGTTGTAGAAAAGTTTATGCCTGTTGTACCGTTTGAAAAAGTACCACGTATAACTCCTATAAAAGAAATTGCACAAGCTTTAAAATCTGACCAAGTTAAAAAAGGAATTGTTGGTTTAAATAAAACTTTTAAAGAGGGAGATAATTTGTCTCTTCGTTTAGATATACCAGCATATGATAACTATGATTCTTGGATAGTAACCATACATGATGGTACAAAAAGATCAGGGTCTCCACTTGCATATGCTCAAACAGGATGGATAAAAAATGTAGAGTTTAAAACTGTACCTACTGCTGCTTTTAGTATCGCTACAAAGAAAAGTCCTAAAGGAACTATTGCACGTATGCATGGTAATTGGAAAGAACATACCCCAGAACAAGCACATAAATTTGTAACAGAAAAACTTAAGTCTAAAGAGTGGACACAGGTTGGTATGAACCCCTATAGATACAGTTATTTTTATGATAAAGCAGATCAAATGCCAGTTGTAGCTGCTGATGAAGTTATACAGGTTGGTCCGTTGGTTATTGCTAAGAATGTTACAAAGGCTTCACCAGATGATGAAATGTTTATGGCATTTTCTAAAAAAAATAACAAACGATTTAAGTTCGCAGCCGGTGGTTCAATAGATGCAATACCTGAAGAAGAAATTATTTACAAAATGGTTGACGAAGATGAAGAAGAAAGAGTAGGTTTTCAAGAAGGCGGAGCAATTCAAGAAATATACAAACTAGCCACCGATCAAGATATGTTAAACTTTATTCTTGCTACTGAAGATGCAAAACTTTACAAAGATTATCGAGGTGGTAACCTTGATAAAGTTTACCAAGCACACGAAGGCAGTAAAAGATTTCAAGAACAGCACGGTAGAAAAGATGTTTCTACTTTAGGTGGAGTAACTAACAGTGGAGTTACAAGTGCGACTGTTGCCGAAACTGTGAAGCTTGTGCAAGATAGATTAAAACTTTTAGAAAAAGAATATAATAATTTAGTTCCTGTTCAGGTGAGAAAAGATACACCTCATAATAAACAACAGGCTCTTTTTAGTTTATTGTTTAATAACGGTGCTACAGAAGTTGGTAAATCAAAAGCTTTACAAGGTTTTATTACAGGAGACATGGATAAATTTTATAAAGAAGCGTTTGACCCAGTAATAGGATTTGTAAATATAACAGGAGCAGACGGTAAACCACGACCAGATCAAGGTTTAATAAACAGAAGACAACAAGAAAAACAATTAGCCGAAGGAACTTGGCAAGACCCATATGCTCTTATATACTGAAAAACAATTAGGCATAGCCTATAACATTTATAGAATGCACCAGATTGGACAAGGGCTAGGCTTTATGGAGTTAGAAAACTTTAGAAGGCTTTATGAAGAATTATTAGAAGAGGTGTATGATGTTCCCATTTGAAATTATAACAATGCTTGGCTCTACTATTATTAGTAGTTTATTAAGTCTATGGTCTCAGCGTATAAAGGCTAGACAAGATGAACAAAAATTATTAATTACAAGAGGAGAGTTTCAGCTTAAAGCTATTGAGTCTGCAAGAAATGTAGATAACGCAGGGTTTCAATGGACAAGACGTATCATTGCACTCTCGTCAATCTTTGCAATCG
>Ga0208669_1000637_pt1 | contig 13718 bp, 22 predicted proteins | sample 21_taG_FD_184095 | JGI IMG/M metagenome (GOLD analysis project Ga0208669, IMG submission 184095) | Marine viral communities from the Subarctic Pacific Ocean - 21_ETSP_OMZ_AT15319 metaG (SPAdes) (version 2) | ecosystem: Environmental > Aquatic > Marine > Oceanic | place: Pacific Ocean | collected...
CATTTCGATCGCTCTGGACATGACGTGAGAATGTATAGCATTGTATTCGTCGCCGTCTTGTGGATAATCTTCCAACTGCCAGTGTATACTATCATACATTAGTTCTTTTGTTACGTCTGCAATTCCGCTTGCGATCGCATCTAGTTCTTTCATTTTACTCATAGCTTTTATCTATTTCTAATCCTAATTCGTTAGCCACATAGTTTATGTGTTTCTGTGTTGTCATACTCCAATAACCGTGTTGTATTAACTTATCTTGGTGTATCGTTGCGACTTTAGTACTGTAAGAGTATATATCGTCACCAACTTGTCTTAGATTTACTTTATATTTATCAAATGTTCTCATAATTTTCTTCGTGTGTTTTAAGTATACCTAGTACATCGTAGTGAGTTAGTTCACCTTGCATTTGTTTTATTATTGCCCAAGTATAATCGTTTCCGTTTTTATCTTCAAATATCATAATTAATTGTTTTTAAAATTCGCCTACAGTACCATACTTTTCATAGTATTCTGCTTCAGCTCTGTTATATTGTTCTTGTTGTTCAAGCTTTTCATCTCTGTTATCTATATAATCATCGATTTTATCTTGCATTTCAGTGATAGTCATACTACCGAATGATGTAGTATTTAAGCCATCAAGTATTTTTTCATCTTCGCAGTGATAACCTGTTGCTAATCTACCGTCGAATGTAGTCCACTCGTGATAAGTAAACTGTACGTTTCTGTATTTATATTCTTTATTCATATCATTTATATTATCCATCTTACTTCGTATTTAGTTTGTAATGTCCTGTAGGATTCACCGAGTAATCTGCCCACCTACCTTTGTAGGCATACGATTTACCCTTTCTGAATGTACTTTTTTGTTGTACTTTGTATCTTCTATTACCCATTCCACTACAGGAACCGTATATTTTTGCTACCTCATAATGTTGGTGAGCTTGTTGTTTCTTTTTATTTGCTACATATTTCAGTAGTTCTTTCATATTATTTACCTTCATATTCCCAGTATATTTCTTCAATTGCGTTAATAAAATCGTCTTTGTCTATAAACCCGTGGTGTAATGCTTCTAGTTGATATTTAATTTCTTCTCTCATCTTACTCTGTCGTATTTAGTTATAGGTAACATTTCAATTAGCTTTCTTAATCTTTTTCTGTCATTTGCAGTAGGTTTTGTATAAGTACCTATTTCGTTAATTTCTTTTATTATTTTATTCATATCATTTATATTATCAGTTATTCATCGTATTTAATTTGTGTTTCTAAGTATTCTTTATCCATTAGTTCTTCTAAAGTATAGTCATCTAGTGTTATTACTTTGTATACTATATCTCCGTAGTCCATTACTAAGTCAGTTAAGTTACTTACTATATTTTGTATATTGTCACCTTGTTTTCCTTTGGTGTACCATCTTTCACCATGGTATACTAATTCAGAGTATTCTTGAATTACTTCGTTGTATATTTCTTCTCTATCTTTCATAGTTATATTGTTACTGTATTTCTTTGGTAGAATCTTTCAACCCACTCTACTAGGTATTTATATCTTTCTTGAGGACATAGTATAAGTTCTCTTTCATAGTAATTTAAGTAGTCAACATTACCTTTAACTTTCTTTACTTTATTGATTTGGTATAATCTATCATTACCTTCAATTCTTACATATCCACTTCTATAACTATAGACATGTTTTACTACACTTTCTCTGACTGGTTCACCTCTATAGTATACTTTCTTTACTATTGGTTTAAGTCTAAATTTTAAAGTTCCGTTTTTATTAATGTTTACTAATTTCATAATTATTATTATTATTTATTTACACTTATATTATCCATTATACTTCGTGTTAAGTTTGTAATTTAAAAGTATGTACTTTGTTTACTTATGTAAAATAGTTTACAAATGTAACTCCAACACTCTAAGTGTAAAGTAAATTATTTAATGTGACACTAGGTATATAAAGTTATAATAGTAAGTAGCTTTTGTCACACTATTCACCTAAGTCTATAGTAAAATGCTATATGCTATACACCGTAGTGCTATGGTTCAACTTTATTTTTTCAGGAGAGAACAATGTAACGCCCTGAGACTAGAGCAGACTATTTAGTTAAGTCTACTCTTTCGATTACTACATCTCTAACAGTACTTGGCATGTCAGTTGACTGAGACCAATACTTTCTTTTAATCCAGCAAGGCATTAGCTTTAGCTTAGGTAACATTACTTTAAGAACCTCATCGTGGTTGTAAGTTATCTGTTGACCTTTGTTATTGATAAAGGTTATGATTTGATTTCTACCGAACCAGTTATCTCTGACTACGAAATTGTTTCTGTGAATCGGTGGGAAGATCTCGCTTAATTCTTTTTTAGTTAGTTTAGAAATAGCATTGTTTAATTTGTTTGTATTCATATTATTATTATTTATTTGTTATACACTTATATTATCCAGTAAACCCCGTATTTAGTTTGTAACTTTTATTAATAGTTATCTGTGATATAATAATACTATACACGTTTTGCTGGTTCTCGGATCGGAAATCGGTAATGGCATGGGGACCCGGTTATAATAAATAGCTTTATATATCGGTGCACGGGGTAAATACGGTAATATAACCCATTTGTTCCTTATATGCGACATTAGTTTATAATAGTAAATTAATAAGTAGCTATTGTCATGTAATAATATAGGTATGCCACAACAATTATCCCAACAAGCACGCAGAGATAAAGCTGCGAGAGACAAGAAATACGCTATGACAGCTCGTAGAACGCGAATGAAGGCTGAAAACCAGCGCTTAAGACGTGCAGCAGAGAAAAAAGGTGTGAATTTAACTGGAAAAGACTACGATCATAAGACAAAAAAGTTTGAAACAGTTAAAACTAACCGTGGAAATAGGGGTAAAGGCACTAAAAATGAGTAAAATCGTGTAATTATATACACATAAACCAAAACCATGACGTTTTATTACAAAACCTATTCCTGGGCGAACAATAGTAGCGAAGGAATTACCGAAGAAACCCGTAAAACATGGGAATTCTTTGCAGACAAGCAAAATTGGAGAATTGTACAACTACCAAACGGTTATTATCAGACCGAATGCCAAAATTTAAATGCAAAAGGAGAGGCAGACGATAGTTGGACTGACATTACAAGACGTGAAACTATAGAATCTGCAGAAGCAGCTATAGATTCAAGCATAGAGCACTACAAAAAGCGATTGGAATTCGCAAAAGGACCAAAAGTAGTCAAAACATTTAAATAACCACTAAAAAATTTAATTTAATGGAATATAATAATCCAAGTGAGATAGTAAAAGATTTATCCTTTGGGATAAATGCTAGAGAAAAGATAATGCGCGGTGTAGATAAGCTAACAGATGCTGTTAAGTCTACATTAGGCGCTTCAGGTAAATGCGTTATCTATGAAGACGCAATGGGCAGACCGGTGATTACAAAAGATGGTGTAACGGTAGCAGAATCCGTAGTCTTACATGACCCGGTCGAAAATATAGGTGCAACACTTATAAAAGAAGCTGCTCGTAATACAGTGAAAGAAGCAGGTGACGGTACCACTACGGCAACCGTCCTTGCTCATTCATTATTGCATTTAGCTAACGATAAAAAATATGCGGCCACAGTAAGGCCTATCAAAGAAGGAATGTTTACAGCATTAGAAAAAGTAAACAAATTTCTTGATGAACAAGCAATACCAGTTAAAGATGACATGTTAGAAAGCGTGGCACAAATTAGCTGTAATAATGACAAAGCTCTTGGAAAGGTTATATCGCAAGCCTATTCAAAAGTAGGAAAGGACGGTGTTGTCCTTATGGAAGAGTCTGAGACCCATAACACCTACGTTAAATTCGTAGAGGGCACAAGAATAAATTGCGGACTTAAATCGCCATATTTTATAACAGATAAGGATAAAGGTAAAGCAGAACTAGAAAATCCGTACGTACTGATAGTTTCTTCGCCTATACCTAATATTCGTAAAATACAAAGCGTATTGGAGTTTGTTATAAAACAAAAAAGAAGTTTGTTAATCGTTGCAGGCGTAGAACAACAACCTATGGCAGCTTTATTAGCTAACAAGGTAAAAGGCAATATAAAAGTTAATGTTGTAGATCTGCCTGGATTCGGACCAACAAAAGAAGACACTATTGAAGATCTTGCGATACTTACCGGAGCGAAGGTCATAAATGAAGAATTAGGTGATGATCTTGATTTAATTGAACCTAGTGTTCTAGGTGAAGCTATAAAGACTATCACAGATGATGAGCATACGGTATTACAAACACCCGATCTGGTACATACTAGTTTTGTAGATAGGGTTAAAAATATTGAAGAAAGGATAAAGAAGGAAAAAAATCCGTTCTTTAAGAAGAAGCTACGAGAAAGATTAGCAATGTTAAACGGTAAAGTAGCGATGATTAAAGTCGGCGCAAACTCTAAAGTTGAAATGAAGGAGAAGAAAGATAGGGTTGAAGATGCGATATATGCAACTAAAGCAGCATTACAAGAAGGTATTGTTTCCGGTGGTGGTGTAGCTTTATTAGATGCTGCTTATAGAATAGCTCCTGAAAATGAATATGAAAGAATATTATTAGACGCTATTAAATCGCCATATGCAACTATACTAGACAATGCAGCATTAGAATATTATACTTCTGGTGCACCTGGATTTGGTATTGACGTTATAAATAACAAAGAGGTTCATATGATTAAGGCAGGTATTATAGATCCTGTACTCGTAACTAAGACTGCTTTAAAAAATGCAGTAAGTGTTGCAGCTACAATATTCTCTGCTGATTGTGTAATTAATAATGTAAGAGACTATGAAGGCAATTAATCATTATGTAATCGTTGAAAAAATAAAAGAAGCACCTAAGAAAGTTGGAGGCTTAGAACTTACCGAAGATCAAAATAAAGATATAAGATATTTAAAAGGTAAGGTAATATCAGCAGGACCAGTTGCTGATATGTTAAAAAAAGACGATATAGTTAGATACGATAAGCATGCTGGTCATGGTATCGAATGGAAAGAACAACTATATTATGTATTAAAACTCGGTGATATAGTATTAGTTGAATGAAACTAAGTGCTAATGACATAAGAGAATTAAATTTATTAAAGTATTATAGGCTCATTCGAAAATGGGCCTGTAAAACTTATGGCCTAAAAGATGCTGATTTAGAACTTTTATTATATTTAGATTGCAAAAGACGATTTACACGTAATGAATTTATAGAGGGTTCTTATACTTACAGCTGGGACAAACAAAGATGGGAGCGTTTAAGACGCAACGGATGGATCGAAGTTTGGAGGCAAAGAAATAGAACCACTATAAAATACAGTATATACAAAACCTCATTTAAATGTAGTCAACTTATATCTCGTATATACAGAATAATGCTCGCGGAGGAAGACTTACCCACAAGCGAGAGAAGTGTATTTTATAACAACAAATCGTATACTGATAAAGTTTATAATAAAGCTATTGATGATATGATAAAAGATTCCGATCGATAATGGGCTACAAAATGAAAACTAGCATACCGGCAATGTTGGGCATGAATGAAAAGTATTCAACGCCTGATGTACCAGTTTTTGAAAAAAATTTAGGTAAAGCATGGGGATATGCAGACTTAGATAGAACGGTTACTATAAATAAGAATCTTAGTGATAAACAAAAAGAGCAAGCTGTTAGACATGAAAAATTACATGTATTACAGATGCGTCAAGGTAAAACTTGGTATGATAGTAAAAACGTTTATCACAAACCTAATCTTGGTTCTCCTATATTAAAGTATAAAAGAATAGGTAACAAAATGCTAGTAGGCGGAAAAGCAATGCACGTTGGTGATCCTAAAAATCCTATAGAAAAAGAAGTATACGATCAAACAGGTGAATATCCAACACCTATAAAAAAGAAATAATTATGCCAAACTTTAAAAAAAATACAAGTTCTTTTATGATGAAACCTACAGGTATGGGCCAACAAGGCTATGCAATGAACGGTAGCGATCCTAAAAAGAAAAAACCAATTATTAGTAAAACTACACAAGGTGAAATTAGACAAGCACCAAGTAAAGCTACTCAATTATTTAGAAAAATTAAAAATACACCTGCTGGCACACCTGGCGCAATAGGATTTGCTAAAAAAATAGTACAATTTGGTGCAGTACTGGCGCCTGTTCCTGCTCTTGGTAAAGTAAAAGCTGTAAAAAAAATAGGAACAGCTTTCTCTAATGCAGCTAAACAATATAGGTCTAAAGCTGGAGTTGGTGGATCAAATATAGGAAGTGCAGCTAAACAAATAAAATCTGCAGTAAGTAAATCTAATATAGTTATTGGAAATACCATAAGTGCAGCTAAACAAGTACAAAAGTTTGGCTTTAAGAAAACAGGAGCTTTAAGAAAACAAGGTATTACAAGTACAAAAGATTTAAGGTATGCTGATAAAAGCTGGACAGCTCCTAAAATTAATGCAAATGTAAAAAAGGTACCTGTTGTTGGCCAGCCTGGCAAAAAAGTAAGTGTACCAAAATCATCAAAAACTAAACAAGTGTCATATGTTAACCCTAGAATAAGTATGACTAAAGCTCAAAGAGATAAAGCAGGGTATTAATTATGGCAAGTAAAAACGCACCATCAAGAAAAAAATCAAAAGGCTACTATACTAAAGTAAACAAAAAAGGTGGTACTGGCGCTAAAGCTGGTGGCGGAATGTCAGCTAAAGGTGTTGCTAAGTATAGAAGGGATAATCCCGGTAGTAAACTTAAACAAGCTGTTACAACTTCTCCATCTAAATTAAAAAAAGGAAGTGCAGCCTGGAAAAGAAGAAAAGCATTTTGTGCTAGATCTCGTAGTTGGAAAAGCGAAAGAGGTTTAGCAGCAAGAAGAAAATGGAATTGTTAATATGATAAGAAATAAACCAGAGGGTCTAGGAGACTCAATAGAAAATTTTACAACAAAAACAGGAATAAAAACAATGGTAGATACTGTATCTAAAGGATTAAATATACCATGTGGTTGCGAAGGCAGACGTAAGGCCATGAACGCTCTATTCCCATATAAATATAAAAAATAATAATTATGGCGGATCCAAAAAATAAAAAAGGTAAAGTCTTCGGTAAAAAGAAAAAAGCACCTAAGAAAGTAGACCCAAATCAAGGCCAAAAAGGTCCTGATGGAAGAGATTTAAAAGTTTATTTAGACGATGTAAGAGCTAAAAAAATGGCAGAAAGTCAAAAGCCTATAAATAAAACTAAAAAACCGGCGGCAGAGCCTGTGAATAAAACTAAAAAAGCTAATAACATGAGTCCTTATAATTTAAAACCTATTCCTGAAGGCAACAAGGGTAAAGGTTTAAGCAAACTACCAACAGAAGTAAGAAATAATATGGGTTATCAAATGGATTCATCACATTCTTTTAAAGGGAAGCCTGCTAATAACATGAAGACAATGTACATGGGTAGCGTATATTATGAAACAGAAAATGGTGAAGATGTTGATATAACTAAAAAAGTTGTTGTTGGTCCTGATGGTAATTTAAAAACTGAAAGTACTTCAACAGAAACGCAAACAACTAATGAAGATGTTTTTAAAGATAATTATCAAGGCGGTGGTAAATTTAAAAACAAAGCTGAAAGAGATTGGTATAATGACCAAATAAAACAAAGAACAGATAAGGGAATGTCTAATGAAGATGCTATTCAAGATTATAGAAATACATTTCAAATTGGCGAAAAGAAAAAAGTAAAGGTTGGAACAAAAAAAGTAGATAAACAGGTAGAAACTAAAAAACTTGATGATATACCTCAAAGCTTTCAAAGCACAGGTAATTTTGGTAGAAGACAACAAATAAGAGGAGTTATTCAAGGTGAAAGAAAAGCAAAAAGAACTGCAATAAGACAAGCTAAAGCAGCCGCTGCTCGTTCAGGTTTGAAAGGAAAAGCTAAAAGAGACTTCATGCGAGAACAAAAAGGAATAGCTAAAGGAAAACAGTTTGAAAACCAAGGTAACAGAATAGCAGAAATAAATAGACAAACTGCAATGCAAGAAGCTCAGGGTATTATTGGACCAGGTGACAAAATACAACAAGGATTTACTCCTGGAACTATGAGGGGTAATTATGATATTAGAACTGATAGCAGACAAAAAATGAATAGAGGGGTTTCTGATTTTAAATTTAAATCTAATTTAAGTGAAGATGATATTAAGATAAATAAACCTAAAGCTAACTTGTCACTAACAAACATGAAATTATCGCCGAATGCGATGAATTACTTTAATAGAAAAAATAAATAATGAGTAAGCCTAAAAAGAAATTTGCAGAAAGCACCGTGGGAAAACTTTTATTCGGTGCTGCTTCAATAGTTAACCCAACACTTGGTAACGTACTTAAAGGAGTAACGTCACCGGGAGAAGCTATTGCTGCAATTGGTAAATCAGATGTAAGTTCTGATGATAAAATTAAATTACAACAATTAATATACGAGCAACAAAATAAAGAAATGGAAGCTGTAACTTCAAGGTGGCAGGCGGATTCCGCATCAGATTCATGGCTTTCAAAAAATGTACGTCCACTGGTTTTAGTCTGGTGTATTGTTATATTTTCTTTAGCTGGTATATTAGATAGTGTAGAATCAATCCCTTTTAACATAGGGGTAACCTGGAATGACACTTTTGAAAAAGTTATGATGGCCGTTGTTTTAGCCTATTTCGGTGGACGAAGTGGAGAAAAGGTTACCAGTATATTTAAAAAATAAATCACATGCCTAGAATAAAAAACATAGAAAAAGATACTGCCGTAACCGGCAATGATAAAGTATTGGGAACTGATGTTTCTGGCGCGACTAAAAACTATTTAGTTAGTGATCTTGCAGCTGTTGCGAACGCTGCCATATTAGGATTTCAAACCATTACCCATAGTACGAACACACATACTATCGATCTAAATTCAGACGCAAACAATTATAACATAAGCGCGCAAAACGCAGTAAACACATTAATATTAAGTAACTTTGATGTTAACGTTGGAAAGTCGGGCACTATTGTTATAACCAACCCTTCCCTTACAGGCTCATTATCATGGGCCCCATTACAAGCCTCAGTATACACACCTGGTGGTAGTTCCATATCTTTTAATTTAACAGCAAACAAAATTGCAATATTAACTTACTTTGTAGCAACGTCAAGCAAAATACTAGTTAACTACGTAGGAAATTTCGGCTCATATCCTCAACCTTAAACTATAACTGAATGAGATGGCTTTGGAACAGAATTGATTTTTGGAATACTTCAAAAAACACCGCTGGTACAACTACTACCAGTAGAGATACTTCTTATCCAAAAAATACTACAACAACATTTAGTACAAGCGTAAGCACTACCGTTGAGACAACTAAATCTACGTCTATTGAAACCACAAAAGAAACGGACGAAACTTTAAGTACAGAAGAATCAAGATCAACTGCATATAATACATCAACAGATACAACTACTGCATTTAATACATCAACCATAACCCAAAAAGATACAACAACAACTTTTGAAACCAGTACCACTACGCAAACAAGTTTTGAAACTACGAAAGAAACTACAACCACTTTCGAAACTACCAAAGATACCACCACAGCATATAATACATCTACATCTACTACAACTACGTTTAATACTAGTACAAATACTACAACAGTATACAACACAACAACAGCTACTAGTAAAACTACAACAACAGCGTACAATACATCAACAAGCACAACAACCGTATTTAATACGAGTACACTAACTAGTGTTTCAACAAGTAAAACTACAACTATTGAAACTACTAGAACAACTAGTGAAAGTATAAGTACAGCTAGAGATACTACGACTGCTTATACCACTACATTCTCCACATTTGTAAGAAATAGTATTGGAACATTAATAACAGCATACAATACAAGCACATCTACAACTACTGTTTTTAATACATCAACTGCTACAAATATAACCACAACGTTTTCAACAAACAAAAATACAAGTACTGTATTTAATACGAGCACGATAACATCTAAGACTACTAGCACTACTTTTAACACAAGCACAACAACTCAAAAAAGTACGACAACTACATTTGAGACTAGCAGTACAAGACAGATAAATGATACAGGAAGAGACACAAGTACAATATACAATACTAGTACAAGTACATTTATTAGAAATAGTATTAGTACTTTAATTACAGCTTATAACACCTCCACAACCACAACAACAGTATATAATACTTCAACAGCTACAACGGTTACTACAACTTTTAGTACAAATAAAAATACGTCAACAGTATTTAACACTAGTACAATAACACAAAAAGATACTACAACAGCATTTAATACAAGTACAATAACACAAAAGAGTACAACGACTACGTTTGAAACCAGCAGCACTAGAACTATTAATGACACTGGAAGAGATACATCTACTATTTATAACACTACTACGCAGACTTTTATAGGTAACTCTATATCAACATTAATTACTGCATTCAACACAAGTACTAGCACCACTACAGTATATAATACAAGTACCAACACCAGTGTAACCACTACAATTAGCACAAATAAAGATACAACAACTATATATGCAACTACGTTTGAAACAAGTAAAACAACTAGTACAACGTTTAGCACGAGTAATGTAACAAATAAAAATACAACAACTGTTTATAACACCAGTACAACTAGAACTATTAATGATACTGGTAGAGATACAAGCACTATATATAATACAAGTACACAAACCTTTATAAAGAATTCAATTTCAACTTTAATAACTGCGTTTAATACATCTACAAACACAACCACAACATTTAATACTAGCACAACAACATCTACAACTACGACGTTCAGTACAAACTTAGATACAAATACTGTATTTAATACTTCTACTATAACTCAGAAAAGTACAACTACAGCATACAATACAAGTACTGTAACTCAAAAAGCTACAGATACAACTTTTGAAACATCTAAAACAACAAGTGTAGATACTGCTAGAGATACAACGACTATATATACAACGACGTTTAACACTTTCGTAAGAAACTCCATAGCTACTTTAATAACAGCTTATAATACATCGACAACTACGACAACAGTTTACAATACCAGTACAACTGTAACGACTACGTTTAATACAACAAGATCAACGTCTAAAACAACAAACACTGTATATAATACATCAACATCAACTACAACAACATTTAGTACTAATGTAGATACAAGCGTTTCAACAAGCAAATCAACTACAACAACCTTTGCTACAAATAAAGACACAACAACTACATTTAATACTACTCAATCAACTAATACAACTGTTGAAACTACTAAGGAAACAACTACAGCGTTTAATACTTCAACCGATACCAATACTGTATTTAATACAAGCACAGTAACATCCACTTCAACAATTACAACGTTTAATACAACTAAATCTACTACTACAGCATACAATACGAGTACTGCAACAGTAACTAGTTTTGGAACAACAGTACCAACTTCTATTTCAACATCTACAACAGTAAGTACAAATAGATCAACAACAACAACGTTTAGTACTAATAAGAATACAACTACTACGTTTAATACAAGTACAAGTACCACAACTGTATTTAATACAACTACTAATACCGTGTTTAATACGAGTACGAATACTACAACTGTATTTAATACATCAACAACAACTTCGTTTAATACGACTACCACATTTAATACGAGTAGAACAACAACTAAAAATACTACCACAACTTTCTCGACTAGTAGAACAACCACAGTTGACACTAGTAAAAATACTACCACAGTATATAGTACTACATTCTCTACGTTTGTAAGAAATTCAATAGCAACATTAATTACAGCGTTTAACACAAGTACCAATACAACAACAACATTTAATACCTCAACCACAACAACGACAACATTTAACACTAGTACAATAACTAATAAGTCTACCACAACAACGTTTAATACAAGTACACTAACAACATTCGCAACTAGTAAATCTACAACAACAACGTTCGCAACTAGTAAGTCTACGACTACCACATTCAATACGTCTAGGGCAACTACAACAACGTTCGCAACCACTAGATCTACTACTACGACTTTTGCTACTAGCAGAAATACAACTGAGTCAAGAAGTACAACAACAGTATACAGTACTACAACTGCTTATAATACTACTAGATCAACCACAACTACATTTGCGACAAGTAAAGCTACTAGTACAGTGTTTAATACCAGTACAGCAACAACCACTGCGTATACAACAACATTTGCAACTTCAAGAAACACAACAACAACCTTTGCAACTTCAAGAAGTACAACAACAACGTTTAACACAAGTAGATCAACAACTACTGCTTATACAACAACATTTGCTACAAGCAGAAATACTACTACTACATTCGCAACATCACGAAGTACGACAACTACATTTGCTACAAGTAGAAACACGACTACAACGTTTAACACGTCTAGAAATACAACTACCACGTTCAATACAAGTAGATCAACTACAACTACGTTCAATACAAGTAAAGCAACTACGACAACTTATACAACAAGTATTGTTACATCTAGAACAACAACATTCGGAACGTCCAATGCAACTAGCACAGCGTTTAACACTTCTAGAACAACAACTTATACAACAAGTTTTAACACTGCGTTTAATACTACTACAACATACGGAACAAGTGTGGGCACAAGTAGAAGTACAACGACAACTTATGCAACAACAACAACTTACGAAACTAGTAAATCAACAACAACGGTATTCTCGACTGCAGCTTCATTAACAGCGTTTACGTCTTCAGCAAATAGTAACTTTAACTTCGCGTGTTTTGAATTCCTAGGCAACACTTATTATGGAACTAACGTTTCTCAAGGAATACCACAAGTTGGATCGAACGTATATTCACAAAACAATACTAGCTTCCCATTATCTTCTGGTCATTATGCTGCTCAAAACGCTGCAGGATTCTCTGCAACGCATCAATTCCAAATAGGCGCTGGTGGAACAGTTATAGGTTTAAATGCGTGTGGTGGTGGATTCTCAGATAGAAGACTTAAGAAAGATATTAAGTTAATAGGTAAATCTAAAAATGGATTAAACATTTACGAATTTAGATATATAGATCCTAAATGGGCTGGTGGAAATGATGAGTATGATGGTAAATGGCAAGGTGTAATGGCGGATGAGTTAGAACACATTGAAGGAGCTGTAATGGAATTCCACGGTTACAAATATGTTAACTATCATGGAAAAGATGAAATTGATGTTGAACTAAAAAGAATTAAATAATATGGGAGTTCATTTTAACGAAAACGATATAGCAGCACATAACGGAACAACATTTGTTATAGAAAAAGTTATCAAACAAGATTCAGATGGTAACGAATATACTATGTCTCAGTTTAAGTACAAGGAAGACCCCAGACACAATAAGTATAATCATGAAGTGCCTGCTGGAAACTATGTAGGAGATAATTGCACTACGTGTGGGTGGGATGTGACAGAAGCACAATATGAAGATGCAACGTGGGGAGATATATTATATTTAGGATTATATTTAGGCGTTACTCCCGATTATATATATAAAAATAAATCTGTAACATCTATTGATGTAATAGAAGAAGATCAAAGTATAATAGATTATGTTGATTGGATAGATA
>Ga0208669_1000638_pt1 | contig 13718 bp, 20 predicted proteins | sample 21_taG_FD_184095 | JGI IMG/M metagenome (GOLD analysis project Ga0208669, IMG submission 184095) | Marine viral communities from the Subarctic Pacific Ocean - 21_ETSP_OMZ_AT15319 metaG (SPAdes) (version 2) | ecosystem: Environmental > Aquatic > Marine > Oceanic | place: Pacific Ocean | collected...
CGTCAAATAGCATTTTACCATCTGGATTTAAAGTGAGATGTCCATTAGCACCAGCAGCATCTGTAGTTGCAAGAGTAGTGGCACCATTGGCACCAGAGGTTATTGTAAACGTATCTCCAGTATCACCTGTGATGGTGAGGACTTTACCATCTAGGCTAATATCATCTACAGTTGCACTACCAGCAACAATACCTCCTGTAACCGTAGCACCTGTGGCAGTTGTTGAAAGTTTTGCAGCATTATCATGATAAAGATTAACTGCACCATTGCTATAAAAATCTGCTAAACTTTCTCCTGCTGATTTTAGAAAAACTCCACCACCGTTTGTGGTTTGTATATTAAGATTACCTGTACCTTCTTCAGATATATAACTATTAGAAGCATCATGGTAAATCTTTAGGTCATCACCAGCGCCGAATATTGCTTTTGCATTATCGGCAAAAGTTACGTCACCAGCAAAGGTAGCACCAGCGTTAAAGAGTGCTTTACCAGCTTCACTCATGTCAAGTGTTAGGGCAGTAAACAGAGTACCATCATCTTTACCTTTAAAAATGGTATCACCGTTATTTGTGTCATTTTCAATCCAAAAATCATTTCCTGAATTTATAAATGAAGCATACTTTGTTCCATTGTTATATAAATATATATGTCCATACCCAGAATTAGAATCTAAGATAATTATACCATCTGCATCTAGTTTAAGGTTTCCAGCGTTACCAGCAGTGTCTACTGTTTCAAGTGTAGTTTCACCGTTAGCACCAGCAGTTATCTTAAAGGTATCGCTGGTGTCACCAGTTATGGTGAGAACTTTACCAGCTAAGTTAATGTCTCCTGTGATTATGTCACTGTTGAAGGTTGCTTTACCAGCATCACTATTATCAAATCTTAAAGCTTCAAAAAAAGACCCACCGTCAATACCTTGTATAACAAAGTCACCATCAGATATAGCATTTCTAATCTTTAAGTCATTACCAGATTTATGAATATCAGCATATTGAGTGCCATTGTTTAGTATTTTCACTCGTCCATAAAGTCCACCAGAATCTAATAGCGTTTCACCGTCTACATCTAGAGTAAGGTCAGCAGCTGCAGCGGCAGTATCTACAGTTTCAAGAGTAGTAGCACCGTTAGCTCCAGTGGTTATCTTAAAGGTATCGTCTGTGTCTCCAGTGACGGTAAAAACTTTACCATTTAAATTAATATCATCTACGTCTACATTAGTAAACGTAGCTGTTCCTGCAACATCAAGAGTTCCCCCTAGTGAAGTATTACCACTTACTCGTACTGTACCAAGAAATCCTGCTGCACCACTAACAGTAGCAGTACTTAAAAGATTAACTGCACCAGTTAAAGTTACACCCCCACCTACAGAAAGCGCACCTCCAATATCAGCAGTGTTTGCAACTATAAGAGTACTTACAGAAGTATCTCCTGTTGCAACAACACTGGTTAAATGTCTACCACTTCCATAGTAAGAACTTGCACACACATCACCAGTAACTTTTAAAGTGCTTCCTATAGAAACGCTAGAAGATACTGCAAAAGTACCTCCCACTTTAACAGAATCAGTGGCTACAAATAAAGCAGTATTAGTACCATCTCCTCCCTCAACTTGCGTGAGAGAAGAAGACACAGCACCATTACCACTTACAGCAAGTTTAAGCAGACCTTTATAAGTATCAGCTATTCTTTTACCTTTTAAATCAAAATCACTCATGCGCTATTCCATATTGGTGAATATACCTGATCACTCATGTTATTAGGAGTACCTTCCCAAAGTAAGTTAGCTGTATTCCACACTAGGTTACGACCTCCTGAATCAGGTCTAGGATTACTTATTTTAACATCATCCCTTACATCAGGAATTTTATTTTGGGGATGATTCTTTAAATCAAAAGCACCTTCATAATCTTCTGGACAAACTAATAAACCAAAACTATTTAGTTTCATTACCCTATGAGGATATCTAAAACCACAAGTATCACATATAGCTAATGCTTTACTATCTGTTGCCATTATACTGTCCTAATTTTTGGTCTAAAGAAAATACTTGCACGTTCTTTATCTTCTTCCATTGCTCTTTGTAAGAGTTCTTCATAGTTGCCTTTAAGCATTGCAATCTTTGCTGGATCAATGTTAGGTCTTTTCATTGCCATATAGTAAGATAATCCACAAGTCAAAGGAGGAAGAAATCTTTTAGGCATATCAGCATTTTGTCCTGCTGATTTATTCACATCTTGTAACTGACTTATGCGTTCTATCTTTAATATATCTGTACTGTTATCAGGTAAAGGCCAGATGCTTAATGTTGGATTATCTCTATCTCTTTTAATAGTATATTGAGTGGCTCTGCCTGTTTGTTTTTTATTAGGTATTAATAAATATTCTTCAAAAGAAATTCTTTTTAATTGAATATCAGTATCATCTCTATTAACAACTACTTCTAAAGCATCAATAGTAGAATTACTTAAAGCATATGATGTAACGCTGGCAGCTACTGTAACTGCTGTTACCTCAGTAGACCATAGAAGAACACCTCTGTTCTGCCAATCAGTCAGCATCAGATTAATAGAGCGACGAGCAGAAGCAGGTTCATGACCAAGGGTATTTTCTCCCCCAATCATTTCTGTTGCTTCTTGTATAACCTCATCTATATCAAGGTTAAAATTAAATGTACCACTAGTTGCCATTATCTACCTACTTTTTTCATAGCTTTTTTATGTGCAGCAGTAAAAGTATCTCCTTGTGACATACGAGTTCTCATGTATGTCATATGTTTTTTAGTATGATGTTTAGAATGCCTAGCTAAAGTATCTTCTTCTCTTTTAGTTAATTTTTTCACAATCATTAAAATCTCCTAAGAATCATAACAAGAAGCTACAAGTACTTGACCACCACGTTTAGCAAAAGTTTTTACCATAGTAGGTTTACCACCTACGCCTTGAGCTTTAGATCGTTTACGTTTAACTGCTGAACTTTTTTGAGATGAACTCATACTCTTAGCTTTAGCCAGTGGTACACATTTAGGATATTTTCTTTTACTTCCCTTTGTAGATTTACGTCCACATGGTTGATACTTACCATCTTTCTTAGGCGCTCCTATATCAACCCACTTCTCATCTACCCACTTTCTAAGTCCACCACCTTTTTTAGCTTTAGCTTTCTTTTTTCCTCCTGGTTTTACTTTACCAGAGCATACGGCAGATGCATACATGTTAGCATATGCTGATGGATATACATCAAACTTACGCTTTGCAGCAGCTTTACCTTTAGGACAAAGCTTTGCCATCTTAACATTTCCATCTTTTACGTGCTTGTCTAAGTCTTGAATTAGGATTCTTAGCTGCTTTTGGAAACTTCTTCATTTGTCCTGCTGATCTGGCACAGTAGCTCTTACGTCTAGCTGCTCTCTTTCCAGTAGGTTTCGATTCAGTTACAGCAGTCTTTAGTTTACTTCCAGGATTCTCTCTACGATATTTAGCCACACCTTTAGGAGTCATACCTGCTCCAGACCTAGTAGGACGTTTATGTCCTTTACCAATGGTATGACCCTTCATACCTTTACCAGTACTTTTTCTTATAACAGACATTAAATCTGCCCACCTTTTTTGTAACCATACATTACACCTTGATTAACCATGTCTTTAGGAATCTTCATTTCAATATTAAAGTCTCCACCACCAGCACGTTTTTTCTTAGGTAATTGATTACCAGGACCATATTCATTTTCTTTAGCGTTATCCCTTTTATTTTTTATTTTACGTTTTTTATTTACAGTTTGTCTAAAAAAATCACTGAAAAATTTATCATTAGCCATATAACTTCTCCTTAATCATACAAAGATGAAACAAAGTTAGAACCTGACATGACCTGTCCACCTTCTTTACGTTTTACAACTTTACCACCTTTATTATATTTTTTAATTTGACCACCTCGTTTTAAAGCTCCTCCTGTATAACCAGGATCAATTTCTTTACGTTGAGATTGTTTAGCTGCATCCATTGTACGAGAAGCACTGCTTTGTCCTTTAGTCAAGGGTTTACTTGCTTTTGCAATATAAGGTTCAACGCGATCTGCTTTGCGAGGTTTACTTGCGCTTTGTGTTCTTTTAGCTGCATCTAAAATTCGTGAAGTTTGTAGTTGCGCTTTGGTTTTTGTAGAAGCTCTATTAGCTGCCTGTAAAACTTCTTTTTGTTGCTTTGGCGTTAAATCTTTTATTTTTTTTATCAAGTTAGTTATAAAAGGTTTTCCAAATTTTGTAGCTCCTTTAATAGCAGCTTTTCCAGCTATTGTACCTGGACCTCCTAAAGCTGAAAGAGCAAGCCCAGCCATTGCTACTTTTTCTTCAGTTGTTGGAACAGGAGCTTGTCCTTTTTGTCCTCTTGGACCTTTACCTACATCCTTATAAGGATCAGCGTATTTTTTAAATGGTGATGAGGATTCAAAACCCTTTTTTGATTTCATGGAGAGTGGAGCAGATGATCCTCTTCTAGGTCTAGATTTAGATTTAGGAATTTCAGGCGAACTAAGATCAGCATTTGAAGATGCTTTTAGAGAAGCAGGTGTTTTACGTTTAGAAGTAGGTGCAGATGCTTTAGCTTTAGAAGCAGGTGCAGGTGCAGGTACTCTAGCTTTAGGTGCAGGAGCAGGTGCAGGTACTCTAGCTTTAGGTGCAGGTCTTGGTTTAGCTTTAGGAGTTTTAACTGATCCTGCTATATCTCCTGTTTTACGAGCATCTGTTCGTCTTTTATTTAAAAACTCTTTTAAAGACATTCCTGAGTCAGTAAGTTCTTCTTTAGAAACAGCAGCAATAATTTTACCTTTATTACGTCCTGTCTTAGGTCTATAAGTAGAAGAGCCTAATCTTTTAGCTTCAGATAAACTTGTTGGTTGTCCACCTTTATCTGCCATGACTAGTCCTCCTCTTTCATGAGGTCTTTGTCAGAAGAAGCAACCACGTTTGGTCCTTTTCTTGCTGCACCAAAACCCTGTCCTGTGGGACGCCCTACGATCTCGTTCAAATCTGGATCAAGATTAGGGAGCTTACGTGCTGCTGCCCCTGATACAAAGTCTTTCATGATTTTCTCCTTTTATAAACGGTTTTCTTTTTTTTCTTTTTATTCTTAGGTTTTGAAATTTGATTAGAAATCTTACCTCTACTGATAGTCATTATGTTGAACCCATGATAACAGTATCAGGACTACCAGCAGGACTTGCAGCTTGTGACATGTCATCTTGTCTGGTACGACGAGCTTGGTTTCTAAGTTGATTAATAGCGTTTTGATATTGAGCTTCCCATACTGGAAGATCACCCCAACTTTTCATATACATGGTAGCCTCGATCATACACCCATAGAACAATGCATTATAACAATCTTCGCTAAAGTAGTTAGAAGTTGTTACACTTGTTCCTGTGGCAGAGGCTAGTCCTAATGGTCTACGAACATATTGTACTTCTATATCAACTGCTGATGCAGGAGTAGGTACAATGTAAATTGCTGTGTTTGTTTTACGTGAGTAATAACGAGGATCGCCCACAGAAGAACTGGCATGAGGCCAGTAGTCTATGGCATACTCATAAGTTCTTTGTAATAAACTTGTTCTGTTTGAAGATGCACTTGATATTACATTTACATTTCTAACAATCTTTGTATCAACAGGAAGAGATACAATAGGATTGCCAATACAACAAGAGACAGTCGTAAAAAAATCTAGACCAAAATCGTCTAGATCATTTGTCAATCTATTCTCTGTCTTTTCCACAAAGAAAGATATTTGATTCTCAAACTCAGTAGAATCATTCTCTGTTGTATTTACTAAATCATTTTTTAAAAATGAAAAATTAGGCATAGTCTTAGCCTACAATCAATGTCAATGCAGCGCCATCAGCAGGAACTGATACACTTACACTTCCCACCATGGGAACTCCCATGTCTCCAATATAAATATCTGCGCTTTCATTAGCAGCTACAAAGAACTTCAAAACTCCTGACGTAGCTCCCTTGATATCAAAAGAACCTGCAACTGTACTATGAGCATGTACTGCAATGATTCGAGTTTTTTCTGCTGTGGATATAACTCCAGCACCTGCCTGAAAAAGCGAATTATAATTGTTTGCCATATTTCTCTCCTAAAGTAAAGTCAGGGAGAACCGTAATTCTCCCTGACCTTTATACTTACGATCCTTGCGAACCGAACCATCCACGCCAATCAGAGACACCGAAAGCATAACGCTCACGCGCCTTGAAGCGAAGATTACCTGTGTCGAAATCAGGTTCCATCTTCGTTTGAAGAGGGGTGCGAACAAACATCTTTGTTCCATTAGGAACATCAGTTTTGATCCACCATGAAGTCGTATCGGTAAAGCGTCGATTAACATAGAAACCATCAGGCAACATACCCATATGACGAGTTGCATTAATAGCATTCGTATTTGGGTTTGCAGCAGCAGCACTAACTTGCGTCGAACCTGGACTTGCCAAGACACGATCTGCAATAGCCCACGAATCTACAGGAACATGAAGAGATACCGAACTGGCACCAATCAAAATCCCACGATCATCAGTGATCTTCTGCACATTCGTCAGGGCAGTTTCGAGAGTCGCTTCTGAAAGATCAGAGGCAGCAATCAAGTTAGACTGAACACCTGCACTAATGGTTGGATGGGAAGCCGAGAAGAAAGCAGCACCATCACCAATGGTATCAGTAAAACCATTGTTGAACAGATTAGCAGCTTTGACCTGCTTCGTATTAGCCATTGCTCTGGCAAGACCTCTGGCACGTAGCTTTGCAAACGTGTCATAGAGATTGTCTTCCATAGCCTCTTCAGTAACTGCAAAGGCAAGAGCAACAGTTTCATTCGTATAACGTGCAGTATAACTTTCCTGCGCGTCATCATAGGTTACAGCAGCACCCTCACCTTTGGTGGGAGCAGTACCAAAACCAGTAAATAGAACTTCTTCCTCAAACGCTCGGTCAGAGTTTTCAACATCATAAAGAGCTTCATGCTCATTATTAACATCGCCATACTCAATACCGAAAACAGCGTTTAGACCAGGAAGGAGTTCTTTAGCAATACTTGAACGATTAATAGCCATGATACACCTTCCTTATTAAGCTGTAGATGCGGTAGCAGTAACGTACCGATCTCTGTGAGTGTTCAGCCAAACTTCAACAATAGGAAAGGCATCGCTGTCTTTCTCATCAGGGAGTTCTGCTTTCCTAATAACTCGCGCAGCTTGTTCAGTTTCTGCGCCAGACGCCGCCAAGAGATAATAACTGGACTGACCAGTCGTTGTATCTCCAGAACTTGCCGTCGAGCTAACAGTTACGTTATAGTTTTTCACTACATTCAATTCTCCAATCGAAAGCGATAGAGAAGCTTGGATGTAATAAACCTGATCAGGATCAGTGATAACATGGAATTTCAAATCCGTTACGCTCGTTCCACCTGTCCAATGCCGACGAAACTTTTGTTCGCCATCTTCAACATACTGACAGCCAGCAAACACGCCAGAAGGCTTGAGAGTGGCAGCAATAAAGGGTTGAATCGTAGCAAGGTTGGCACCTGGCATAACAACCAGATCACCAGTAAAAAGATTATTGCTACAGAGTCCACCAGAAGTAATTGGCAGTACATCTACACCTTCAGAGTTATAGTTACTACCTTTTTTGCGGACAGGAATGAACCCACGAAATGCTTTAGTTGTACTCATTTCTAGTTCCTCCTAGTTAATGAGAGACTACTCTTGAAAATTAGGAGTACGTCCTCTCATAGTGGTTGATTTACTACTATTGGAGACAGGCAGATTTCTAAGTCTAGCATCTGAATTATTGTAAAGCTGTGCATTAACAGCATCCATCATATCGTTTGCTTTCTTTTCATAAAAAGCTTGTCTCGCTTCTACTTGGTTGGTAGGCTTCTTAGCCAAGGCTACGTCTCCACGACAGACTGCACCCAAGTATCTGCCTTCATCCCTCACGTAGGATGTTGATGCCATTTCAGGAACTTCTCCAGGTTCAACAAACGTCCATCCTTCTTGCTCTCGCTTTCCAACATTCATAATGTCTTCTTTGCCTTTAAGTGAGATTCTGATCCATCGAAGGGATAGTCCTTCGTTTTGAAATCTTTGCTCTACCGATTGTGGTACAGACAAAGCATCAGGCTCTTCAAAGACAAAATTTTCTTGTCTGGTGTTTGTTTCTCTTAGAGTATCAGTACGTGATTTTTCGCGTGTCATTTCATGTCCTCCGCGCTAGTTAATTTCAGTGTATTCGCCATCTGCATTAGAAACTTTAAGCTTCTGTGCAGCATAGGTTTCAAGAGGTATGTTCCATTTATTGGCAAGCCTAACATCTTCTTTTGTTAGTTTTACTTTGCTTTTGGAGGAATTGGGAGCAGAGCGCGAACTGCTTCCCACCACTTGAGCAGGAGTTGACGTAGGTTCCTGCACACGATTTTGATTTTCTTCCACATCCACTTTACTGGTTGTAAACTTATGTGGAAAAGCTTCTGCAAGCCGCCGATCAATTTCATTATAAAACTCTTCATCATTTGTATCAAACCCTTCTTCTTTAAGTTCTTGATCTAAAGCCAATGCTGAAACAGTTAAAATTTTATCTTTGCCAAACCATTCATTTTTTGATACCCAATCTTCTGCCCTTGGATCAGGAGTAGACTGAGGTGCAGCTTGTTGTGCTGGTACTGGTTCTTGTTCAATCTCTTCGGCAACATCTTCCATTTGTGCTTTAGTAAGATTTAAATGTTTTAAATCTACCTGTGCTTCATTAAGCATCTCTTGAGCTTGAAGAAGCTTTTCTTTTTCTCCGCTCTCGAATGCTTCCATATAGGCACTACGAGCCAGAGTAACTTTATCAGTCAATTGTTTTTCAGAAGCATTAATATTTAGTTTACTTACTTCATTAAAAGATTTTTCTTTTGTGTTCAGATTTTGTACTAACGACTCATTCTGTGCCATCAATTGAGCAATCTGTTCATCACGTTCTTTTCTTTGACGAACCAATTGTCTAATTCTTTTTTCTGCTCCTTTAGTTTGAATACCCTCTAGTTCTTTAGGGTCTTCTTCTTTTTCTTGAGGAGCAGCTTCTTGAGGAACTTCTTCCTCGATTTCATAATTTACTTCTTGGTTTTCAGGGACTTCAACTTCTTCCCAGTTATCATCGTTATTCATTTTTTACTCCGTTGTTTACGAAACAATCGTTTTACGTTATATACTATTATACCATATTTTGTATGGAATTACAAGTCATCCAGAAAAACTAGTTAAATTAAATGTAGGGTCAAGATATGTAGGATTTTCTACCTTCATCATGACTTGATCATCAAACATAAGAATAAGCCTAACACTTTTATAAAATAACTTTGTACCTATATGTTTACCATAACAGATATAATCACCTACTTCACACCAAGGACCAGATGGAAATTTATCTTGATCTTTATATGCCATGTCTCCCAGAGCAATCACACGCCCTACTGTGGTGAGATAAGCCATATCATCCTTTGTTGAATCAGGTAGAATAATACCTCCTTTGGTTTTTGTTTTAATAGATATAGGTCTGACCAAGACATGAAAGCCTGGAAGTACTGGCAATACATCTGGATCAGGTTGTTCTTCTTCATCAGTAGTCCATTGATTATTTTTTACTGCATTACCTAAATGTGCCTGTTGCATTTTACTCCTCTTCAATATAAAGTTGTTTATGTATAATGTCTCTTAGATTTTGTTTAGCCCATTCTAATCCTGCTATGTATCCTACTACTTGTTTATAAGCAGGATAATCAGAAGGATTTCCTTGAGCTAAACTAATCTTCTGGTTCTCAATCTCGTCTGTATATACTTGAGCTATAGTTTCAAACAAATCCATTAAGAATATTTGATCTTACTTGGCCCAGGCATTTTCCAGTACTTGTCATCATATTCAGCCAAGCGAGAGCGCGTTGCCCTGCCGCCCTGAATATCTTCTTTTGTCCAATCACCAAATGAGGAAGCACGATCTACCACATGCGTAGGCTTCCCATCTGTGATTCCTTTTACATCATTTGGATAATGTATCTTTCCATAGTTAGGCATTAGTTGTCTCCTTTATTAGTTTTAAAATCATATCAACTGCTTGCATTTCATTCTTATCTTGTCTATTGGCTTGATCTTTTAACAACTCAGTCATGCTTCTTTTTTCCAGACCTTCTTGGTTCATCTGTGCTGTTAAAAGTTTGGTCATCATTTCAATAGCTTTGATAGATTCTTTACTGGCTCTGTCAGCTTCAGCCTTCTCATCTTTCATTGCTGTGGTGACGCCAGCTTTAGTAGCTTCAAGCATTTGTTTATTTTCTTCAAGGTCTAGTTTCTTATTCTCTAGAGCAGCTTCAGCATTATTAACAGCAAGGTCCATCTGCATCTTCTGCTTCTCTAGTTCAACCTTGGCTTGTTCAAGAGCAACCATCTGTTGTTCTGGAGACTGTACCATACCCATTGCTTGATTAGCATTCTGTACTTGTTTGGCAGCTTCCATCAAAGCCATTTCAATAACTTCTGGTTTTTGTGCAGACTCTGGAGACACAGTACCAAGCTCTTGTTTAGCCATACCATTGACTTGTTCCTGATATTTCAAAACAGAATGTTCTTGTATGTTGGCTTGCAGAACAGGCTGTACTCTTTGCATGATAGGATTGGCTCCATTCATGGGGTCTTGCAGATAAGCCATCTTTACTTGAATGTGAGCATCATGATTCTGTCCTGGGAATGCAGCAATAGGGATACCTTTAACAGACGCCATGATATCTGAAACAGGATCAAGTGCTTTAGGTTCTGGTTTGGGAGGAAGTATCTCGTCTAGGTTAGGCATATTAGCTGCACTAAGAATAGTTCTATTCAGTGCTTCTGTGTTGAACATACCTGGAGGAGACTGTTGTGCCATCTGCAACGCCATGTTAGCCAACATCATTCTGTGAGCATTAGAAGGAATGTTAGGATCACTTACAGGAATAACATCAACCTTACCATCAAAGTCTTTTTGATATATGTTTCTCTCTGCCAGAGGAACCTCATAAGGATATTCCTGTGGTAGATAATCTTTATCAATACTTGCTAAGATTTTAAATTCATCTCTTTGAGACTTATGTAATCTTTTATGAATAGCTGTAAAGAACTTACTGGATGCTTCTAACAATGCCATTGTAGTTCCTACAGGTCCATAGGAGGCAGCATCTGAAACAATCTGTTCAGTGCTGTCTGCAAACTTCTGACCAGCAGCAGTTACAAACTGAAGCATTTGGTAGAGCGTCGAGGAAGGCTCTTTGTAAGGGAGAGATATAATTGCCTTGTTCAAATCAATACCAGTTGCTTCAACCTCCTTGAACTCTCCTGGGGCTATAGGCTCATTGTTGCCTACCATACGCACACCTTTAGCCTTAAAGCCACCTGGAAGATTCGCAAATTGACCTGCATCTATCAATGCTCGCATTGCAGCAGTAGCACTCATAGTCAGATTACCAAGGAAATGCATGAGTCCCAAACCATAGAAACCAAATCCTGGGACAAAACGATAGTGTACAAAGTGTACCTTCTTTTGTTTTGTAGGATCATCCTTGGCATAGTTTCTACGAATACTTAAAACTTCTTTTGATTGTTCTTCAATTGTAACAATGTAAGGAAGAGACTCACCTTCTTCTGAATTAGGTTCCTCAATGTCTAGATAACAATGTTGTTCTAGTAAAACATATTGAGGATCAGAAGAACTAGAGGGCGACAGTCCTATAATTGTATCCATCTTTTCTGAGAAAGATGTAGGATTAACCATCCCTGCTTCAGGAAGATCAACGTCTGCATACATCTCTGCTTTAATCTCTCTGTGTAGATCAACAGGACTTTTATAAATGACATGTGTATACCGATCAGCATTTCTAAGATTAGATGCGTTATAGGAAACATAAAACTGATCAATAGGAATAAACTCTGAAACAGGACGTTTAAAAGAAGCATCATAATAAATCTTCTTAAACGAAGAACCTATCAGGGGTAGATGAAAAAGCATTCTTTCAAATTCATCAAAGTATTCTGGCATCTGTTCTGTAAGCTGATAGTTCATGAAGTTCTGAACTCTCATTGCTTGGTTTTCTTTTTCCAAGGTATGCTTACCCAGTACCTGTGCCTTGACAGGACCATTAGGGGGAAACAACTCTTGTGATGCTTTAGACTGAAACTTAACTGCTGATTCAATTAAGAGAGGGTGTACTGCTGTACAGGCTCCTTCAAAAGGTTCAGATGCTTCTTCGATCTTGAGTCCCAGAAGATCAAAGCCTCTTTCAAACATTGACTCCCATTCACTACGAGAGTCTTTGTCAGACTCATAATTATCATAGAGGGTTCTACCTATGTCACTTAACTCATCTTCCTCTATGTCATCTCTTAGATTACGAAACCATTCTCCCACAGATTCCTCTGCACCCATCTCAATAGTTTCTTCTTCAGTAAAATCTACAAGGACACCACCATCATCGTCTAATTCAAAGGTAGCTTTAGACTCGTCTACCATAGGCAGGGGAACAACATTATCCTGTGTAGGAGTAATTTGTTCAAAGGGGTTCTGTTCAATTGCCATTTTTATAGGTATCCTTAAATTTTAAGTGTAGATATTCCATTACATTTTTTTGATATCTGCGCCATTTACCTTTACACATCTTAGGGATATTACAGTTACATTCTTTTTTCTTACAACAATAATCTTTATAATTAGGTCGTATTAAAGAATGATTAATACCATCTTCAAAGGACCACATTGTTAATGCTATCATGGCATTCACATGGATTACATTTACATTTGTTACACATTATATTGCCTTTGCTTCATAAGGGTTTGGATTACGTTGGATCATACCACCAGATTCTCTATTTATAATTTTATCATATACAGGATGTTCTCTTCCTCTTACTGTCATTTTACCTATTGGCTTACCAAGCTCTACAAAACCTTTAATAGTTGGACGCAATCTCGGTTCGCTTTTTTTCTTTGCATATCTAGACAAACCAACACCTTTAGGAAAATCTACTTCTAATGCATAATAATGTTTTCCTTTATTTTCTACAGAAACTAATGTAGGAATATCCTCGTAACCTTTAGGAGCCTCTGTCCATTTCCATCCTGCTTTTTTCTTAAATAAATTTGTTTTTATTTGTGTAGCTCCTTTAGTATCAGGACTACCTGCAATTGCTACTTCTTCTGGAGATGCTTTAAATTTAGGCGCTCCATCTTTTCCTACTACGATTGTAGCATCTTTTAAATTTTTACCTGTTAAAGCTTCTTTTGTAACAGGATTTAAATATTCTCCACCTTCTGGCCTAGCATCTTCTGGAAACATTCTTTGAGGTTTAGGAAAAATAGATATACGTTCAGGTAAAGAACTTAGTCCTTCTTCTTTTGGAATAGGCATAGAACGCTTTGCTTGAGGCGCAGCTTTCCTTATGCCTTGAGTGGCTAAAGTTGTTAAAAGTTTTGTTAAAGCTGCTGACATTACCTTCTCCTAAAATACTCATCTCTTTTATTATACCATTAAACTTTCCAATATGCAACCCTCTTGTGTCTTTTTTCATCTTCCCACTCTGGATCGTCAGGATGTGTAACATGCCAGGATTCCTTTAAATAATGAATTGCCATTACCAAGGCATCTACCTGATCATCATGAGCAGCATGTGGAAATC
>Ga0208669_1000643_pt1 | contig 13665 bp, 3 predicted proteins | sample 21_taG_FD_184095 | JGI IMG/M metagenome (GOLD analysis project Ga0208669, IMG submission 184095) | Marine viral communities from the Subarctic Pacific Ocean - 21_ETSP_OMZ_AT15319 metaG (SPAdes) (version 2) | ecosystem: Environmental > Aquatic > Marine > Oceanic | place: Pacific Ocean | collected...
ATCGATGATCTCTTTGACCGATCCATATATGCAAAGCCAACATCATTGGAAGATGGTTCGATAATTTTATCGAAAGTCTTATCAATTAAAATCCTACCAACTGTTTGGTTTTTAGACATTATGCTTACTTTTTGTTTCTTAGAATAAGTTTTCTCTGCATCAAAGTCCAAGAATACCAAAAACTCACCATATAAATCCTCGTATTGCTTTTGAAAGTTCTTTATAGACCTTTGATTTGCTGTTTGAGTGTTCAATAAAGTAAACATTTTAAGAGATAACTTGCTTTTCTCCTTGTCCGTTAACTGATAGACATAACAATAATAAGACACATAGGAGTTTACTAAAGATTGCACATTCACACCAGCAACAGCCAAGTCTCTACCTCTAGAGGCATAAGAAGCATATCTTTTAATGTCTGATAGATCTTGCTTCATTGATCTAGATATATTTGAGAGAAAAGTATAGACAGGATCAGAAAACTGCATATCTATTTTGTACTTGTACTTACCGGGGGTTTTCTGGGTTAATTCATAATCATTAAACTGAAAGGTTCTTATTCCTTCGCCATATTGGAAAAATAATTCTTGAATCATAGCAATTTTCTTATAATCACTAAGCTGTTCTTTAAATATTTCATTTTTCTTTCTGTTGGGCTCACCGGCATCCGAACGAAGCTCTGATTCAACAACATCGTATGACCCATTGCGCTCTAGTCTTGTAGAGTTTCTAATAACCCCATCAATATCATATGTTTTGATGATGTTTTTCTTTGAAAAAATATTCTGTGTAACTTGTTTTTTGCTTCTTAAGCGAGTAGATTGATTGTAGACTCTAATTCTTTGACGCTGTATTGTCATCAAATTTATTTTAAAGTTGCCAAGTATCTGCGAGACTACACCGGAAGATGCTCTGTTCAAAAACGATCCGTATTTTGTATGGTTTTTTAAAAGAGTTTTCACATTAAGCATAAACATGGCATTAATATCTGTGTCTGAGCTGTACGATACAATTAAATCGCTTAAAAAATTTACAGTTGAGTCTGTTGTTTGGTTGTTTGTTTTTTTAGTTCCACGAAAATCTTTAATTTTTGCATTTGGAATCGTTAATCTGCTTAGGTTCGCGTGTGGAGTTTGTGTATGATAAGAGCCAATCATATATCTACCATTATGTTGATGCACAGGACCTGGCCAGTATTGCCCATTATCTTGTGTAAAAACATTGGTATTTGCTACAATATTTGAATTATTAAGCACTCTCTCGGACTTTATGGGGCCATAGTAGTCTTGCGACATTGAGAAGCCATATTCTTCCAAAACTTGCACTTTATCAACAAAACAGAATGTATATATATTTAAGTGCATTGTGTTGATTGGAATAGATTTTCGGAAAGTAACTTCAAAGACTAAATTACTTTCGGATTCTCTAGCTGAGGGGACCGTTCTAGTTTCTGATATCATAGACACAGGTGAAATCTCTCCACGTGTTAGTTGATTACTTTGGTCAACATTTGTGGACATAATCAAGCCAATTCTCAATAACTGAGTAAGAGCTTCAGATGTATCAAACCATATAGAGCCGTTTTCTAAATCGTGTATCCTAACTGTGACTTCTATTTCTATGTGTCTAGAATTATGATCAAATATTGATACTTCTTTAATATATGCGTTTGGTAGATTCTCAAACCCAACAAGTTCTATAGACATTAGCAATCCTCCAAGTCTTCGGGTCTCACGCGTGACCCATATATATTAACATCAATATTTTCGCGATCTGGACATTCAACCTCTAGATCTAAGAAAATGTCTTTCGCTTTTAGTCTGCGAACACCGGCACAGATGTCCTCCTCCGGTATCTCTTTGTCAGCAGAAATATCCATATAATACTCAACATAATCTTTTGTCAAATCTTCAGGTACATCAGCCGAAAGATCTGGTTGATCAACAAGCATATTATTCTGTATCTGTCTATCTTGTTGATAGAATTTAAGCTTTCTATCAATTTCAGTCTCGTCTGATTCATATAGATAGACCTCAACCTCATATGAGTCTTTATGAAAAAACCCGTTTCTTTCAAATATGTTTAGCAAAACTTGTTCCTCTGTGATATCCACAAAGCTCCCATCAGGCTTAACAAGAGTCGGCAGATCTCTATTAAATAGCAATCCACTGTTGGATAATTCAAATTTATTCTGATTGCCAACAGACATTGTATATTCCAAAGTCATTTCTAACTGAGGAATTGGTTGTGTTGAAGTTGTTGATCCCGTAAGAGCTAGAGAGGTTGTATCAATTTCGCCCAAGAGAGCGGTTATATTCCAACCTGCGGCTCTAGTCTCTGCCGTATTGTTTGTTCCGATCTTCTGTTGAAGATATGTGACTTGCTCAACTTTATTGTCAGCGTTATACAAGCTTGTATCAACACCCTTATAGTTTGTTTGAGGCTTCATGTATGGTGTTTCGGAGAGAATACGGTCTTTCATTTGAGAATTATTCTCGGAAACTCCGCCTTGAGCGCCGTCATATAGAATATCGTCATCCAAGAATGAATAATACTCTGGCTTTAGTTTTCCTTGCGACAGAAGCCTTCTACCGTGGGGCGTCAGCTCAATCTTCAATACGTCTTCTTTTTTGTTAAAAAATGTCATTAGTTATCCTCCGGCCTTGGGCCTGGGTCGTATCCGCCATCTTCGGCATCTCTTCGGCCATCGCCATCATAATCAGAATTAGGCTCCACAGCAGTTTCTAGAGAAGTACCACCACCAGATTTTCTCTCATAATACTGGTATTCTCCATCGCCAAGTAATCCTTGTTCTTTCAGCCTTGCACGGTCTCCAGCTCTTCTTCCAGCTCTTCCATCAACAGTATCTCGTTTGGATCCATCTCCGAGTGCTTCTGTCGCTGCTTTTTCGGCCAAGGTGACTCTTGCTTGTCTCTGACGGTCTACACTCACTCTCACTTCTTTAAGGCTAGCATCTAGAGAAGTACCTCCAGCGCCAACTTTATTGCCCAAAACAGGAACAATTGTATCGCGAGGTTCTTGACCTGACTTAACGGCTCTTTCAGCAAATTTAACTTCTGTTTCAATCTTCGCTAGCTCTACTAGGGAAAAGAAGTCATAAGGCCAGTTGTAAGATATTTCTGCTTGATCTTCTTGGAAAAGATTAGCGTCTCCTCTCCCTATGATCTTCAAATTATAATCTATATTTGCCCTTTGTTTAACCTTGAATACCATCCAACGGACACGATCGGGTATTTCATTTCCAATAGCATTCACATCTAGTGTTCCTTCGGGATTTAATTTTGCTCCACCACCAAGTAGTTCGTGAGCTAATAATTCGTGACTTATAGATGATTCTGCTGTCTCAAAAGTTCTTCCAATTTCCGGATATAGGTTCTGCCAAATATTTGCGAGATCTTGTTTCTTAAGAGTGTGAGAGAATTCAAAAATATACATAGCAAATGGATCAACTGCATCATTGTTTAGAAAGTCCATTGATGGCGGGAAGACATATCCTTGCATTTTTACAATCATTTTAAGAACAGAGTCTCCGACCAGTGCTCGTTCTGTTTCAGTTCCAAACGCTCTTGTTATATCTATTCTGGGTATACGGAAGAATTTTCTATTTCCTTCTTCTTCAATGAATGGAACAGCAACAACTGCTTCCCTAATTTCTTTTGTATCTGCTATTTCACCAAGTTTTTTTGTTTCTGTTGTGAACCCGCACAAATCAACCAAAGATTCAACTGTTGATGAGTCTCCTCCCAATGATTCGTCTATCCAAGAGGCGGGGACATTATCAACTTGTAAAAAGACTCCTTTTGTTGGATCTGTTTCAATGTTTCCGTATTGATGCCACATACCTCGTGGAACAGACTGAGAAGCGTTTAGCGGAAGTGTTATACTATTGCTAGCAGAAAGGTGATTGAAATTAAGCATTGGAGTTTCAAATTTTGTTTGAATAACCCAGCGAGAAGGGGGGTTGCTTGGATCAGCACCTGCTGCGCCTGCTGAGGTTTGTGAGAACAAGTTTACACTGGCTCCTAGATCCATGCCGTTTGTTGAAATGAATTGTTTCCTAGCGAACTCAACTGCACCAGTGCCTGTTGGGGCATATCTGTGATTGTTAACAGTGGAGCCCGAAATGATTTCTTGAATAGAGTATTTTTTACTCTCAGTAGCAGTAAAGCTGATATCAGCCCAAGCTTGGCCATAGTAATAAGGAGGAGTGTGTACATAATTCTCCCCTTGTCCTCCCATATCTGATTCAAACACTAGTGATCCCCCATGAGCACCGGACAGGTACACCGGAGGGCCAAAAGCAGAAGGTCGTGAATACATAGTGAATGTCTCGCGCGTGTCGCTGCTGTATTGCGGTGGAGTGTAAAAATCACCAGAAGAAGAGACATTTGGGACGGTTGTGTTGTCTGTACTCTTGTACATCTTCACTCTCATCATATATGTCTTACCGGCAATTGCTTCTCCAATATTTGGATCGTTTGATGGAAGTGAAGTTATTTGGGTCATATTTTTTTCACGCATAAAAAACTCTGTCGTTTCAGCCAAAAAGTTGTTAGCCATAAGTTTATAACGATTGTTACCAGTTCCATCCCAAGATACAGAACCAGAGTTGTTGGCATATATATGAGGTTCATTGCAGTGAATGGGAGATCCGGCAAGGTGTTTTTCCGGCTCAACAAGAGCTTCAAAGGGTATTCTACGGTCAAACAAGCTAGAAAGCTGTCCTCTGATATAATAGTTGTTTCCGGAAACCTTTACTTTTGTAGTGGCAGACACCCCTATCGATAATTTTGAATCAATAAGTGCATAGTCAACAGCAATACCGGACTTTATTGTATTAAAGAAAATGCCCGGAGCAAATGTTGGAACCATAAGGTTTTGAAAGAGGGTTGGGGAATCAGAAGATGTTCCGAATGCATTTGTGGAACCAGAAACAGAAACCTTGTCACTGTATGAATCATAAAATTGCTTTGCTAAATCAACAGATCTTTGAGCTGGGTAGAAGCCTTCGTATGGAAGAAATTTCTTAATCGCTTTACACTTAAGAGAGATTGAACTTGCGGGAACAAACTCTTTATGATCTTTTTTCACAATCTCAAAGTGTTTCATAAACTCTGATGTTGAATAAATCTTGTAAAAGTTATCTTTGGAAGAATCGGTTGTATCCGATAGAGCGCCGGTTAAAGAAAATATATTTGATACTTCCTCAGTTAATCCTGTTGATTCGTAGGTCTCAATATGCTCGCTTATTCTGAATTCCGGAATGATTGAGTAATCTTTTCCGTGTTGACGAACATCTTGAATGTAGTTATCGTATGTGTCGTAGAATGGATTAAGACCAGATTGAGAGCCGGCTTCCCATTTAGCTTCGCCACCAGGGACCCCAATACCAGCAGCAGAATCCATATTGCCCATTGTAGTGCCGGTATTTATTCCTTCAATGCTCATTCCATTCGGAGAGACTACTGATGAAGAATTAGAAATCAAATGTTTTCTATTATAGATAGGAGCTACTCTTAAGGGTATAATACTGGAGAAGCTTAGTAAGCCCGGCAAATCATCGCTAACAAAATTGTAAGAGTTTTGCAGCAAACCATAATCTTTTTGTGGTTTGCCTCCTTGAACCAAATATCCATACTCATAGTTAAAGCGATTAGCAGTGGTAGCGCCGTTTGTAGCCCAGCCTGTCTTCACATCTAGTGGCCAAATACTTTGAGTAACAGCTGAACCAAATCCTTGGTCGGAGACTTCTTCCGTTCTATTCGCCCTATCATCTCTCCAAGGGAAAGAAAATGTTGTTCTTTGTCTAGTATAATTCTTGTATTGATAAACACGAGGAGGATAAACACATTCGCGATAACTAAAGAACTCAAATGCATCCATCGGAGAACCGTCTTTGTCAAGTCCACCGTTAAGATAGAAGTCTTTGACGGTATTGTACTGTGTGGATCGTTGAGCTCTCAATCCATTATACTTATTGATTTCTTCGTTATTAAAGAAGATTGTTTCGTTTCCATATGAAGAAACCAATTCAAATCTTTCAAGTGTTCCGTCATCAATTATAGAGGCTCCACCAACAACAAAAGGTTTGTAGCGAGAAGATACGGGGTTTTCATCAAATTTCTTGATCGCGCCATATTTTCCTCTCACTGTATTGAGTTTGCCGTTGTTGTCTATAACGATCTCGGGACCCGGTTCTTCAACAAATGTAAAGACATTCTCTTTGTTTTGTCTTCTTGTTAAGGGGTTTTGTCCTATTCTTATTTGTTTCCAAGTTGGAAATCCGTATGGTCCGTTTCTTTTAAGCATAAGAGCAGGGAAGAATGAAGCGGTTGTTGGAAGGTTGTGAGAGAAAAGAAAATTCTTATAAGTGGGCAGAACTCTTATGTTTCCATCATCATCAAAGACACCTAGGGTGTTTTGTAGCGTATAAACACCCGGAGGCCCAGAGTGGATTTGCTTGGTTTCCGATATAACTCCGCTCCATCCAACGGGTTCATAAATAAATGTGTTTAATCCAACAAAGTCTACATAATACGCCATTCTATACTCCAAATATTTCTGATGCGGTCGGGAAAGTTATTGCCGGAACAAATCCACTATCCCCATCTATAACTACCGAGGAACTCAGTATTCCTGTTGGGTGTGCGTATCCATACATTCTTTGCTTTCCACTTGTGATACTATAATTACTTCCTAATGAAGAAGTTACCCAAGTGTATTGAAAGTCTGATCTTGGAATTGGAGTGCTAATATACATATTGTCGTGTCTCTTCACAAGAACAGGCACTAAGACAGTTGAAGTATCGCTTGGTCTTCTGTTCTCATTTCTTTGTTGTTTATGAGAAGAAGGCTTGTTAACTGCTGTTTGAAAGTTTGTTTCTGATAGAGATGTGTTTGTTATTGTAGCATATGAAGTATTTCTTGTATCTACGCCATATTTTCCACAATGTCTAGATAATAAAGCCTTGTGAGAATCCCTTTGGCCCAATTGATTATTCATTCTTATTGTTGTTGCTTCACCCGATCCACCAAAAGCGTAGAATTCAGAGCCGTCAGCGGAAGCAGAAACACGAACGTCAATACCGCGAACCGAAAGATTACGATAGTTGAGGTTGTTGTAAACTGAGTATTCCTGCGAGTAAGCGTCTAAAAATCCATAAGTCATTGTGTCAATAGAGCCGGGAGCAGAAAAGCGAGAAGATATAACAGTTCTTGTTACCGACCCGGTTGCTATTGTTGTAGTATTAAGATATCCAAGCTCTATACGCGCAACACTTCCCTCTGTTGTTGTGTTTATTGTAAAAGAACTTCCCTCTTCAACTACAGTAATATTTTGATCGCCATAGCTGTAGTTTCTAAGAGAAAAACTTCTCGGATTTGCTGAATCTGTTTGGCTTACTAAAAATCCTGTAAACGAAGACGAAAGGGATGAGCTTAATTCTGCAGCATACTCGTTAATTGATTTCTGGGCTCCGTACGGATTGGAACCAGTGGCGAAAGATATATCTTCATCATAATCTGATGTGATGGTCAGATGATTATTTCCGGGTGTTCCAAAGCTAGAAGAAACAGTATAAGGTGCTGATCCTCTAGAGTTCAGGGCATCGCCATTTACATATCCCAATGTTGACCAATAGTCTTCATATCCAAACTTGTACCAATCAGCGATTGTGGAGGCTGATGGGTGCGTACTCGGCGCTCTCCAGTTTCCTTTTGAATATAAGACGTTTACATCTTCTTGAGACAGGAGTTTATTGTTCCACACAACAATATCCTGAATTCTGTTTTGTTGTGCAAGTATGATTTCAAAATAATCTATTGTTGGAGGAGAACCGCCGACAGTTGTCCACCCAGTTCTGCTTTGTGCCACACCATTCATCCAAAGTAAAGGCTCAAACCCACTATCAACATCAATAGTGATAACAAAATGCTTCCAAGATGAGCTGCTGTATAGATTTGTGTCAAAATATGCTGTATCGGAGCTGGAGCCACCGTTTTCAACAATAACTACAACATCCTCTTCCATTCTAATGACATGCTTCAAATCACCACTTGCTTTTGTTCTGATTTGCATATTTGCTGAGACTTCATTATCATAAAACCAAAATGAAATAGAGAAAGGCTTATTGGTGATACTACTGTAAGAAGAATCAGTAGCAAATCCTATATTTGCAGCTCCATCTGATGTAGAACTGAGAGCAGTACCAAACGACCCTGAATATAACATCAAGTCAGCCAAATGAGCATTCGCTATTGGAGTCACATTTGGATCTGCAACTATTGCTAGATATTCTGTACCGGAAGCGATTATGTTTAAGTAATCATTCGGGGCGCTATATAAATCCATTTGGAACCCTATGAGTGCCTCTTGATTGGTGCCAATTGTTTCTACAGTATCATTTATAATATTAGATTCTCCAACGCCAAAAACATTTCCATTTCCTTTATCTGCTAATGCAACCAAGGTTTGATAGTTTGTTGTTGCGGGAAGAATAGAACCAATAGTGGTCGGGATAAATGTGTGAGTATCAAAGTTCTTTCTAAAGAATAAATTGTTCTCTTGTTTGCCGCTGCCAACACTTATGAGTTCATAATTATTATAATAGTTTCCGTGATTGATGCTTGAAGTGGTAGTCTGTATATTTGCAACATTAAACGGGCGCTTTGCTCGTCCATCTCTGTAAAATGTGGCTGCTTTTTTTGCTGTGTCTGGGTAGGTGCTGGTTGCCAATGTCAAACCATATTGAGGATCAACCATACCAATAGCGCCATCCGATCCAGCAACACCTTGTTCTACCACCAAAATTCGCCAAGCTTCCGCTCTTGTGTAGAGGTTATGCAGGTTGTTAGGTGGAGCAGTACCGGTTTCGTCATCACGCAAGGTTGCATCATACCGATTGAGATCAATATGCCTAGCTTGGTGACCACCAACCCACTGTTGGGAGAAAGGCCCTTGAAGTGGAACATCGTTTGAAATACTAGTTGTATCTGAATGTAAGTTGGTTATTACAGCATTGCTTTTGTATCCTTGTGAAACTGCTCTATTATATCCAGTCGTTATTGAGCCGGAGAATATATCAAAGGGAAGGCGTAATCCACCCTTAACAGATATGTCATATGATGCACTGTCATTAATTGGTACAAATGTTGAACTTGGAGAACCGACAGCAAATTTACCGCTAAAAACAGTTGTGTTAAACTTCTTCTTTTCATTTGGAATCTCAACATCAACACAGGTGTTCACAGGTAGTTCAATACCTTGTCCAGTACCGGCACCCACAATAAGAACGTTTTTCGGAATTCCAATAGGAGTCAGATCAGAATGGCGATGCAAAGCAGACCAGACAAAATCTCTATCTTTCTGTAGGTTATAATTGATCCCAGAATGGATGGTCTGGCTAATTTGAGAGCCGACACGATATGTGTTTGTGAATCTTCTTATAGCGTAGGTTGAACCAGAGTACGAAGTTCTATCTTTATTGGCTAAATTTGAAGCTTGGGCATTATTGTTATTAACAATTACCTTACGAATATCTTCTCGGTTTGCAATATCTGTTCTTTCTGCTCTTTCTTTTTGCCAAAGACAGTTATTGTTATCTCCAGCCACTAGTGGCGCATGACCAAATTGCCATTGGTATTTTAATTCGCCAACGCCTTTTGCAGAACCCTCTGTTGCTGTATGGATGGATGTTAGCGGAAACTTGTTTTGGTATTTGTTTCTCTCAAACAAATGAGATTCAACAACATCCGATATTCCTTTGGAGAAGCGAACGCTCGCTGGGAACATTTGAGAGACCATATACGATACAGATGAATCAATCCACTTAAAGTAATCGGAAAATCTATCAAAATCCGGGTCGGCCTCTACGTCTTCAAAGAAAAGTCTACGAACTTGATCAAGTTTCTTGTATTGTATTCTATACCTCTCAACAGCTTCGCCCATTAAATTAGACATTTCTTGAGCGGTTGATAGGTTTCTCATCATTTCTTCTGAGATTACTTGATACATACTCTTCTCTAGAGAGTAAAAGTTATCAGAAACATCTTCATCTCTAATGAAATATTCTTGTTGTTCTCCTTTAATCGTCACGCGGTCAGAGGAATAAGAGATTTCGGGAAGTTCTTTCTTTGAAGAATAGATAATTTCATTGGAAACAACATTTGCTGTAGATACGGGGAACCCAAAACCTTTTGCTCGGTGCTCTCTGCGTATAATATTATCCATCCAGCCGTATCTGCTGTCTGTTGAGCCACTAGAAACATCAACTACGATGAATTCACCAGATGTATCCGACGTGGACACCGTCTCAAAATCCCAATCAGCGGTCAATAGTTCATACGAGGGAACTTCAATTTGTGATAAATCTTTACCAAATATAGTTGAAGGACGACTTGACCTTCTATTTCCTCGTGAAGTGATATCTGTATTGTGCAGTTTGACTGAATCATCGGAAATATAGTCATACCATAGGTCAAAACGTCCAATTTTTATGTCTGTTCGCTCTAAAACACTTCCTGTGAAGTTGGTTCTGTGGGCTCCTGCATAGAATCTCTTTGGGTTTGAGAGGTAAGCAGATCCAGTGTCATAGTTCAAACTTTGTGTTAATGTGAATTCATTCTTAATTGTATCAAAAGCATAGTTTACACCATAAAATTCTAGTTGGTAATTTCTGTTGGAAGACGTAACAACATTACCTGCTATCGGATAATCAACAGGCTTCACTCTAACAGCCAAATTCCACTGTTCATTTGAGTAAATTTGCTTATACGCTGGTGTTTCTAGAGTGAAATTACCCGCATAATCTTTCAAAACAAACTTAGCAGTTGGGGATTCCAATTCATCTCTGACCAAATACACTTGAAAGTTAGCCAAATCCTGGGTTGCCCAAGTGTAATCTGCACTAGCTGGACGGGCTTGATGAAGTCCAAACACAGAAGCAGATTGAAACGGAGTAGCAAAATGCCCACTATCAAAAATTCCAAGCTTTTTTGGAACTATAATTGAAATTTCACTGCTCAATGCGTTATATTGTTCTAGTTTTCCAGTGCCAGAGCCAGAAATATATGTTAAAGAATGGTTTGCAGACGATGTTTGGAACAAAGTAGCACTTAAGTGCGATAATTTGTTAAAATCCACGTACTTTTTATTCTCAGAAGTGTGTTTGAAGGCGTCCGAAAAGTAGTGAGTACCTTCATCTGTATAGATATTTAGCTTTACTATCTCATCATCAATCCCAAAACAGCGCAACATATTACGAATTGCACCTTCGGTACCTTTATGTTTGTATATATTCTCTAAATTATTGTAGATATTTGTATAGACTTGGTTTTTTATATCAGTTAGTTTCTTTTCAAACTGGATTTTGTTTAGGTCTCGTGAACCAAACGCCTCTAAAACACTAGCATCTGCGAATAAATTAGGCACAACGAGCCCTTTTTCTTGAAGCAAGCGGTCAGCAAACGGTAAAGCCTTGTAGCTTGAACTAGGATAGACCTTATTTTTGAGGGATGGCAATGCTGTAATCTGGGCGTGGAGTGTATCAAAATAACTTGAAATTATTTGATATAGATATTTTGTTGAAAATCCATTTGAAGAGTCTTCGTCTCTAATCCATTGCGGGATTTTGTTGTAAAGCAATCCAGTGTTTTGATTGTCATGCGTTGCTCCGGAAGCCATTAAACTTGTCTTAAGAGAGGATACTTCTGGATGTGTACTATAAATTATTGGATCTTTTTCCTCAGATGCGACTAAGCCAGACTCCACAAAAGCAGAGCTTGTAGATCTTGCACCGGCGGCATAACCAGTCCACGAACCATTGACCAATCGACCAGAATAATCCAAAACAACCGAATCTGTGGCCGTTTTTCCAACGATGCCTTCATTAAACTTATAGTATACGCCAAGATATGTGTTAGCGTCATCTGTGTTTGTGCCACCGCCAATTGATCTATACCAGTTGTTATGAATCTCTTCCGAAGTTCTACGTGTCTTCCAGTAGCGGAAATCGTCTAAGCTTGCACTTAATTTTCCGGAAAAAGGCAATGCTGTTGCAGCTCCTTGACTTGAGGAAGGGTTTGTTTGTAGCGCTCCAATATATCCGTTTATTAAGCCACCGATTTCATTAACACCGACTGAACCAAGAGATTTGCTCTCATTTAAATCTCCGTCAACATAAAGTCTAGATGTTACTCCAGTAGAAGCAGAAACAAAAGATAAGGCATAATGATGCCAATCTGATAGGGAAGAAGTGGTCACTGTTGATGTTCCAATTGATTGCTCAAAGAAACCTACTGTACCTGACTGCATGGTTACAATAAAAGTATCTGTTCCACTGGTAGTGCCGGAGAGGGCCAGCGTAAAACGTCCGTAATTTGCCGATGAAGATATCTCTCCATTCCAAAGGTCTAAAATAACTTCTTTGTTTGTTTTAGTTAGATCAAATGCATCTTTTTTAAGCCAGAACTCGGTCGTCAATCCTTGTGGGATGTTCATACGAAGACTGCTTACTCTTTTCTTTGCAGCATCGTAAATTACTGATTTATCAAAAGTTTTCTGAAGTGGTTTTGTAGTCATATCATCTGCTACGTGAATACCACCTCTAAGGTAGATATATTCTGTACTAGCAGGTAAACCGTAACCATCTGCTGTTGAGGTTTGTGTGCCCCACCCACCATAAGAAAAGTTAACATATCCGTTTGTTTTTGGATATTTTTGCTCTAGAATATATTTGTCTAAATAAGAAGAAGATAGCTCAAATATAAGCTTTTCATTCTCTGAGCCATCGTATGGATAATTGTTATGTATTCTTTCAATTGAATTTTTATAATACTCTTCGGCTGAGCCAAACTTTGCAAAGCTAGAGGCACTAGCAAAATTAATAAAGGGATAAAAGGTTTCATCTCTTTCCGCCGTGGTTAGTACTAAATCTTTTGATTCTACTAATTTGCTACCTGATGCAGCGTTTTCAACTGTTGTTGTCTTGTTGTTAAATAAACTTTTAATACTCATCTTGTTCTACTCTGATTTTGAATGTATAGGGTTGTTCTCTGTAAGAAGAAAGAGAATCTTCATAGAAGGAAAGCTTCAATTCATATGTATAGCCCTCTTCTAATAAGTCCATATCCAAATCAAAGTAGTTTCCATCGGAATCATACGAAAGCATTGTTTCTGCTGTGGAACCTGTTCCATATGGTATTACTATCTTTTTATCTGATGCTCTTGTGATTTGATAGGATGCGCTTTCTATCAATAAATTTTCTGGTGTTGATTTTGCAGTTGTATATATATTCGGAGACCAGTTCTTCTCTCTGACATATAGTCTAAATCTTTCAGTTTGCCCTCTCGTATATTTGGGCTTAAGGTTTTTAACTTTCATAACATATTTTGAATTTGGATTATAATTTGAGAAAGAATGTTCCTTTGGAACAATAACTGATCCGGTGTGCAATTCGCTTCCGCTCATCGTCCAGACATCAACCAAATAAGGATATGTTGAGGTTACTGCGCTTGCTGTTGCCGAAAATGTCGCCTTGTAAACACCTTTTGATACTCGCGATGCTGATAGGAAATTTACAGCTGCATTAGAAGAGTTTCTAAAATAACGTGCCGTTCCTTCAGGTACTGAACCAGAAGAATAATACAGA